>JABAHO010007548.1_pt1 | contig 18946 bp, 25 predicted proteins | sample 7062071 | NCBI WGS metagenome assembly JABAHO01 (sample SAMN14534356, study PRJNA622989) | marine sediment metagenome | biome: marine biome [ENVO:00000428]; feature: marine pelagic biome [ENVO:01000023]; material: deep marine sediment [ENVO:00002113] | place: India: Gulf of Kutch | collected...
GCTCGACCCGAACGGCATACGGCTCGAGATGTACGAGTACGTCGAGTAAGGACAGGCCCGGTCCGTCAGAAGCGATAGTTGAGAGCTACCTCGAGGATCGATGCATCGTAGGCTTCGATGTTGTCTTCCGTGTAGTCGATCTCGCGCCACGTTGTCCGGAGCGAATAGCCCGTCGGCCAGGTGTACTGAGCGAACGCGTGCCGATCGTCGCGCGACACGGGCAGCGTTCCGTCATTGTCGTAGGTATGCCAGGCGCCGCCGACAGTCCAGCGATCGTCGATGCGCCAGGCAAGGGTCGCGTTGACAGTCTCGGCGTCGGCGACGTCCCGTACTTCGAAGACGTCCGTGCGGATGAAATTCGTGACACTGCGCGTGAACTGTCTGGCGCGCTCGTGCCGGGTCAGGCCGAGCGACATCGACAATGTATCGCCGGAATACGCGATCCGCGCGCTGGTCTGGCGCGTATCGGCTGACCAGACCGACGTCGGGTTCTCCCGGTCGATCCGGCTGTGTGACGCGCCCAGCGACCAGGCCTTGTCGATCGACCACGTGGCCTGAAGCCTGTAGCGGCGATCGCCGGTCGCCGTGGCGAGCGTGTACGGATCGTCGATGTCGACATCGTTGAGGCTCATCCTGAGCCGCAGCGCATTGATTGGTCGGTACGTCACGGCTGCGTGGAAGCCCTGGAAGTCCGTCGTTTCCCGGTGCGTCCGCGTGCCGTGATCTGATGCCGAACGAATGACGTCGACCTCGCGGTGCTTGTCGCGCCAGCCGGCCGTGGCGATCAGTGAGCGCCCGGCCGCGTAGACGACATTGAGCCCGAAGACGCGGGTATCGATCTGCCAGTCTGATTCGCCGCTCATGTCAGGGCCCAGGGCCGACGACGCTGTCTGATCGAATGTATGCNNGTATGCGTTGCGACATTTGCTTCCAGGCGGAGCCCGTCGCGTATGGCATAGGCCACGTCGAGGTCGAAGGCCTGGGTGTCGCGATCAGCATTGCCGGCGCCAGTCTGGTCGGTCGTGAACGGCTGGCCTTCGAAGTCGATGCCATCCGCCTCTTCGCTGAATGTCGTCGAGAGGTCGTGGTCGCCGAGAATGGCACCTGCCTTTATCGACAGTGCCGGCATCGGTCGGATCGTGACACGCGCAACGTGCTCGTTGCCGCTCACCGACAGTGACTGCGTCAGCGCATAGAAGTCGAGTACGGCAGGATCATCGAGCGTCAGGCCGGGCGAGAACTCGTCCAACAGGAACGGCATGTCGCTCTCGAACCGGCGCAGGCGTTCTTCAATATAAACGGTGAACGTATCGGCGCGATAACGGAATCCAGCCCGGAATTCGCGCAGTTCATCGTCGACCGGCCGTTCCATCTCGAACTCGTCGCGCTGAATGTCGATCGTCGTCGTGCTGTCGCCACTCCGTTCGTTGCGTTCGAAGCTCGCAAAGAGGCTTGTGCGCGAACTCAGCGTGACGTCGAGCCCGATGCGATCGCGGACCCGCTCGAATGCATACCGATGGAAGTCGCCGCCGGTGGATCCCTCGATGCTGGCGTCTTCGGGCAGCACGAGGATGTCCGAATACCGGTAGTCGCTGCGGCGCCGTTCGGCCGAGAAGCGCCACTGCCCTGTGCGCCCGGCCACGAACTTGCCCGCCGCAAAGGGTTCGCCGCCGAGACCGGCAACGCTGACATCGATGACATCGGGGCCGAACCGGGCCGGAGCATCCGCTCGCCATTGTCCGGACGCGGCGAACAATCTGAGCCCGTCATCCAGATCTACGTCGTGATCGTACTTATCCTGGCTGCCGTCCACCGAGACCGAACGCCAGCCAATCGATATGTCGCCGGTCCACTCCGCGACTGCGTCGCCGGGACCGGCGGCGATCAGCAGGCCGAGTAGTGCCGTGAACGACGGCCTCAAAGATCTCATTTCAGGAACATCGGGTCGATGTTCGAGCCGTGGATCGTGACGTGACAGTTGGTACAACCCGTTTCGACGCCAAAACGTGGCTCACCGAACGGCGCGAATCCGAGATGGAACGACGGCACTTCCGCGTGGCATCCGTAGCACAGCGCGCCCGGCTCCTGGTGGTCGAGCAGATGACGAGAGGCGCTGCCGTGCGGGACGTGGCAGGCCTGGCAACCGTCTACGAGCTGCGCGTCGTGCTCGAATACGAAAGGACCTTCCTTGTCTGCATGGCATTCGGTGCAGGTCTCGCCCGACGAGACGCTCAGCCAGGCGTTGCCCGCATCCGAGTGCGGGTCATGGCAGGAGGCGCAGGTCAGCGAGTGCTCGGCCAGGCGATGCCTGTTGTTGAATGCGAACTCTTCCAGAACGTCCAGGTGGCAGCCGGCGCATGTTGTCGATATCTCCCCAATGCCGGGGAACGCGGCTGCCGCAGGTACGTCCGGCGTAGCGTGTACGGGATGGCAAGCGGCGCAGGTCACGCCGGCCTGCGCGTGCTGATTTTGCCCGGGCGGGTGATCATCCGAGTGGCAGCCGAGGCACGCCTCGTCCTGCCTCGCCGGCGATTCGGTGGAGAACGTCAGAAACGTCTCGGGGCGCTGGCCGGACACATGGCTCTCGTCGTTGCCGTGGCAGGCGACGCAATCGCCCGCTTCGCCAGCCAGTGCACCGAGCGGCGGGTGACCGGCGTGCGCTGTCGGCGCGGCCTGCTCGACGTGACAGCCGGTACACGCATCACTGGTTGCGGTCTGCGCAACGGCTGGCATCACGAGTGCCAGCACTGCGAGAATTGTCAATCTGATATCCACAGTGTGCGATGTAGCATAGTGTGCGGACATATGGAAACACGCGAATCGCGCAGGCGCGTTAGGTGGATATACGTAGTGTGAGACAAGGCGCCGGCGAACAGAATCCTTCGATGCGGATTGAGGTCAGGTACGGTCTAGACATTCGAGTCGGCGGCGCGCCCGATCAGCGGATCGCCGAGGCGATCTGTCCGTCGCTCGTTGGCCTCGACCCCGCAGACTTCTTCAGCGCCCGACCGGTCCTTTGTGTCGGCGTTGACGATCCCGTTGCGGCGGGACAGGCCGTCTTTCGTCATCCTGTCGACGAGGCCGTAACCGTGACGTCGCCCGTCGCTGGCAGGGTAGTCGACATCGTTCGCGGTGACCGACGACGCGTAACGGCCGTCGTCATCTCTCCGTCCGGCGACGAGGCAGTCTCTTTCGGCCCGGTCGCAGACCCGTCAGCTCTGACGGACCAGGCGCTGCGAGAGCTCCTGCTGCAATCGGGTGCCTGGTGCGGGCTCAGGGCACGCCCGCANNCTGACGGACCAGGCGCTGCGCGAGCGATTGCTGCAATCGGGGACGTGGTGCGGTCTGCGCGCGCGCCCGCACGAGCAGGTGGCATCGCCGGCGATCGAGCCTCGCGCGATTTTCGTGACTGCGATCGACACGCGACCATTGAGTCCCGACCCCGGGGTCGTGATCGCCGCAGCGAGCGAGGACTTCGTTGCCGGCCTCGGTGCGATGGCGCGCCTTACTCGCGGTCAGACCTGGCTCTGTACGGCACCTGATGCCGGAATACCGTCGGGCGATGTTGCAGAGATCCGTCTAATGGAGTGCGCCGGTCCGCATCCGGCGGGATTGCCGGGGACGCATATCCACGCATCCGGCATCGATATCACGCTGACGCCCGATATCTGGCACATCGGCTACCAGGACGTGATCGCTGCCGGACGTCTTTTGCGCACCGGTCGCATCGATGGCCATCGCGTCGTCGCACTTGCCGGGCCCGGCTGTCGCGATCCGCGCCTGATCCGGATGCCGCTCGGCGCGAGACTCGCCGATCTCGCCAGTGAGGCATCGATCCGCGGAGCCGCAGTCCGGTCGGGTTCACCGCTCCCCGGCGATGCCGCTGCACGTTATCTCGGCCGATACGACTGCCAGATCACTATCGATGAGCCGGCTGTCGCAGGCATTCCCGGCGATGCTGCGGCGCCTGCCATGCTGCCGCTCGAGAAATACGANNCGCACGGCGCCCGTCCCGCTGCTTCGGGCACTCCTGACGCGGCATGTGCCGGCGGCCGAGGAACTCGGTTGCCTGGGTCTGGCGGCCGAAGATCTCTCCCTGCTGCAGCATGTCTGTCCGGTTAGGATCGACTACGGTGCCGCATTGAGGGACACGCTGGCCGTTATCGAGAAGGACGCATGACGACCGGCGCGCGAACGCTCGATACGAGGCGCTCCGGCTGGCATCCGCACGAGGTTGTCGGTCGTGTCCTGGCTGCAGTCACGCCGGGCCGTGGCACCGGGCACGCGCGTACCACGTCGATATTTATCGTCGCCTCGACTCCGGCCGCGTTGATCGGCGCCTGGAATGCCGGCCTCGAGTGGCTGGCGGCGAATCCGGCAACGATCGAGTCGCCGTCGACGTGGCGTCACGCGCTGTTCGAGTGGGGTGCGCCAGCCGAATCGGTCACCGGGATAGCGCAGGCGACGCTGGTCGGGCTGAGCTTGTGGCTACCGTTGCTGGTAGCCGCTGGTGTGGCGGCGGTGGCATGGGAAAGCCTTTTTTCGTCGCTGCGGCGGCGAGCGCCGGATCCCGGCTGGGCGATGAGCTGCTGGCTGTTCGTTTTGCTGATGCCGGCCGGGACGTCTGTAACGCTCGTGATGGCCGGGATGTCCTTCGGTATCGTATTCGGCAGCCTCGTTTTCGGTGGAACCGGGCGCTATATCGTCAGCCCCGCCGCGCTCGGCGCGCTATTCGTGCACTTTGCCTATCCGGCGGCGTTGCCCGCGGACGCCGACTGGCACCGGCTGGTCGTCGATGGCTCACTGGCACTCGGTTCCGATGCGTCCTGGTGGGCGTACTTCGGCGGCCGAGAACACGGGCTTCTCGGCACCGTTTCGGCACTCGCCGCGCTCGCCGGCGCACTGTTCCTGGTGCGATCCCGGGCGACGTCCGCCCGGACCCTCGGGGGCGCCATCGCCGGGATGGCCGTGGCGGCCACCGCGGCATGGCTTGCGGGCGGGCCGCTGCCACCCCACTGGCAGTTCGCGCTCGGCAGCGGTACGTTCTGCATGGTGTTCCTGTTGACGGATCCGACGACCCAGTCGCTCACGCGGACCGGCCGATGGATCCACGGCGCGCTATTCGGGGTCCTCGTGATACTCATGCGGGAGGCCGACCCGGCGCGTCCCGACGCTGCGCTCTTCGCCGTCGTGCTCGCCGCGCTCGCGGTGCCGCTGATCGACGATCTCGTCCTGCGTCTCGACAGGCGCAGGCATGGATCGGGGCTGTCCCTGCGATGATTGCCGCCGAGAGCATACCCCGGACTCTTGGCGTGGCGGCGCTCGTTGCGATCGCCTGTTCGGCGCTGATAGCCGGTGCCGTCCACGTGCTGCGGCCGATCCAGCAGGGGCATCTCAAGCTCGAGCGCAATCGCGCGATCGTCGAAGCAGCCGGGCTGGGACCAACGGAGGCGGCCGGCGCGAATCAGATCGTCGCGGCGTTCCTGTCGCTCGATGCCCGCGTCGTCGATCGCAACACCGGCGAGGAAGTGTCCGGCATGGATGGTCATGCATTCGATCACTGGTCCGAGGCGCCCGACCAGGCTGGTGCCCTGGTCCCGGTCTATCTGCTCAGGGATGGCTCCGAAATCGAGCGGGTCGTGTTCCCGGTGGACGGGCCAGGGATGTGGTCAACGATCCAGGTCTACGTGGCTGTGGAGGCCGACCTCGCGACGATTGCCGACCTCGTCGTCTTCCGACATGCGGAGACACCTGGTATCGGAGACCGCATCGAAGACCCGACCTGGCTCGAGACGTGGCGAGGGAAACGACTGTACGACGCCGACGGGAGATTCCGGTTCCGGGTCGAGGGCGAGGCTTCGGACATCCACGGGGTCGATGCGATCACCGGCGCTACGCTGACCTCCGTGGCAGTCGGGCAGGCCGTGCGAGCGTGGTTCGACGAAGGGGTCTACGCAAAGTTTCTGGAGCGCATGGCGCGCGCGGAGGCAACGCTATGAAAGCTCGCAGCACTTACCTTCTCAGACCCCTGCTCGACGACCATCCGGTCACGGTGCAGGTGCTGGGTCTCTGTTCGACGCTCGCCGTGTCCCGGTCGCTGCGTCCTGCCCTCATCATGGCCGCATCCGTCTTCGTCGTGCTCGTTTTCTCGAGTGTCGCGGTCAGCCTGATCCGGGGTGTAATTCCCCGGAGTATCCGGCTGATCCTGGAAATGACACTGATCGCGACCGCGGTCATCGTCGTCGACCAGGTGCTCAGGGCCTACGCGCCCGATATCGCCGAAGTGCTGTCCGTCTTCGTCGGCCTGATCATCACGAACTGCATCGTACTCGGCCGCGTCGAATCTTTCGCGCTGCACCAGCCCGTGGGGGCAAGCCTCCTGGATGCAGTGGGTAACGGGCTGGGATTCGCCTGGCTACTGCTCCTGATCGCAGCGACACGCGAACTCTTCGGCAACGGTTCACTGATGGATGTGCCGATCCTGCCGGCCTCTTATGCCGGCAACGAGATCATGCTCTATGCGCCGAGTGCCTTCTTCCTGGTCGGGCTCGTCATCTGGGCGACCCGGGCCTGGCAGGCGAGACGCGCGAGACTGTCCGGGGAGGGTGCTTCGGCGTGAGCGGCCTCATCGATATCGCGTTGCGAGCAATGTTCGTCGAGAACCTCGCGCTCGTGTTCCTGCTCGGCATGTGCACCTACATCGCAGTATCGCGGCAGGTGACAGTAGCGATCGGTCTGGGACTCGCAGTCATGTTCGTTCTGATCGTTACCGTGCCGGTCAACCAGCTCGTCTACCGTTATCTGCTCGCGCCGGGTGCGCTGGCGTGGGCCGGACGTCCGGAGCTGGACCTTTCGTTTCTCCGCTTCATCGCGTTCATCGGCGTCATCGCGGCTATCGTGCAGGTGCTCGAGATCGTGCTCGACCGGTTTTTTCCGCGTCTGTACAGTGCCCTCGGCATCTTCCTGCCGTTGCTGACGGTCAACTGCGCGATTCTCGGCGGCTCGCTGCTGGCCGCACAGCGTGATCTCGGCTTCGTTGAGGCCGTCGCCTACGGTACCGGGGCCGGCGCCGGCTGGCTGATCGCGGTCGTGATGTTCGCCGCACTCAGGGAACGCCTGCGTTACAGCGACGTACCCGAAGGACTCGATGGCCTCGGTCTCGCATTCATCGTGACGGGACTCCTGGCGTTCGCATTCGCGGGCCTCGCCGGGATCGAGGTGGGCTGACATGCCGGAACCGGTCATCGTCGTCGTCGTTGCGACCGCGCTCATCCTGACGCTATCAGCCTGCGTACTCGCAGCCCGCACCTGGCTGTCCCCGACCGGTGAGGCACAAATCCTGGTCAATGGCCGGCGGAGTATCAGTGCCCGGCTCGGCCAGAAACTGCTCTGGGCGCTGGCGGAAAATGGGATCCTCTTGCCCGCGGCCTGCGGTGGCCGTGGCTCCTGCGGGCAGTGCCGGCTCAGGATCGCCAAGGGTGGCGGCGCGGTTCGACCCACCGAGTCGGCCGCGCTGACTCGTCGGGAAATCGCTGCGGGCTGGCGCCTCGCCTGCGCAGTGACGGTGCGAGGCAATATCGATGTTCAGGTCCCGGACGACATGCTCAGCGCTCGTCAGGTCGAGTGCACGGTCCGGTCGAGCGATTGTGTCGCGACCTACCTGAAGGAACTGGTGCTCGAGTTGCCGCCCGATGCAGGTTTCGAATTCCAGGCTGGCGACTACATCTTGCTTGAGGCCCCGGCGGGTGTTTCGCGATTTGCGGAATTCGGGCTCGATCCTTCGCTCGTTGCCGAATGGGAGCGCGCCGGTTACCGGGATCTCGTCGCCGAACGAGAGCAGGCCGAGGTCCGGGCCTATTCGATCGCCGGTTCGCCGGCGGAGGCGGGCATAGTCCGGCTGGTCGTCCGCATCGCGACCCCGCCTGCCGGCGCTTCGCCGAACACGCCCCCCGGGCTCGTGTCGTCATTCGTGTTCGGCCTCGCACCGGGCGACAAGGTCACCATTTCGGGACCGTTTGGTGAATTCCACCCGTTGGAATCTGACGAAGAGATGGTGTTGATCGGGGGCGGGGCCGGGATCGCGCCACTGCGCTCCATCCTGATCGATCAGTTGACGGTTCGAGGGACCAGGCGAACCATCAGTCTCTGGTACGGTGCGAGAAGCCGGCAGGACATCTGTTTCGCCGACGAGTTCGATGCGCTCGCGTCGAGATACGAGAATTTCTCGTGGCACGTGGCGCTGTCGGATTCACGGGAAGACGACCGCTGGGACGGACCGACCGGGCTGATCCACGCAGTCGTACGTGACCGGTACCTTGCCGACCATCCGGCGCCGGAGAGGGCGGAGTATTATCTGTGCGGGCCGCCGCTGATGACGAGCGCCGTGGTTGCCATGCTGGAGGACTATGGCGTGGACCGCGACAGGATCATGCTGGACGATTTCGGATTATGAGTGTCTTCATAGCAACGCTGGTCGTATTCGCCGTTGCCATGCTGGCGATGGCGCTCGGTGTTATCGCCGGGCGCCGGGCATCGCTCCGGCGGACCTGCGGTGATGAATGTGCATGCGCCAATGAGTCGGCCACGTTCGGCCAGGAGGAGCGGTCTTGATGCAGGTACTGCGCGTTCGGGACTTCATGACGACGAAACTTCACGTCGTGACCCCCGATGCGGACATCATGGATGCAGCCAGTCAGCTCGTTGAATTGAATATCTCGGGGCTTCTGGTCGTCGAAGGCGATACGCTGGTCGGTATGCTGACCGAGCGCGATCTGATCGACGTTGCGCTGAAGGCGGGCTACCACGACGAATCCGGCGGCCAGGTTCGCGACTACATGTCGGGGGACGTGCAGACGGTCGAGGCCGACGCCAATCTGATCGACATTGCGGAAATATTCGCAACGCAGAAATTCCGGCGGTTTCCGGTGATGGAGAATGGCCGGCTGGCAGGACTGATCGCCCGTCGCGACGTTTTGCGGGCGCTCGTGTCCGGCGCCTGGTTCACGAGCCACGCCCGGTGAGGACTAAAGATCCATGAACAGAATCCTCTTGACGATCGCCATGACGGCAAGCCTGATGCTTGGCCACGGCGTTGCCGCGGACGCGTCCGAGCCCGGCGCTGCCTGCGCCGGTTGTCATCGTGGCACGCTCGGCTTCGAAGGCAGCGACGCGGACGAACTGGCGCAGGCGATTGCGGCTATCCGCGATGGTGAGAAGCCCCATCCACCGCTTTCCCTGTCCGATGACAGCGACGAGTCTATTCGTGCGCTCGCCGATGCGCTCGTCTCGAAAAAGGACCCCATCGACGAGCCATGATGAGCAGGGGCCGCAGCCGCGACCCCGCCCACCCGGATCGTCAGTTGAGCGACTGGCCGCAGGCGATCACGTGCCGATGGTCCGTTCCGCAGCAGCCGCCGAAGACGGCGATATGCGGGAACCGCTCCAGGAGTCGAGCATTGAGTTCCCCGAACTCCTGCGGGTCGCCGTCATCGAGATCCTCGGCTTCGTCCAGTTCGGCGTGGCTCAATCGAGATGCATTTGCCCGGATGCCGCCTATCCGTGACGTCCACTCGGTCTTGTCGGCCAGGGCGCCGCTGAAGTGGTCGACGTGGGCACAGTTGATCATGTAATAGACGGGCGCCACGTCTGCCAGGGCATCGACAGTCTCGATCGCGTGCTGCAGTGTCTCGCCGTTGGGCAGCGAACCGTCCGTTTCGGTCGTAAAGCCGATGATGCAGGGCAGCCCCATGGCCGCCGCCGCGTCGGCGATGCCGACAGCCTCTTCGGCGTATGTCAGCGTGATGGCCGTGATCTGGTCGGCACCCGCATCGGCGAGTGCCTGAATCTGCGGGAGGTGGTATTCGTAGGCTTCCGTGGCCGTCATCGTGTCGCCGACGACGTACCCGTCGCCGCGCGGACCCAGGTTGCCGCTGATGACGAACGGCCGGTCGAGCGATTCGTACTCGTCTCGAATCTCCCTCATCAGCTCGACGGCTTTGCGATTGAGTTCCGCGAGACCGGCTGCGTCATAGCCCAGGAGAGCGCCCCAGTCGCTACTGGCCCGCCACGTTGGTGTCTCGAGCACGAAACCGGTACCGGCTCCGACGGCGATCTCGGAGTAACGGCGATAGTAACGGCGCAGTGTCTCGGTGCCGTTGTCGTCCTCGAGCAGCTTGACTGCGGCGAAGTACGGCAGATCGATGCCGTCGTGGAAGATCAGCGTGGTCTCGAGCCCGCCATCCGTCAGGAATAACTGCTGGCCCTCGTGCGGCAGCGTCCGTGTAACGCTTTTCATGTTGATTCACTCCTCTATGCTTTCTGCCTGGCGGTTCGTGCCGCCGCTGGGGAGTGAATTTACGGTGAGCCGCATGCATCAGTCGCGACGACCGTATGACCAATGACTGACGATTTCCTGACCGGTCGAAAATCGCTGTTATTGAGAAAGAAGGCTCATATGCTGCCGATACAGGCGGCGTGTCCAGGGTACGAGCATCAACGGGATGATGCCGGAGGCGATGAAAACGCTCGTCAGAGCCAGGTTGAGCTGCTGTTCGCCGAACACGTGCTGCGATAATAGCCCCACGGATGTGGGCCCAACGAAAAGTCCGACGATGCTGATCGTCATGTAGTAAAGCGCGACGATCTGGCCGCGGATGCGGTCGGGCGTGATATTGAGCAAGGCAGTCGCTGCGACGGCCGTCATCATCATGATGCCGATGCCGGCGATCTTGAAGACGATGAACGATGTCATGCCGTCGGGGATGACCGCCGCGATGGCATAGAGCGGCGTCATCAGGAGGCAGCCGAGTATGACGATCGTCAGCGGCGCTTCTCGGTTGCCGCGCTGCGACCAGCGATCCGACATTCCACCGGAGATCAGGTACACCGCGATGCCGAGCGGCAGCGTAACGATCCCGGTATAGAGTGCGTACTGCTCCGCGGGCCAGCCAAAAGACCGGGTGAACATCGCGGGCAGCCAGAATGTCGCGTAACCGCTGACGGTCATCGAGCACGGCAGGGAAACGTAGGCCGCGTAGACCCGCCAGTTCCGGCCCACGTATCGCAGCGTGTCTCGCATACCCGAGCCGCGAAGCGTCTCGTCCGTGGCTTGATCGAGTATGCGGCGCGGTTCGCGGAACAGGAAAAAGAGCAATGCCGGTATGACGCCCGCGACGCCGAGCACCATGAACATGAGCTGCCAGGGCGCGAGTTCACCGACGACCGGAAGCACCGGGAAATCGGCAGTCTGCGCCCACTCGAGCACGTATGCGCCGATGACGTAGGCGGCACTGCTGCCGAAGATGATGCCCATCGAATAAACGGCGATAGGCCGGCCACGCCTCTCGGCCGGGAAACTGTCTGCGATCAGCGACATGGCGCACGGGCTGAGCGTCGCTTCGCCCACACCGATCGCCATCCGTGCCCCGAAGAGCTGTGCGAAGTTACGCGACAGCCCCGACATGAACGTCGCCACCGTCCATACGAGGAAGCCACAGCCGACGATCCACGTGCGGCGGTAACGATCCGCGAGCCAGCCGAACGGCAGCCCCATCGTGGCGTAGAAAATCGCGAAAGCCGGCCCGAGCAAGAGGCCGATCTGAGAATCGGAGAACTCCAGATCGACTTTGATGGACTCGACGAGCAATGCGAGGATCGTGCGATCCATGAACGAGAAGAAATAGGCGACCGTCAGCATCACGACGAGAGACCAGCCCGACCGTGGGGATGGAAACGTCGATGTGGCGGTGCCGGTCACGCGGACATTCGAGCATGGGAACCGGAGTTGGGGCAACCGGAGACAGGTTCGCGACCATGCGGTTATCATGGCCGCATTCCTTCCTCTGTCGCCCGAAGCATGCCCGAATCGTCAGCCAATCCGGTCCTGGCCGAGATCGTGCGTGGGCCTCTCGTCGAGAGTCGTCATCGTGCGAGCGTCGTCGCCATCGATACGGCGGGCAATCGTCTGATCGATGTCGGTGATACGGGCCGCGTCGTTCTGCCGCGCTCTTCGCTGAAGCCTCTGCAGGCGCTGACGATGATCGAATCGGGTGCGGCGGATGCATTTCGATGCACGGATGAAGAAATCGCGCTGCACTGTGCCTCGCACAGCGGAGAAGAGATCCACGTCGACAAGGTGTCCGCCTGGCTCGAGCGCATCGGTCGCAGCGAAGCGGACCTCGAGTGCGGCGTGCAGCGACCGCTGGCAGAGCTGTATCAACACCTGCTGCCTGATGAATGCCCTGCGCCTTCGCGCCTGACGAACAACTGCTCCGGCAAGCATGCGGGTTTCATGACGACCGCTCTGCATCTCGGCATCGACCCGGCCGGTTACACCGACCCCGACCATCAGGTCCAGGCACGGGTGCGGGCCACGATCGCCGAGCTGACCGGCGAACCGGAGAGCGCCATGATCACGGCCTGCGACAATTGCAGGGCACCCGCGTTCGGGGTCTCGCTCGCCGGCCTCGCCAGGGCAGCCGCGCGTATGGCTCGACCTGAAGGTCTCGATGAAGCGCGCGCTGATGCGACTCGGCGCGTGGTCGAGGCGATGCGATCGTATCCGGAGCTCGTTGCCGGGACGCGACGCTGCGATACGCTGGTGATGAGCGATCCCGCGTTCGACGGCGCCGTCAAGTGCGGCGCCGAAGGCGTGTTCATGGCCATCCTGCCCGGGCAGGGTATCGGTCTGGCGCTGAAAGTGGACGACGGGGCCAGTCGTGCTGCAGACGCCTTGCTGGTCGCGGCACTTCACAAAGTCGGCGCTCTGGACGAGCCGGCATTCGATCGGCTCTCGGAGGCGGTTTTCTACCGCGCACGCGGCAGCCATGGGGACACGATCGCACGCATCCGTTGTAGCTTCCCGGGATGATGCCTAGGCTCGCGATTCTGGTGTCGATCGTTCTCGTCGCCGGGTGCGCGAGCACGATGGACGGGCCCGGCATGGCCGGGTGGCGAGTGGTCGGTGATGCAGAGNNAGTGCGGCACCGCAGGACGCGATCGGCTTCCTGGTGTCGGACGATCCGTATTCGGACTTCCGCCTGTCCGTCGAATTCAACATCGACGACGACACGAACAGTGGGATCTTCGTCCGCTGCACCGACATTGCCGACACGGATTCGATCAACCCGATGACGTGTTTCGAAGCCAACATCTGGGACAATCATCCGAATCAGGACTTTCGCACTGGCAGTATCGTGACGCTGGTGAAGCCGATGGCGCATGTTCGTACACTGGGGCGCTGGAACCAGATGACCGTCGAGGCTGCCGGTGCGACCGTTGAGGTGCGGGTCAACAATGTCGTCACAGCCAGNNAGCCAGGATCGACAGCGACAGGCCCCAAAATGGACACATCGCGCTGCAATACGCGGGTACGGGCGGGCTCCGGATCCGCGGTCTGAATATAGAGAAACTCTAGACGGAGACGGACATGGCATTCGAATCGCTGAATGGACGCGTCGTTATCGTCACCGGCGCCGGCCGGGGCTTCGGACGGTTGATGTCCGAAGGTCTGGTGGCCTGCGGTGCGCGGGTCGTCGGCACGGCAGCGCGTAGCGAGGCGGAGCTGCGGGAATGCGAGGCGGCCTGCAACGCGATCTCGCCGGAGTCTTTCGAACCGGTCATGGCCGATGTCTCCAGTCAGTCGGACTGCGAGGCGACCGTTGCGCGGGCCCTCTCGCGTTTCGGGCACCTCGACGGACTCATCAACAATGCAGCGCGCGGCCCGGCGGAGGCCTGCGCCGACTTCTACAAGGAACGTCAGCCGTTCTGGGTCGTCGATCCGGACGCCTATGGGCGGATGATCGACACGAACCTCACCGGGCAGTTCCTGATGTCGCGTGCGGCGACACCGGCGATGATCGAGCGCGGCAGGGGTCGTATCGTCAACATCTCGACGTCCAGGGTGACGATGGTCATGCAGGGGCTCGCTGCGTACGGTGCGGCCAAGGCAGGACTCGAAGCGAGTTCGATCGTATGGGCAAAGGATCTCGAAGGGACGGGCGTTACCGTCAACGTGCTGCTGCCCGGCGGCGCAGCCGACACGGCATTGCTGCCCGGCGGAGGCACCGGTGCGCTGGCCGATCCGGATTATCAGCAGGGCAAGGGTCCGACCGACAACGAGGGGAATCCCGGCGTCATACTGCCGGCCGACATCATGGTCGAGCCCACACTGTGGCTTTGCTCCGACGAATCGGACGGGTTTACCGGGCGGCGGATGGTCGCCAAGGATTGCGACCCGGACCTGCCGCACGACCAGGCCGCCGCACGCGCGATGCAGCCGCTGAGAGAGATACCCGAGGTCATCTGACGGACTGCTGGTCAAAGGGCCGACGCGGCGTCAGACTGATTCGACAAAATAACAAACAGAACGAGGATCGCGACATGAGGAACAGTGTCTGGCCGCTGGTGGCCGCACTCGCAATGGGAACCTTTTTCGGCAATCCGGCCGTGGCCGAGGAGTCGGAGACGGTCGCTGTGATCGGCACCGGGATGATGGGCGGCGCGATCGGCGTACGCCTCGCTGAGCAGGGATTTCGCATCGTCTACGGGTCGCGATCGCCGGACAGCGACAAGGTCCGCGAGCTCGTTTCCCGGACAGGCGACAATGCGACGGCAGCGTCACAGGCCGACGCGGCCGGCCAGGCGTCGATCATCGTGCTCGCGGTGCCCTGGCCCGCCATGGAGACGGTGGCGCAGAGCCTCGGAGACCTGACCGACAAGATCGTCATCGATGTGTCTGATCCGATCGTCCCCGATCCGAGTGATGGCTACTACAGCCACACGCTCGAGACCTCGGCGGGCGAGATGATCCAGGGCTGGAATCCGGGCGCGAAGGTCGTCAAGGCTTTCAATACGATGGGTTACTTCGTCATCGCGGATCCGTCCGCCGCACATGGCACGGTAACGGTGCCCGTCCTGTCCGACGATCGTCCTGCCAAGTGCAAGGTCATGAACATGGTGGCAGGCATGGGCCTCGATCCGTTCGACGCGGGGCCACTCAGGTACTCCCGGCTGACGGAACTGATGGCGGCGATGTACATGGTTCCCTTCTCGCACCAGGACTACGACCAGGGATTCGAGTTCTACTTCCGTCGCAACGATCACTGGCGCGGTTTCGTCGATTCGCTGAGCGATGAAGCGCGCGCTGCCTGGGAGTCGGACGTGCCAAGGGTGACGCCTTGCGAATGAAATCAGCCGCATAGCGCGAGTGATGGAGTAACGTCGCTGGAAANNGCGGCCGTCGCCGTAGTGATCATGCATACGTGGTCGATTGGTGCACCAACTGCGCTGCATGGGCTGGCACGCATGCTTCTCCAGTTGATCGTGGTCGGCTACCTGCTGACGTGGATTTTCGAGTCGGAATCCTGGCTGGTCGTCACGGGCGTTCTCACCGTGATGATCGTTGCGGCCGGCTGGATATCGATGCGTCCGCTGGATCAGGTGCGAGCCAGGACTTATGCGGTAGCGCTGGTCTCCATACTCGTTGCAGGCGGAGCGACACTGGCCCTGGTCACCGTGTTCGTGCTCGGGGTGGATCCATGGTATTCGCCCCGGTATGTCATCCCGCTCGCGGGCATGATTTTCGCGGGTTCGATGAATGCCGTCAGCATCGGCGCGGAGCGCTTCGAGGCCGAATCGGACTCCGGTAAGGATGTGCCGCATGCGCGCGACGCCGCCTTCCGGGCATCGTTGATTCCCGTCATCAATTCGCTCTTTGCCGTGGGGCTCGTGTCGCTGCCCGGCATGATGACCGGGCAGATCCTCTCAGGCGTGTCGCCACTGATCGCGGTTCGCTATCAGATCGTCGTCATGTGCATGTTGTTCGGATCGGCCGGAATCGCCTCGGCGATGTATCTGACATTGCGGATCCTCGATCGTCGTTCGTCGATGGCCGGGACGGTATCGTGACCGAAACTGCAGACATCGCCCTGTCGACCGGTTTCCCGCCCATAGTCGATGCCCGTGCGCGCGTGCTCATACTCGGGTCGATGCCAGGCGTGGCGTCGCTGGAGGCCGGGCAGTATTACGCTCATGAACGGAATGCATTCTGGCCCATCATGGGCGAGTTGTTCGGTGCGGGTTTCGATCTGCCCTACGAAGAGCGCACCGAGCGTTTGCGCGAGGCTGGCATCGCGGTCTGGGACGTCCTGAAAAGCTGTCATCGGCCTGGGAGTCTCGACAGCGCGATCGATGACTCGACGGCCGTCGTCAACGACTTCGGATCTTTCTTTCGCCGTCACCGCAGGGTCCGCCGCGTCCTGTTCAACGGGCACAAGGCCGCGACCGTCTACCGAAAAAAGGTGTTGCCGGACGTCACGCTCAAGGCGCCGTACCTGGAGCACAGCCGACTGCCGTCGACGAGTCCGGCCCACGCCGCGATGCGATTCGACGCGAAGCTCGAGGCATGGCGAACTGGGCTATGCTCAGCACGAGTCGGAGAGGAACGATCATGAAGCTTCCTGCCAAAGGCACTTGTCAGTGCGGAAACGTCAGCTATCTCGTCACCGAGGCACCGATCGTGACGGTCGCTTGTCATTGCCGCGATTGCCAGAAACTGTCGACGAGCGCCTTCAGCGTCTCGATGATACTGAAGCGATCCGGTTTCGAGCTCGTCTCAGGCGACCTCGCGCATTGGGATCGGAAGACGGATGCGGGCGGGGTTGCCGTCTGCTGGTTTTGCCCGACCTGCGGTAACCGGATCTATCACGAAAATCCCGCTGTGCCCGAACTGGTGCGACTTAAACCGGGGACGCTCGACGACACGAGTGTCCTCGAGCCGCAGGCCCACGTGTGGACCTGCCGGGAGCAGCCATGGCTCGCCGAGTTCGCCAACCTGCCGCGGATGGAGCGGCAACCGGATCTCGCAATGGCACTGGCGGCCATCCAACGCGGGGAGGCTCCATTTTGATGAAGCGGATAGTTACGGGACACGACGAGAACGGACGGGCGATTTTCACGTCCGTCGAGTCACCGCAACGTGTCATCGAGATCGACGCCGGGTCCGTCAGCGCAGGTTTCTACGAGATGTGGGCGACAGCCGGATCGGCGCGGATCCCCGATGATGCAGATCACCCGGAGGTCGACAACGTTTCTCTGGTGCCCGGGCCCGGCGCGACGCGTTTTCGTATCTTTCGCATCGGACCGGACAAGCCCGGGGACGNNACATACTGCCGGGCTTCGCGGAAGCGCTGGAACTCGACGACCCCGGTATGCACACGACCGACACGGTCGACTACATCGTCGCGATTTCCGGCAAGGCCGATCTCGAGCTCGATGACGGCGTGCGGATCACCGTAGAGCCGGGCGATTGTGTCGTTCAGCGCGGTACGAGGCATGCGTGGCGAAACGGGGGTCCCGACGACTTCGTCGCAGCTGCGATCATGCTCGGCGCGGCCAGAGATTGAGTCGTGCGCTTTTGGCAGGTGCTCATTGCTGCACTCGTCGTCACGGGTGGAGAGGTCCGTGCCGAAGTCCTCGTGGCTGTCGCCGCCAACTTCCAGAATACGGCCCGACTGCTCGCGGACGAACACGCGGCCAGTGGCGGTGAACCCGTTGCCCTGGTTTCAGGGTCGACCGGGAAGCTCTACGCACAGATAGTAAACGGTGCGCCATTCGACATGTTCCTCGCGGCCGATCAGGAACGCCCGCGACGACTCGCCGAGGCTGGCGTGGGCGTCGGTGAGCCTCGCACCTACGCGATCGGCCGGCTGGTGCTTTGGAGCCGGGATCCCGGACTGGTCGACCCGGGTGCACGGGTACTGGCGACGAACGATTTCCGCTACCTCGCGATCGCAAATCCGGAGCTCGCACCGTACGGTGCCGCGGCGCGCAACTTTCTGACCAGGCGAGGGCTGTGGAAGAGCGTTGAGAACCGGCTGGTCAGAGGCGAGAACGTCATCCAGGCCTACCAGTTCGCGAGTACCGGCAACGCGGATCTCGGACTCGTTTCGCTGTCACAGTCGATCGCTGCAGGTGACACCGGATCTTCGTGGCATGTTCCGTCCGATTCCCATGCCGAGATCGCCCAGGACAGCCTGCTGCTGAGTGACCAGGCAGCTGCACGGGACTTCTATCGTTTCATTCACTCCGAGCGCGGTGCTGCGATCATCTCGAACGCCGGGTACCTGGTTCCTTTCTCGGGTGACTCGCGATGAATCCCGATATCCAGGCGCTGATGATCACGTTCCGGCTCGCCGCCATCACGACTCTGGTGCTGCTGGCGCTCGGTGGACCACTGGCATGGTGGCTGGCCCGGACCCAGTCACGCGCGAAGGCGGTCGTCGAGACCCTCGTCGCGCTGCCGCTCGTTCTCCCGCCGACGGTACTCGGTTTCTACCTGTTGCTGTTGCTCGGGCCGGACGGCCCGATAGGCGGGCTGATGCAGGCCCTCGGCGGTCATACACTCGCGTTCACATTCACCGGGCTCGTCATTGGCTCCGTCGTCTATTCGCTGCCGTTCGTCGTGCAGCCATTGCAGCGCGCATTCGAGAGTATCGGTCGGCAGCCATTGGATGTGGCCGCAACGCTCCGGGCCGGTCCTTTCGACCGAATCCGCTCGGTTGCATTGCCGCTGGCGAGGCCCGGCATCATCACAGCCGCGTGTCTCGGTTTCGCGCACACGCTCGGCGAGTTCGGTGTGGTTCTGATGATCGGCGGCAATATCCCGGGGACGACACGTGTCGTCTCCATAGCGATCTACGATCACGTCGAGACGCTCGAGTACGCGCGGGCGCATGCGCTGGCCGCAGGGTTGCTCGCGATCTCTTTCGTGCTGCTCTTGACCGTCTACGGACTCAACCGGAAATTTCGCGTGGTGGTGCCGTGACTCTGGCCGTCAGCATCGATCTCTCACGAGGAGACTTCCGGCTGTCCTCACGATTCGAGGCGCCTGGTCGCGGCGTGACGGCCGTCTTTGGCAGGTCGGGCAGCGGCAAGACGTCGCTCGTTC
>JABAHO010004059.1_pt1 | contig 18941 bp, 16 predicted proteins | sample 7062071 | NCBI WGS metagenome assembly JABAHO01 (sample SAMN14534356, study PRJNA622989) | marine sediment metagenome | biome: marine biome [ENVO:00000428]; feature: marine pelagic biome [ENVO:01000023]; material: deep marine sediment [ENVO:00002113] | place: India: Gulf of Kutch | collected...
CAAGGTGTCCATGAAACCTGAGCAAGACCACATTGCGGACATTGGAGTTGGTCAATTCCCCGATGTTACAATGTTCCGACTGGCCTGCCTCTAAACGGATGCTGGCAGTACCCCTCCAACGGCGAAGCGTCACTGACGATTAACGCCGTTCCCAACCGTGGTGGCTTCATATGGAATCCATTAGCGGTGAATCTGCATTCTTTCGGGTGTTCCCACAACGCCTTGGCGGCGACGATGCCTCCGTGAATTCTCGCCTGTTTGCTTTCGTTCTATTTTCCATATGGATTTTGTCTGTTTCAGTGATCGTCGGTTGCGCCGATACGGAGAATATCGCCACGGATGCCCCCCAGCTCGCACTCCATATGCCAGGCTTAGAAAGCTCGAAATATGAATATGATCGAGTGGTAGAACAAAACTTAGTTTATGAGGTTGCGTCCTGGACCCCTACCGAAGGCGTCGGTCCGATAGCAACGTTGACTTATGTAAAGCCTCGTTGGGGTTCAGTGTCCGTTTTCACTGAAGACTCTGTGTTGCCAATGCCGGAGAAAATAGCGCAAGATTTCGCCAATGTACCTCCACTCAAAGTTCGCATCGGTGAATCCGGACAGTCTGCTAATCACATTGGCAAGTTGGCGTATCAGAATTTCGCGTTGGGGCCAGCCATGCAGTGCGTATTCATGCGTCAGTTCTTCGGTACCAATGATGACGTGGACGTTGTAGTTGGCAGTAACAAACCACCACTTGGAGACAGGCTGCTGGAAGGCTGGTATTGCTATGGTCCCCAAAGTACGCCGCTGTCCCATTACACGGTCACAAAATTTTTCGACAGTGTTGGCGTAAGAGACTGGTCGATGCCTCGCTAACTCTAATGACCATTTCTGAGCGTTTCCAGCATCATGCACCACAGCATCACGACACACAGGTGTAACGCTGCACTGAATGGCGGGACTGGATGGGGTTCATCACATGAAACCGAAAGCACTTTGCTCTTGCGCAGCCTTAGGCGCGCTTATTATTGCTGGGCCTGTAGCGGCTCAGGATTCGAAGCCCAACCTTAGTCAAATTCCTGACTTCATGTCCCGGCCTCTCGCTCAACGGGCCCTTCAGTGGGTGTGTACCCCTTCAGTGCGATATGTGTGCTTCGCTGAGGCAGGGTGTAGCCAAATCTCACATACTGGTTCCGTGCATCTTGATCTGGCCAAAAAGATCTACGCACGTTGTGGCTCACCTGAGCTAAAAAATTGTGTCACCTTCCCGCTGAGATTCGAGGCCCAGGGTGCATTCACGTATGTTGACGAACCTATCAGTGGCACCACCTTCCTCGAGGTGCTTAACGATGGTTCCCAATACGTGGAGGTCGTGGCGGGGTATCATTCGGAGCGGATTTCGGGATTCTCTGTTCTCCAAAACTTCGGTAGCTGCAAGCCACGCAGGTGAGGACGTGAAAAACAGGTGGCCGAGTACAAATAGCTCAAAGTCGAGCGATTGAAAGCAGCGACTCGTGGGAAGTGAAGGGCGAGCGCGAATGACTGGAAGTGGCCGTTTTCAGCCTCCGGCACTGCAGCATCGCGGTCGGCTGCGATAAAGCCGCTCCGAACGGCAGGATCCAACCCTAAAGCGACATTCGTGTTCTGCCTTTCTATCTCGATATTTCCCGACTAGGTGCTAGTTTCATCAAACTGCCAGTTGTCGGATTGCGGTAGCCCATCTGCGATTTCGTAGTAGTCACCTTTGTCCGAAACGAACATGTGACCAAGCAGAGACAGTCCCGTCGGCGAGTCTAAGGAGGCGGCAAGTAGCGCACCTTGGCCCGAGTCTACAAAGAAGAACAGGTGAGAGCCGCATATCGAGCAAAACCCTCTCCGCGCCTCATCTGAAGCATGATACCAAGTAACATGCTCCTCACCAGTTATATCTATCTTTCGCCAGTCAATCACCCTGGCACCGACCATGTAATGACCTGACTGCTTACGACATCTGCTGCAGTGGCATGCCCTCGCGCCCGCTAGAGGCGTGTTGACTTGATAGCGCACGGCGCCGCACAGGCACCCACCGGTAGCAAGCCGTTCTTCCATCTTTCAGACCTCCTCAGCACACCTGAGTGATGCTGATTTTCGCACTCCCTGAACTCACGGTGAACGGCTGGTTGTGGCTAAAAGCTGTCGTTTGGGCCAGGAATGTCCCTGGGCGAGAGGGCATCAATTCGCCGTATCTTCACAGCCGCGATAGACTACCTTCTATTTCGTAGAAAAAGCGCTCACTGACCCATGACCACCCGCTCGCACCTTGTGGTCATTCTGCATGCCGATGTGGTCGGTTCGACCGCGCTTGTCCAGAAGGATGAGCGGATCGCGCATGAGCGCATTCAGAAGGCATTCCGGGGGCTCTCGGAGACCATTTCCGCTTATAGTGGCATCACTCACGAGGTGCGCGGAGACGCCCTGGTCGCCGTGTTCAGTCGTGCATCGGATGGCGTATTGGCCACCTTGGTGTTTCAACTCGCCAATAGTGAGCAGAACAAAGCACTCCCAGACGAGATCTGTCCGCAGGTTCGGGTTGGAATTGCCCTCGGTGAGGTGGTCGTTGGGGACAACACGGTTACTGGCCCCGGCGTCGTCCTTGCACAGCGCATCGAGCAGCTGGCCGACCCTGGGGGGCTATGTATCTCCGCCGCCATACATGAAGCGATCCCGAGACGGTTGCCTGTCGATTTCAGGAGCCTTGGTGACCAGTCGGTCAAAGGATTCGATGAACCGGTTCGAGTTTACTCTGTGAGTTTGAGGGCCGGAGAAAAGATCCCCGAACCAGCCAACGGACCCCAATCCGATGACAGTGATGCGAAGTCATCGACGCCAAAGCTCGCCTTGCCTGACCGGCCCTCCATTGCCGTGCTCCCCTTCAACAACTTGTCCGGCGATCCGGATCAAGAATACTTCGCGGACGGTATGACGGAAGACATCATTACGGGACTCTCCCGTTTTCGTTCACTGTTCGTGATCGCCCGCAATTCAACCTTCGCCTATAAAGGTAAGTCTCCGGATGTACGGGAAGTCGCACGCGATCTCGGCGTCCGCTACCTCCTGGAAGGAAGCGTGCGGCGGGCCGGCGATCGAATACGGATAACGGGACAATTAATCGATGCAGAAACGGGCAATCACCTTTGGGCGGAACGTTACGATCGTAACCTCGAGGATATCTTTGCGGTTCAGGACGAAGTTACAGAAGCGATTGTGACGGCGATTGCGCCAGAGATCGATGAGGTAGAGCGAAAACGCGCCCAGCGAAAAGCTCCTAGCAATCTCGACGCCTGGGATCTCTATCAGCGTGGCCTTGTAGCCTATTACTCGTCTACCGAAAAGGGGCTCAAATCGGCGATCGAGCAGTTCGACAAGGTAAACGAAATTGACCCCAGCTTCGCACCAGCCTTTGCAATGGCAGCCAATGCGCGCGCTCGCTACGCGCTGCATTTCATTCCCGGAAACCGAATCGAGCTTCTGAACCAGGCGAGGGAGAAGGCGCAAAAAGGAGTCACGCTGGACTCACGGGATCCGACCTGCCTTTGGACGGATGGACGAATACACAGCATGCTCGGCTACCATGACATTGGAATATCAAAGGTCGAGGAGGCAGTCGCTCTCAATCCCAACGACGCCGTGTCGCGTTACTTCCTCGGCTGGACCCTGTGCTTCGCGGGACGTGCCGAGGAAGCCATTCCCCATATCGACCACGCGATGCGCCTCAGTCCACGTGACATATTTCTCACCGGAATGATGACCTATCGCGCCGTCGCGGCGTTCCATCTCGAGCGCTACGAGGAGGCTCTGGACTGGGCGCAACGCGCAAGCCTCAGTCCGGATCCGCGATCCATGACATTCGCCATGTTAACGGCCGCATTGGCCAAGCTCAGGCGAAAGGAAGAGGCTCGCGCAGCGCTCAAGGACCTATTGTCGCATGCGCCGGAAATGTCATGTGCCAAATATCGAGAGAACCCCTTCGGCGCACCAGAGTTCATGGAGCGATTCGTCGATGCTCTGCGCGACACAGGCTTGCCGGAGTAACGGTCTATACCAATAAGTGATTACTGCTTCGAGCCCTGTTTGCGACACTGATGGAATGTCCCGAAGTGGCCGTTTCCGGCCTCATGCACTGCAGCAATTCGGCTGGTGCCGCGGGACCCCACCGAACGGCAGGAACCGACCCAAGTGCGACATTCGCGTGGGGGTAAATTCTTGAATTCTCGTTTCCTTAAAAGCTATTAGTAGCCTTACCCGCAGGCCGGAAACCGTCTGGCCATAGTTAATCGACGTACAGGCCCCGCCTAGGCAACTGGGCCGGGCTTTTCTTTTTGCATGAGAGGGGGCGCCTGCAACTCCGATACCCGGTTGCTTGTGACCTTTTAAACTTACGCTCTTGTGCAACTACCGCTTACTCATTAACCGTGACTTTGACGCGACAGCCCATTCGCCGCGTAGAGCTCTCCCACTCAATTTTGAACACGGTGGCACCATTTCCCACGCCTACTATTTTGAACCTTAGATCGTACTCATCCTTGTTCGTCGGGGGCTCAATCTTCGCCACTAGAGGGTCTCCCTTGTCGGTGATCAGATATTCAACATAGTCATCTCCGGTAATTGCGTATTCCAGGGAATTGCCTTTCTTGACTTCTAACTTCGAAGGGCCGCAGAGGTGCGCCCAGGCCGCCGATGGTGAAAGTAGCGCCAAGAAGGCGACAATACTTGCGTACACTAGAGCGTACCCAAAGATTCGAGTCGTCATTTGAATTCCCCTCCCCAGGTCAACAAACCGCTGAGCTATTCCTAGTTCTGCTTAGTGAGCGGTCGCTGCAGGGTGCAGCTTGAACAAGGGCGACCGTCAGCCCTTGAAGTGGTAGGAGCGCGTTTCTTGGTGGCGCTTGGAGGGACTATACACCGAATGGCCACTTTCGGCTGCAGATTCAACCGGTGGATGCAACACATTGGGCAAATCGTTCGGCTGGCGTTTCTAGGTTGCTGAAACTCGCTGCGATCGTGTGTGCCCCCTCCCCCTGCAATGCCGGAAAATTGCCGAACGACCAGACGGTACTGTCACGTAGCTAAATCGTAACTCGGCTAGGCTCTTTGGCACTGTTTGGGGCGTTGCGTAGCAGGTTTCGGGGTGATGCAGGCGTTAAAAGGCATTGATTTAATTGAATCCCCAAGGTGACCTGCTGTCTTCGAACCAGGTGGTCGGCGGTTCGATTCCCTGCGGGCACGACAGATCTCTCTGTTTCGCTACTGCGTACTCTCCACTAGAGAACTGCTCAGCGGTTGTTTGATACTGAATGCTCCGCGCAGGTCACCCACTCGATAATCGACTGCTTGGTCGTGCGGGTAGTGCTCGGAGAGCGCAGAACGAACTGGCTCGGCGATATCCTCTAGCTTGCCGTGGCAGACCACGCAGACTGCCTGGACAGGGATCGCTTTCATGAAGCGAAAGTAGCGCCCGTCCGGTTCTGCGACGACCTCGCTGTAACTCATCTTCTTGTAGGACTCGCCTTTAGCAGCACGCGCCTGAAATTCGGCCAACACGTGTTGCTCCCATGCGTCAGGGGTTCCAATCATGGGATTTCGTACGCGGGTGCCGACCCTGGTCACCTTCCAGCCTTTCTTTAGCGATATTCGGTTGGCAATGGCAGGGGCGATCTCTCTGCAGACACCGATTGCGTTGACCGGCCCGCCCTTTTCCAGCTCAGCCTTCAGCGCTCCGCTCAGCTCCTTGGCAAACGCCGTCACCGCTTGTTTCGCCGCGTCTACCCGCGCTGCCATATCCGCTTTCGCCATAGTCGAATTAGTGCCAAGTGCAAGTCCGGCTAGGACTAAACTCGAAAGGAGACCTTTGATATTCATCGCGTCACGTCCTCTCGACGAGCCGCCTGGTGGGAACCAGTAACCGTCGGCGCCGATGGCTACTCGCCAATCTCTCTATTCAACAGCATATTGAAAAAACGCCTTCGGGTCTCGCTCGTTATGCGTCTATAAGCATCGTACTTCACACGCTGATTTTCATCAGCCAAGTTGAATTCGATTCCCCATAGTGGCATGACACCTAAGGGGTTCATTGCATAGCGAACATCACCCAATATTGCTGGTTTTCCAGGGTACTGGCTGACGTATCCATCTGAAAAATGTTCGAAACGCCTTATGTCGCGAGCAAGAACAGAGTCTACGTCTAATTGTGGAAGTGTTTTCGTCATATCGAACCTTTCGATGGATTCGCCTTCATAGATTCGTTTTGTTAGGCCGACCCGTACTACATCAATATGAAATTTTCCCTCTGATAGGTACACAGATCGCCACAACAGATTATTGCCCATCGTCGGTTTTATCACGACCTTCTCGATTTCGTGACCTCGCCGTTCCGCTAGTTCATGAATCGACTCCTCCGCCCTGTTCAACTGAAAAACGGCATACAGTAGATAGCACCCTGCTAATCCTATTCCCAACCGACTGTAGCTTGTATTAGAAGTTTTTAGCCCGGCTATCATTCCAATCAATAACAAGAATGTGAACACGGGATCAACAATAGATATGATATTCCATGAGATGCGCGTATTACTCAGAGGCCAAAGCAGATACGTGCCGTAACTTGTGCAGGCGTCGATGAAGCCGCTTAATAGATAGCCAAAGAAGCAATATAGATATAGGTACCGAAGAGGCATTTTCCCACGCAGGAATGGGTACAAAAGGAGGAAGGCGATCAGTGCACCAGCAGGAATAAACAAGATTGAGTGAGTAAAATGACGATGATACTCAAGCGCTAGTAATGGATCGCTTGATGACCGTATAAACGCATCGGCGTCGGCAATGACGCCAGATACTAATCCGATTAACGTGGCCAAACGTACGTGCTCTTTTCTTGAAACAGACTGAGCAACGGTGGCACCCAAAATGGCTTGTGTAGCAATATCCATAGAGTGACGAGACTGAAGAATCTGAGAGTGAAATACGATTCTACGACAACTCCATCAAAACACTTTTAAATCGATTGGCTAGTAGCATAGTCAATGCAAGAATGCGTGTGCTTCGATCCCTGCCCGAGGCGACTACACGTAGTCACGAAGAGTACTAGTTCATCCGTTGGGATGTGTGTCACGGTTGTGCCACTGTGACGTTCGATGGAAAAGGGAATCGACGAGTTAGGTGAGATTTGCGAGTGCGGCAAACGTTGCAAGTGACTGTTTTAGTTGCAATCTCAAACTCGCCGGTGTGACTTCGAACCAGGTGGTCGGGGGTTCGAGTCCCTCCGGGCGCGCCAAGAAATCAAAGAGTTACAGCGCAGCTCTCCGCACGGCGGACGAACGAGGCAGCGCACTTAGAGGACCTTCCGGTCCACCAAGAAGTGAGGGGCACGTCCGGCGAATGCGACCGCCCGATATGGCTTGCGGGCCCTTAGAGGCCCGGTGCCGCTGCTCGTGTTGGCCGTGGCCCGCTAGAGATTGATAGAGAGCGGTCAAGCAGGCATTTCGTTGAGCACGATCTGGAAATGGTTCCTCCCTTCTCGAGGTGTCATCGATCACTTCAGAAGAGCTAATCTTCTGTTTCACCTCACTATAACCATCTGTGGTTTAACGGTCATTATTGGTAGCGTCCTCGTAGACATCTTCCAGATCGACCACCCGATACTGGACACCATAGGCGTTATCCTCTTCTATATCTTCGCTTTTACTTTACTCGCAAACATTTCTTACACAGTTGCAGCTCTAATCTTCTTTCTGAAAGACAGGCCACTTGTTTTCAGAGGGATTACGTTTTTGACCTTTATAGCCACTTTAGCGTTCTTTGAAGAATCACCCATTACTGACATCGTTTTCATCGGCTATGCAGGAGTTGTTCTATGCACTTCTTGGAAGCCAAACTTACGAATAATCAAAAAGATTCTTCCCACTCTCGGGAAGAATAGGCAGTAAGTCCGCGGGAACCACGATTAGTTCAGCTTAAATGTTCTGGTTCCATGGCTGATCGCATACCTTCAATGTATAGAGTCAAACACAAGTCCTCCGGAAAGCAGGCATTACAATCCCAAGCTCGTATGGCTGGTTCTGGCCGTTTAGACCATGGAAGTTCAACCTCCGCGTCTGGAGAACCGGCCCTCCGAATAGCGTTTCGCGTATGTCATGTCAGCGCGATACAGCCATCACCAGGGCTGACCCCGTCACCGTAGCCCGCGCTATCGGGCGGTTCGTCCACGGTAGCGCCAACGCACAGGTCGCTGTCGCCCGGTTTCACCGCGGCCGGTTTGCCGGAAACGGGGCCGGGGGGTAGGATGCCCTCGCCGAGACCAACGGGGAAAAAATGATCATGATAGAGAAGCCGTTCTCCCATCCGGAAGTACAGAAGATCCTCGAAGGACCGGTCACTGCCGTGCTCGCCACCATCAACCCCGACGGCAGCCCCCTGGCCGTGCCCATGTGGTATGTGCACGATTCAAGCGGTATCGGCATGGTGAGCGTCGACGGGCTTCAGAAGATCCGTAACCTTCGTCGTGATCCGCGGGTCAGCGTGGTTGTGGAGAGCGTCGCCGCCAGCGGACCCCGGTGCGTCATCGTGCAGGGTACGGTCGAGTTTCTCGAGGCGGACACCGATCGACTTGCGCTCGGCGGCTCGTTCGTGGACAAGTACGGAGAAAGCATCGAGAAACGCTGGGGCGGGCGGACGGTGCCCGGGGATCGCGTGCTTTTCAACATACGCCCCAAACGCGTGAAGCTCTGGGGTTAGCAGCCACGGGCAACCTGACCGAAACGTCTCGAGGATGCGCCCGGCCTGCCCACTTCCACGAGCCGGGCGAGCGACCGGCCAGCTCAGCGCTCAGGCGAGCGAGCCTCCATCGATGCGCATGGGCACGCCGGTCACGAACGATGCCTGGGGCGACGACAGCCATACGACCACGGAGGCGACCTCTTCGACATTGGCGAAGCGTGGCATGGCCTGCCGCGCCAGCAGCCGCTCCCTCGATCCGGGATACGCGAGAAGCGGGCCGGCCAGCGGCGTCTCGATGGGCCCTGGACAAACGCAGTTGACCCGGATCCCGTGCTCGCCGTAGGTCCTGGCGGCGGCCTTGGTCAAGCCGACGACTGCGTGTTTCGACGCGCAATAGGCCGGAAGCATGGGACTACCCGTGATCCCGGCGATGGAGGCGGTGTTGACGATGGAGTGGCCGCCGGGAGGCGCTTCCTGCTCGAGCATGCGCGCAATCTCGGCCTGCATGCATATCCAGACGCCGGTGAGGTTGACCGACAGCACGCGCTGGTATTCCTCGAGCGGATAATCGTGCATTTCGGCAACCGGACCGAGAACCCCGGCGTTGTTGTGCGCGCAGTCGAGCCGACCGTACCGGCTCACGGCGAGCTCTACCAGCGCACCCACGGACTGCACATTCGTGACGTCGACATGGGCGGAAACTGCCTCGCCACCGGCCGAATGAATCAACCGAGCGGTTTCCTCGGCCGCTTCCGCGTCAATGTCTCCGATCACCACACGGGCCCCTTCGGCGGCGAACCGAAGCGCGGTGGCGCGACCGATTCCCGAGCCGGCACCGGTTACCAGCGCGACTCTGTCGTCCACCTGGACTGACATGTTCTATCCCCGGACGTCGGCGCAGCGCCCTATGCGCTAGGTGTGCGCTATGGGCTTGTCGGTGAAAAGGTAATCCTTGAGCTCCTTATCGAAGCTCGGGTCCTTTCTTCGAATCCATTCCAGCACCATGGCAGCATGCTCCTTCTCCTCGTCGCGATTATGCGCGAGAATTGCTTTCAAATCCGCGTCACTGCAGGCATCGACTCTCTGGTTGTACCAGTCGACCGCCTCGAGCTCCTCCATCAACGATGTGATCGCCCGGTGCATGTCGCGCGTCTCGTCCGATAATTCCTCGATTGGCTCGTGATATCCCTCGTTCGCCATCGTCTTCTCCTTGCTTTTTCTTCAATAACTCCAAGGTCACACCAGCCGCGCGACCCGACTGCAGTCAAAGCTAACGAATCCTATGGCGCCGATCAATGCATTCATGTGAAAGGAAGTTAGTAACCTGACTCTTTAGACAACCCCCGCGCGTTGTGCGCGATGCATGGCTGCCGGCAATGCTTGCCGGCAGGCTGCTTACGGTGTCAAACTGGATTTTTCGAGACTCGCTGTGAGGTGCATATGCTGGGCGTAGCAGACGCCGATCTCACGACACGGGTCGACGAGTGGCTCGCGCAGTTCGAGCGCGCGCTTTCGGCCAACGACGCCGAGGGCCTCGCACGGACCTTTCACGCCGACTGCTACTGGCGAGACGTGCTGGCATTCACCTGGCGGATCACCACTTTTCGCGGGGTGGACAATGTCGTAGCCGAGCTGTTGGCGCAGTGCGGCCGGACGTGTCCATCGGGTTTCAGCGCCGATCGGCGGCGGACACCTCCCCGCGCGGTGAGGCGCGCGGGGGCCGACGCGATCGAAGCGATCTTCGCGTTCGAGACCGCCACCGGCCGGGGCGACGGCGTCCTGCGCCTCTTCCCGGACCCGAACGATGGCGACAGGCTCAAAGCATGGACGCTGCTGACAGCGCTCGAAGAGCTGGCCGGCTTCGAGGAGCATGTGGGCACGGCGCGCCCGACCGGTGAGGCCTACTCCAGGGACTTCCGCGGCCCCAACTGGCTCGACCTGCGCACGGCCGCCGCGGCCTACGAAAGCCGGGATCCGGCGGTGCTGGTGGTCGGTGGGGGACAGGCCGGCCTCTCGATTGCCGCGCGGCTCGTCCAGCTCGACGTCGACACGCTAATTGTCGACCGCCACCCGCGCATCGGTGACAACTGGCGCACGCGCTATCACGCGCTGACCCTGCACAACCAGGTGCAGGTCAACCATCTGCCCTACATGCCGTTCCCGCCGAACTGGCCCACCTACATTCCCAAGGACAAGCTGGCCGGCTGGTTCGAGCATTACGCGGAAGCCATGGAGCTCAACTACTGGACCGGCACGGAGCTCATCGGCGGCAGGTACGACGACGCCGAGGGATGCTGGTGCGCGCGATTGAAGCTCGCAGACGGCAGCGTGCGCGAGATGCACCCACGGCACATCGTCATGGCGACAGGCGTCAGCGGTATTCCCAACGTACCCTCGATCCGGGGCCTGGAAGATTTCACCGGCGCCGTGGTGCATTCCCATGATTACGACGAGCCCGACGCGTGGGCGGGCAAAAGCGCGATTGTCATCGGCACCGGTAACAGCGGCCACGACATTGCCCAGGATCTTTACTCCGCGGGCGCCTCGGTGACGCTCGTGCAGAGAAGTCCGACTCTGATCATCAATGTCGAGCCGAGCGCGCAGTTAGCTTACGCTCTCTACGACGAGGGGCCGCCTCTGGAAGATTGCGATCTGCTCGTGACCGGGATGCCCTTCGCACTGGTACGCCGAGCGCACATCACAATGACGGCGGAGGCAAAAGAAATCGACCGCGATCTGCTCGAAGGACTGGAGCAGCGCGGCTTCAAGCTCGATTTCGGAGAGGACGGATCCGGCTGGCAGTTCAAATACCTCACTCGAGGTGGCGGCTACTACTTCAACGTCGGCTGCTCCGATCTGGTCGCCTCCGGCGACATCGGCCTGATGCAGTTTTCCGATGTCGAACGCTTCGTGGCAGACGGCGCTCTCCTGAAAAATGGAGAGACGCTGTGCGTCGATCTCGTCGTGCTGGCAACCGGCTACAAGGGTCAGGATGCTCTCGTGCAGCGCTTGTTCGGAGAGGAGGTCGCTGAGCGCGTGGGACCCATCTGGGGCTTCGATGACAACGACGAGCTCTGTGCCATGTTCATGCGCACCGGCCAGCCCGGTCTCTGGTTCATCGCGGGCAGCCTGGCCCAGTGCCGCATCTATTCGAAGTATCTCGGTCTACAGATCAAGGCCTGTGTGGAGGGTCTGATCACCGCCGGGCGAGCAGAGACCGGATGACTATCCGCCGATTTAACGATATGTGCTTCCGTGCCGCGCATCGTTGGTGATCAGATACTCGCGACTCTGAACAAGATAGTGCCAATGAGCCAGATGCCGACGCCTGTCACAGCTTCGACGATTGCGCTGCTCACCATGCTGCTTCTGGGCGGGCCGCCGTTGGTCCTCGCCTGTGACAAACGGGAGCCGACCAGTGACACCGGGCCCGGTCCTCATGACTATTCGGGCGCACCCGCCGAGAGCAAGCTCTGGCGAGAAGGCGATGCGGGCGAGGCGCTGCTTCTGCATGCCCGCGTGCTCGATACCTGCGCCAAGCCGGTAGCTGGAGCGCGCGTTCAGATCCTGCACGCCAACCAGGACGGCATTCACGACCCGGAGCGCTGGCGTGCGGACCTGATCTCGAATGAGCGCGGCGAGTTCAAGCTGGTGACGGTATACCCGGGCTATGCCGGCAGCATCGCCCGGCATATTCATTTCATCATCACGCATCCAAATCATCGGCAGCTCGTCACGCGACTGTTCTTCAAGAACGACCCGGCGATAAGCGCCGATATCGAGGATCTCGCCATCGTGCTCGAGGAAATTCGGCGCGATGAGGCCAGGGTCTGGGTTGGCGGCTTCGAGTTCGTGCTGGCGCCAAGGTAGGCTCGCCACCGCATCCGCGGTCCTTGGGCGATACCGTGGACCCAGAGCGGCGTGCGATGGGGCGCCCCATTGCTTGCGCCCTCCCTATGCGTTGGCCCCGAACGCCCGTTATCATCCCAGGACGGTCGAGCGCGGGGGCAGCTACCGATGGGATCGCTTCATCAAATCTTCTACACCAGCGTCGCGACTGCGCCACTCGGAGCGGTCGGCATCTCCGAGCTGCTCGTCAAGGCGCGGGATAAGAATCAGCGCCTCGAGATAACCGGCGTTCTGACCTATCACAACCGTCGCTTCATGCAGCTGCTCGAAGGCGAGGAGAAGCGCGTCAACGATCTGTATGAGACTATTCAAAAGGACCCCCGGCATCGCTCGGTCGAGCTCCTTTTCAGCGGAGCCACGCAGCAACGGGACTTCGGCAGCTGGGCCATGGGCTACTTCAATCTCGGCGATCACTCCGCCGAGGAGATCGCCGCCTTCGAACAGTTCGTGGACTCACGCATGGAACAGCTTCGGCTCTCCCAGAGCCGCGCCTGCGCGAGCGAGCTCTACGACATCTTCGCCAAAATGCTTCTGGGCAGCGGCCGCTGACAGGACGAAGCCCCCCGCGCTCGCCGCGGCCGGGTGGGCACCGGCGTCCCTGCCATGAGCCAGCCACCCGACCGGCCGCGCCGGGAGCTCATACGCCGGCAGCAAAGGGAGCCCCTCGGGGCCACCGCCGATGGCCGCAGCCTGCCGCCCGGACAGACGTAAGGCGCTGATTTATAGAAGCTTCGAGCGGGCAACGGCGCCCGTGCAGCGAGCCGCATGGTTCACCCGCCGGCCGCCTGCGCCCGCCGTCTTAGCGATCGCGGTCGCCGGCCCCGCCCGCGGGCCCGCATCCCGAGCTTTTCTTAACTAATCATCTCAATAAGGCCCCTTAAATATCTGGAATTACTAAGAAATTCAGCTATTCTTCCAAGGGAACCAACTTTGTCTCCAGGCACCATGTCCAGCTTGTACTGCGCCTACTTTCGGCTCGATGAGACACCGTTCTCCATCGCCCCCGATCCACGCTTCGTGTACCTGAGCGAGCGGCACCGGGAGGCGCTCGGGCATTTGCTGTTCGGCCTCGGCGAGGGCGGCGGTTTCGTCCAGCTTACCGGCGAGGTCGGCACCGGCAAAACGACCATCTGCCGCACCCTGCTTTGCCAGCTCCCCGACAACGTCGACGTCGCGCTCATCTTCAATCCGAAGCTCACCGTGCTCGAGCTTCTACAGAGCATCTGCGAGGAGCTTCGCGTTGGGCTGCCCGAGGATGTCACGTCGACCAAGGCGTTCGTGGATCGACTCTATCGGCACCTTCTCGATGCGAACGCCGCGGGTCGGCGCACCATTCTCATCATCGATGAAGCGCAGAACTTGAGCAGCGAGGTGCTGGAGCAGATCCGTCTGCTCACGAACCTGGAGACGAACGATAACAAGCTGCTGCAGATCTTCCTGATCGGACAGCCCGAGCTGCGCACCGTGCTCGCGCGGATCGATCTCCGTCAGCTCGCCCAGCGAATCACCGCGCGTTACCACCTGGAACCTCTCTCTCGCACCGAGACCTGCCAGTACATCGAGCATCGGCTCGCAGTGGCGGGTTGCCGGCACAAGGTATTCACCGATGGTGCGCTGCGAAAGATCTATAAGCTGACCGACGGCGTTCCAAGACTGATCAATAACCTCTGCGATCGGGCTTTGCTCGGCGCTTTTTCCATCGGCCGCGAGCGCATCAACGCTAGGATTGTCGCGCGCGCCAATCGCGAGCTGCTCGGAGCACCCACTCGACAACCGCGACTGCGCTTTGCCGGCGTGTCGGTTGCTCTCGGATGCTTGATATTAATCCTGACGCTGACGTTTCATTTCGGGCAATTTTCCCTGAGCGAGGTCGCTGCGGCGGCACGCTCGACAACGTCGGCGTTGACCGAGACGCTCGTCGAGCTGGCAAGAACCAGTGATTCCAGGCCGGACGATGGGTCCGACACCCTTGCGAAAGCGTCTGGCGCGGCCGCGACAACCGCCGAAGCCCCCGAGAAAGTAACGGAGCAAGCTGATACCGGGTCCAGACTCGCATCGTCATTGCCGACGCGCGTCGCTCCAGAGCTGCCGGCATCGCCGGTGCCCGAGTCGCCCCCGATTTCAGCCGAAATCTGGTCAGCGGATGCGGACGCAGCAACCGCGGCGCTGTCGTTGCCGAAGCCGCCACCGGCACCGCCCACGCTCCGCGAGGCCATCGATATTGCCGCAACTGACAGCGGCTCTGCCGTGAGTCAGCGGCTGCTCGCATTATGGGGCATAAAGGCATCCGCTTTGGACAAGGAGCTTTGTCAGGAAGCCGTTGACGGAGGACTGGCCTGCCTCTCGAGCGCCGGCTCTTGGAACAAGCTCCGCGGTTTCGATCTTCCGGCGATGCTCAAAATGAGAACTGGTAAAGACGAGACAACCCAGGTTCTGCTGGCGGAGCTTTCCGGACAGAGCGTAACGCTTTACCTCGGTGACGAGAAGCGGCATTTCTGGCTACACGAGGTAGATCGTTATTGGACGGGTGACTTCGTGGTGCTTTGGAGACCACCGCTGGGTGGCGTGACCATGATCGAAGCGTCAGATTCCGGCAAGAGCCTTCGATGGTTGCGGGAAGTTTTCGCGCAGCTGGACGGCGTCAAAGGTAAAGCACCCGTCGATTCGCCCATCGATCGCGCTCTCGCGGCACGAATCAAGGACTTCCAGCGCCGCCGCGGGCTCAAAGCCGACGGTATCGTCGGTCCTGAGACGCTCATCCATCTTTCCAATATGAGCAAGGATTCGGACTATCCTACGCTGAGCTCGGCGCGGCATGCCGCGTCGAGCAGTGCCGCGAACTTCGTGACGCGGCTCTCTCGGTTCGAGGCCCAGTAGCCGATCGCACATGTCCTACATCCTAGACGCTCTCTCGAAGTCGCAAAGGGAACGTGAGCGAACGACCGTTCCGACCCTGACGACGGCGTTTCCCTCGCTGGCGTCGAGGCGGAACGCGCCGAAAGCGCTGGTGGCCGCGGCCGTTGGCGTGCTGACCCTGGGCGTGCTCTTCGCGGCCTACGCTCTTTACGTGCGTGCACCCGCGCCGCATCCTTCGAGCGAGGTCGCAGCGGCGACGGTGAAGCCCTTGCTGGAAGCTCCGAGCGCGACGCCACCGAAAGCAACCGCGCAGAACGCAACCGCGCAGAACGCAACCGCGCAGAACGCAACCGCGCCGATGGCGACCCTCGCCGATGAGCGGGGAAAACCGCCGACGCCACAACCCCTGGTCGAGGCGTCGTCACCGGTGCCCGAAGCCGCTAAGCCGGTTCCGGCTCCGAACACGACGTCCCTGTCGTCGGCAAAAGAGCGGGGCAGGACGACTCAGATGTCATCGGCGAGGCAGTCCGAGATTGCCGGAAACATGCAGGATGCCGTTGCCGATGGAGAATCCCGGGAAGCGCCCACCGACCCGCGACTCTCCCCGGCAACCCGCTGGCTGATAAAGGAAATGGCGGCTCTCGAGCAGAGCGCCCAGCGGGAGGTCGCGAGCAAGCCGGAGACGCCTGCAACGCAGGCCGACCGTACGACGCTCGCCTCCGCCGCCGCCGACACGCAGCCGTCGCCGGTACAGGCAGCCGGCACAGAGGTTCTGGATAGCGGCGTCGCCGCCGGCACCGAGCCGAACAGCCGCTCGAGCGATGCCATACCCGCCCTGCGCGACCTTCCGCCGGACATAAGAGCGGAGATCCCGGCCCTGGAGGTCAACGTCCACACGTACGCCCGATCACCGGAGGGCCGAATGGTCTTCATCAACATGAAGCGTTACGGGGAAGGTGACCGCCTGAGCGAGGGCCCGGTGATTGACGCCATAACGCCTGACGGCGTCGTGCTCGTCCACGATCAGCGGCGCTTCCGTCTGCCGGCGCGATAACGGGCCAGGCTTCACGAGCGGCTATTGCGGCGGGAATCCCGCAGTGACCGTTGCCGGTGTCTCGTTGGCTGCTCTGGCAGCGAACGCCGTGCACCAGGGTCCGGGTCCAAACGTGTAATGTTCGGCGAGTCTCTCTAGCCCGGTTTGGTGATCGCGAACCTCGGCGATCCCTCTGCCCTTTTTTACGCTCCCTGATCAGTATCCATAACCGATCTTCTCACAGCGGGTCACTTCACCGGCTCGTCTCCGGGCAGAACGATCGGTTCCGCTGCCGGACTTCCGAGGATAATGTCCGAGGCCTTCTCGGCAATCATCAGAGTGGCTGCGTTCAAGTTGGCCGATAGCATGGTCGGCATAATCGATGCGTCGACTATCCGCAAACCCTCGAGGCCGTGAACGCGGAGCTGATCATCGACCACAGACTTGTCCTCGGTGACAGGTCCCATGCGACAGGTACCCGCCGGATGGAACGTGGTCGTGCCGCGTTCGCGCGCGGCACCCATGAGCTCGTCGTCGCTTTGCACGTGCGGACCGGGGAAATCCTCGCACAGGTAATATGGCTCGAGGGGCTTGGACGCCAGCAGCTTGCGCGCCAGCTTCATGCCGCAGAGAAGCACGCGCTGGTCGAACTCCTCGGCCAGATAATTGGGTTGTATGACCGGCGCTTCGAAGGGATCCGCGCTCTGCGCGCGCACGTAGCCAGAGCTCTCGGGACGCTGCTGCCAGCACGCGACCGTCATTCCCGGCTCTCGTTCGAGCTGTCCCTGTACGCCCTCGAGATAGCTCGCCGGTGTGAATGTCAGCTGCAGATCCGAGGTTCTCGTCGCCTCGTTCGAGTGCCAGAAGCAGTAGACCAGAGTAGGGCTCAAAGCGAGAATTCCCTTGCGCGTAAACAGCCACTTGGCGATTTGTCCGGCGAGCCGGGTTCCCCTGGCGAGCTCGTTGATGGTATCGATATCTTTTACCCGCGCGACAAAGCGCGGTGCATAGTGATCGCGCAGGTTCTCGCCGACGCCGGGAAGCGCATGTTTGACATCGATTCCGAGTGCCGCGAGCAGCGTTGGCGGACCGATACCCGAGAGCTGCAGCAACTGGGGGGAATTGTACGTTCCGCCGGAGAGAATCACCTCACGACGCGCACGAATCTCGTGAACGGCCCCGTTGCGGCCGCCGATTTTATATCGTACGCCCACGGCGCGCTTGCCATCGAGCACGATCTCCGTGGCATGCGCCCGCGTACGCACCTCGAGATTTCTTCGCTTCATGGCCGGGCGCAGGAACACACGGGCTGCACTGATGCGTCGACCCTTGAAAATGGTGCGTTGCGCGTAGGCAATACCTTCCTGCACGCGGCCGTTGTAGTCGGGATTACGCGGAATGCCGTGCTGCACCGCACCCTCTATGAAGGCGTCGCAAAGCGGATGACGCCAGTCGATATCCGTGACGACGAGCTCACCGTCTCGGCCACGGTAGGTGGAGTCGCCCTCACCGATGCGCCGTTCCATGCGACGAAAGTAAGGCAGCACGTCAGCATAACCCCAGCCACGGTTGCCGCGCTGTGACCAGGTGTCGAAGTCGAGGGCCTGACCGCGATTGTATATGTGCCCGTTGATGGAGCTCGAGCCGCCGAGCGTCTTGCCGCGCGGCGCATGGATTCGCCGTCCGCCCGTCCACGCTCCGGGCTCCATGCTGTAGTTCCAGTTGACACGGCCGTCGTAGAAGGTCTTGATGAAGCCGGCCGGAATATGGATAAACGGATGCCAGTCCCTGCCTCCGGCCTCCAGAACGCAGACAGTGGTCTCACCGTCCGCGCTCAGCCTGTTGGCAAGGACGCTGCCAGCGGAGCCGGCACCCACAACGACATAGTCAAACGTGTCCAAAGACCCTTCCCCGTCGATGCGCCCCGCGGCCGGGCGAAGAGCTCGCGCCCTCCAGTTCACCCCGGAGCCCGCTGCCCCTGTGGCCCGCGCGCTTTCGCCTCTCTATTCAGGCGCATGCCAACGCCTGCGAGTTCCTTGGTGAACCCTTCGCGCGCCGTGGCCTGCAGGCTTATGATATCGAAGGAGGGGCACCGCCCCAAAGCCCGGGCGCCGGTGAAGCTGCGGCGAAACGCACGGCCCGGTGGAGCGGGCCGCCTCGCGAAGGGGTTCCGGTAGTCCCAGGGAAGTCAGAAGCCATGAAGCACCTCATCACTACGACGCGCGGCGGCATCAAAGACAGGGCATTCAGGGATGCATGGCCTCGTCGCCGACGATTCGCAGCGCGAGACAGTCACTCTCATTGGTAATTACAGGTGACGGGTCTATGCGGACACAGGCTCCGGCGTACCTAGCAGAAACAGTAAAAGTGCTTAACTGGGCATTTCGTCCACCAACAAAAGGCAAGCG
>JABAHO010004404.1_pt1 | contig 18906 bp, 20 predicted proteins | sample 7062071 | NCBI WGS metagenome assembly JABAHO01 (sample SAMN14534356, study PRJNA622989) | marine sediment metagenome | biome: marine biome [ENVO:00000428]; feature: marine pelagic biome [ENVO:01000023]; material: deep marine sediment [ENVO:00002113] | place: India: Gulf of Kutch | collected...
GGGTATGATGTGGTGCGCTATTTATCGTTAAATTGGCTGACGAGGAACATTCGTAAGCCGGGCTTCTGGCTTATTCTTGCCTTGCTTGTACTTATTACGCTTCCCCACTATCATGAAGTACTGAAACATCCGCCGTTCCTCATCTCCATAATGGCCAACCTTGGCTTAGACCGCCATGCCTTTGAGAGAATCCTCTACCTGGCACCTATAGTCTGGGCTGGCTTTATATTTGGCTGGAGAGGAGCCTTCGTCACTTCATTAGCCGCTCTTGCCTGCATGCTGCCTCGCGCCATCTTTATCTCGCCACATCCAATGGAATCCCTTTTTGAAACCAGCGCCGTTTTCATCGTTGGCAACGTATTAGCCGTTAGTTTCGCCTCGCTCCGTAAGGAGCGGGAATACCGCACCAGGCTAGAAGTGGCCCAGCAGGAACTAAGAGCATCTGAAGAGAGATATCGGGAGCTATTTGAAAGTGCTAGCGATGCCATCTGGCTTCATGACTTGAAAGAGAATATTGTAGCCGCTAACAAAGCTTCAGCTACTCTTACCGGGTATAGTCTGGAAGAACTATCTATCATAAAGTCGGGCGACTTGTTCGCCGAGGACTGCTTAGAGGATATTAATCAGATAGAAGAGTCGCTCTTTAAGAACGGGGCGCTTGGCTATCTCTCCGAGGTGAAGATAATCAGGAAAGACAAGAGCGAGGCACATGTCCAGTTGTCTACCAATCCCGTCTTTAGTAACGGACAAATTGTAGGTTTTCAGCATATTGCCCGGGATGTTACTGAGCAAAAAAGGATGCAGGAGAACCTGAGTTTCTACTTACACCAGGTTACTAAAGCCCAGGAAGAGGAAAGAAAGCGTATTTCCCTTGAGCTACATGATGATACCGTTCAGGCTCTGGTTGTGCTTTCCCGTAAGTTAGACGCGCTTGTTTCTAGTGGTAAAGGACTGTCAGAGGACAACCGGCTTCAGTTAGAGGGGCTGTGGCAGCAGACTAACAACATTATACAGGGGGTGCGTCGTCTAAGTCAGGACCTAAGGCCGGCAGCATTGGATCGCCTTGGTTTACTGGCAACGCTGGAATGGCTAGCCTCCGATGTGGCAGAATATTCAGGCATAGAAACCAAGGTCAAAGTACTTGGTAGCGAACGCCGCCTGCCTGGAGAGATTGAGCTGGAACTTTTCCGCATCACCCAGGAAGCAATGAGAAACGTGTGGCGGCATTCTCAGGCAACTAGGGCTGAGATTACCGTCGAGTTTGACCAGAGTAAAACGAAGGTAACTGTTAGTGACAATGGCAAAGGCTTTAATATTCCACAGAGGATAGGCGATCTAGCCAAGGATGGCAAGCTTGGCTTGGCTGGAATGCAGGAGCGGGCCCGGCTAATTGGGGCTACCCTAACGGTGCAATCTCAACCAGGTAAGGGGTCCAGCATAACCGTGGAGTTAGTGAATACCTATTGAGAAAAGGAACTAGGCAAATCTGATTGCCTGTTGACATAGACGCGGAGAGTTTGAGTGTGAGCCGCGGAGGACTCGAACCTCCAACCNNAATCTGGGAAGTCGTCTCCACCTCAACCAGGCAATAATCGAGGTAATAAGTATAAACAAGGCGGTAGAGTAGAGAATTGGCTCTGACCTTATTCCCCACGGGGTATAGTTAAGAATAAACCCGAGGAACAGTACTACCACGATACTCATCACCAAAGTCAGTAGCACCCTCTCAATACCATCCAACCCTTCTTTCTTGATAAACAGGGCGGTCACTAAAGCATAACCAGGGAAGAAAAGGAGGAACGGCACTCCCAAGATAACGCGCAGAATATTGGACGGGAAAAGATTAAAAACCACAATCAGCACAATAACCAACAAGTTCAGAAGTATGAGCTCATTCCTAGTTCCAATTCTCATCAGAAACCAACTCTATTTTACTAATGCTTCAAGTTTAGAGTNNCCTTCGTGATACAATTGGCATAAAGATAATTCAAGCTATAACAGCGCTGAAAAAATATCGGAGAATAACTTGCCCGACTTAGAACAAAAGCTGCAGAATAAAACTGCGGTTATTGGTATCGTGGGGCTTGGCTATGTTGGGCTGCCTCTAGCTGTTGCCTTCTCCCAGGCTGGTTTTAAGGTTCTGGGGTTTGATATGCAACAGAAGAGGGTAGATTCAGTCAATAAAGGTCAATCTTACATCGCCGACGTAAGCAACGAAAGCCTCTCAGCAGCAGTAGGTAATAACCTCCTCCAGGCAACCAAAGCTCAAAGCCGGCTGAAAGAAGTGNNCCCCCTGACTAAAACCAAGGAACCAGACCTGTCCTACGTTATCCAAGAGTCTGAAGCGCTATCCAGATACCTTCAACCAGGGCAACTGGTAGTGCTGGAAAGCACCACCTATCCTGGTACGACAAGAGAGGTGATGCTGCCCATTCTAGAACACTCCGGGCTGAAGGCAGGCCAGGATTTTTACCTTGCTTTCTCCCCAGAAAGGATCGACCCCGGGAATAAAAAATACGGCATAAGGAATACTCCCAAGGTGGTGGGAGGCATAGATTCCACATCTACCAAACTTGCCGAGCTTCTCTATCGTCAGGTGGCTGACGTGGTAGTCACGGTCTCAAGCACTGAGGTCGCTGAGATGACCAAGTTATTTGAAAACGTCTTTCGCAGTGTGAACATCGCTCTGGTCAATGAGCTTGCCCAGCTTTGCGAGAAGATGGGGATAAGTGTCTGGGAGGTAATTGAGGCTGCTTCTTCCAAGCCCTTTGGTTACATGCCCTTCTACCCTGGACCAGGGATAGGCGGGCACTGCATACCGCTTGACCCCTATTATCTAGCCAACAAAGCCAGTGGATATGATTTTCACACCAGATTTATTGAATTGGCCGCCGATATTAATGAACGAATGCCCTATCATGTTACCTCCCGCATTTTGGAAGTCTTAAACACCCGTGGTAAAAGCCTGAAGGGGGCTAAGGTGTTAGTGCTGGGGGTGACTTACAAGAAAGATGTGGGAGACACTAGAGAATCTCCCTCCTTAAAACTAATCCAGCTTCTTCGTGAGAAGGGAGCCAAGGTAGACTACAACGACCCCTATATCCCAACGGTACGGCTTGACCAAGATACCTTAGTATCTGTAGAACTCACTGATGAAAACTTAGTCTTGGCAGACTGTGTCGTAATCGCCACCGCCCACGAGTGTTATGACATAGAGAAGATAGTGGCTTCCTCTAAACTGGTTTTTGACAGTAGAGGTGCTACCAAAGGCTTAAGTAGTGATAACATCGTGAGGCTGGGGGAATAAGAATCTATGGAGAAAAACGTAGCCGTCATTGGCTGTGGTTACTGGGGCAAGAATCTGGTACGAAATTTTGCCGAGCTTGGTACCCTGCATACCGTCTGTGATACTGACCCTAAGGCGCTGAGCCAGTTTAAGACTCTTTACCCTAATATCAATAAAGAGAAGAGCTTTGAGTCGGTATTAGCCAATAAGGAAATAAAGGGCGTCGTTATATCCACTCCAGCGGCGCTTCACTATTCTATGGCAAAACAAGCCCTAACGGCTGGCAAGGATGTCCTTGTGGAAAAACCGCTATCCCTGACGGTTGAAGAAGGAGAGGAACTGGTCAAATTAGCCAAAGAAAAAGATAAAATCCTTATGGTAGGTCATCTCCTTGAATATCACCCCGGAATTGTTAAGCTCAAACAACTGGTAGATAGCGGTGAGTTGGGCAAGGTCAACTACATCTACTCCAATCGACTAAACCTGGGCAAGTTCAGGACCGAAGAAAATATCCTCTGGAGCTTCGCTCCTCACGATATATCAGTCATCCTACTCCTGCTTAATGAAATGCCCGAGGAGGTCTCCGCCCGTGGTGGCAATTATCTTCACCAGGATGTAGCTGATGTTACTGTCACTACGATGAGTTTCGCCAGCGGGGTTAGAGCCCATATTTTTGTCAGTTGGCTTCACCCCTATAAAGAACAAAAACTGATTATTGTGGGCGATAGAAAGATGGCAATGTTTGACGATGTAACTCCCCGGAATAAACTCCTGCTCTACGAACACCAAATAGAATGGATTGGGCGTGTGCCAGTGCCTCACCAGCGGGAAGCCACACCGGTTCGGTTTACTATGGTAGAGCCATTGAAAGTAGAATGCCAGCACTTCCTTGATTGCCTGCAATCACGCCGCAAACCTCAAACAGATGGCAACAGTGGCCTAAAAGTATTGCAGGTTCTTGATGCCTGTCACCGGTCACTTCAGCGACAAGGGGAAAGCATCTCTATAGCCAGTAAAAATAGCTTCTTTATCCATCCTACCAGTATTCTAGAAGAACCGTCTAACATCGGTGATGGTACTAAAATTTGGCACTTCTCACACATTATNNCATCGGAAAAAACTGCGTCATTGGGCAAAATGTCTTCATTGGTAAGGGAGTAAAAATAGGAAATAATGTTAAACTTGAAAACAATGTCTCGGTCTTTGAGGGGGTAACCTTACAGGATGACGTCTTTTGTGGTCCTTCCTCTGTATTCACCAACGTGATAAATCCTCGGAGTCATGTTTCGCGAAAGCATGAATTCAAACCTACCCTGGTTAAGAAGGGCACTACCATTGGCGCTAATACCACCATTGTTTGTGGAAACACTATGGGTAAATATGCCTTCATTGGTGCTGGGTCAGTCGTCACTAAGGACGTTCCTGACTATGCCTTGGTTTATGGGAACCCAGGCCGAATTCAGGGCTGGGTGTNNNGGCTCAATACAACTCAATAAAAGAGGAAATTGGCGCTGCTATCCGTAAAGTTGTGCAGCAGGGGCAGTTTATCCTTGGTCCCGAGGTCAAAGCCTTCGAAGAAGAGATAGCTTCATATTGCGGCACAAAATTTGCTATAGGTGTTGCCTCGGGCACTGATGCCTTGCACCTTGCTCTACTCGCCTGTGGTATTAAAGGCGGTGACGAGGTAATCACCTCCCCGTTTACCTTCATCGCCACCGCCGAAGCTATTACCCGATGTGGAGCGACACCGGTGTTTGTGGATGTGGAACCGAAGACCTACAACATCAATCCAGCACAGATTGAGCCCAAAATCACCGAAAAGACTAAGGCAATTCTGCCGGTTCACCTTTATGGTCAACCTGCCGATATGGCTCCTATTCTGGAGCTCGCCCCAAAATATAACCTGAAGGTGATTGAAGACTGTGCTCAGGCTCTGGGGGCAGAATATAAAGGAAAGAAGGGAGGTTCTTTGGGAGACGCCGGATGTTTAAGCTTTTTCCCGAGCAAGGTGCTGGGAGCTTATGGGGATGGGGGAATGGTGGTAACTAATAACCCGGAGATTGCTGAAGAGGTAAATGTGCTTCGAAATCACGGTTGCAAGCAGAAATACTATCACTTTACCCCCGGATTTAACAGCCGACTTGATTCCCTTCAAGCTGCCGTCCTGCGGGTGAAGTTAGGACATCTTGGCCAATGGATTGAGCAACGCTATCACAAAGCTTCGCTTTACTCCGAGCTTCTTGGAGAAATTAAGGGGATTGAACCCCCTTACACTGCGCCTTATAGCCACCACATCTTCAACTACTACACCATTCGTTTGAAGAATCCAGAACTAAGCCGGGATAAGCTCAAGGAATACCTCAGCACCCAGGGCATTGCTACCGCTATCTATTACCCGCTATCTCTCCATCTTCAGGAGGTCTATAAACCCCTGGGTTATAAATCGGGCGACTTCCCCGAGAGTGAGAGCGCCCAAGAGGAAGTCATCTCCTTGCCAATGTATCCTGAGCTTAGTGAAGCGCAAATAGAAGAGATAACACAGGCTATCCGAAGTTTTTTGAGAGAGGTTGGCTAAAGGAAATCAGGTGAAACGAACATACCTGCTCTCCTTCGCCAAGCTATCGAGGATTCCAGCAAACTTTCTTGCCATTTCTTTGTGGCTATACTTATTGATACTTGTTTCCTTCCCTTGGTAAGCCACCTTACCCTTGAGTTTATATTCCTGATNNATCTTCTACACTCGGCGCACAGACGCCAGCACCAGTCTCAGTTAATAGCTCATCAATGACATCGCTTGAGCCTCCAGTAGCCAGTATCGGTCTTCTTGCCGCCAGGTATTCAAAGACCTTCCCGGTATAGACGCCGTGTTCCTGTGGGTCTTCCCACTTTAAAAGAAGCAGTAGCTGCGACTCTCTTTGCTTCTCCAGAGCAATTTCCCTCGGTACCGCCCCATTTTGCGTAACAATACCCGATAGCCCACAGTCGTTGATTTCTTTCTCCACCCAGGCCTCTTTCCGACCGTAGAATCTGACTTCAACATCATCGGGATTCATAGTTCCATCAGAGAGTAGGTCTCGCAGCGCTGTGAAAAGCGCTAAAGGCTCCTGTCCTTGGGAATAGATATTACCGGCATAGGTAATGGTAAATTTAGCCACCAGATTAGCCGGTGGAGAGTTTATTTCCGCAGGGTCAAAGCCATTGGTAATGGCGTATACTTGTTTTCTTTTGTGAAGTGCCCCCAACTTTTCTGCCGCTGGTTCAGAAGCTGCTACCAAGGCATCTGCCGGTAACAATGTCTTTAATTCCAATCTTCGGTCAATCAGCTTCCTTAAGGGTCCATAGTTGTAGGTATAATTTTGAGTCCAGAGGTCACGAAAATCAGCCAGCCACGGGATTTTATACCTTGCTTTCAGTTCCTGGGCAATAAGGTGGCTTATCACCGGCATGGAACTGCTGAGCAACGCATCTATACCTTCCTCTTGTAAAACCTCACTGCCTGCCTTGACTGCAAAAGGTTTCCAGCCTCTATATGGGTCTGGATAATTGAAAATTTCCCCGAAGCGAGTAAAGATGAAATCCACCAGCCGGTTTTTAGAGGCTATGCTGAATCGCTCGTTTACCTGCTTTCTTATATTCTCGTTTGGATTAAAGCCCAACAATCTTTTCCAAAAGGCCAAGGCATCACGATAGGGTGTCACTATAACCCTGAACTGCGGACTTAGCTTTCCTAAAGAGGTTGTCAGGATAATAGGTTGCCAGCCGAATTCAGGGAGATACTTAGCCAGCCCTACTATACGCAAGCTTGGATACAGCTGCGGTGGATACCAACAAACTATAATTAGGACTTTCTTCAGGGATATCACCTCTCCAAAAATAGATTTAGCCTGACAAGGTTCATCTCCATAAGGCGGTCAATCTCAATAGGCTCAACGAGTTGTTTCCGTTCGTCGATAAGGTGGAGCTTAAAACCATACTTCGTAACTTTGTATAGGAATTCCTCAGGAGAAGAACCGCAGGCTCTAAGTTCGGCAGGCCTAAACTCGGTAAAGATTTTTAGACTAAGCGCTCGCTTAATTACCTCGTCCATTCCTAAAAGAGCTAGCATTTCTGCTCCTTCGATGTCNNTCTTGTTGTTCTGAGAAATAGTCATCCAGTGTTATTGACTCAACTACAATAGATTTCCAATAACCACCAGTTTCGAATATTTTATGTTGTCCCTTGTTTTGTTCAAAAAGAAAAAGATTGGTAGTTCCGGTTTTATTCGAAACGGCTTTTTGAACAGGGACAATATTCTTATATCCGTTTGCTTCAATATTTTTGACAAGAAGAGCGTAATTTTCAGGAGCTGGTTCAAAAGCAAACACCTTTCCTTTATCACCCACAAGATTTGCCGCAATTAAGGTGTAATATCCAATATGAGCCCCAATATCTACCACCACCATCCCTGTTGAAACTAACTTCTTAAAGAGATTTACTTCACACTTCTCATAAGTATCACCCACTAACAAGGATGGAGCAAGTCCGGTGTCATCAGTATCCACATACATTTTATTACCTTGAACTTCAACTAGAGTGTAACCTTTTGGTTTAAGATGTTGATATAAAAACCAATTAAGCCGGCTAACTAATGGTAATCTACCCAGCCCTTTCCCGGTAAGAGGTTTCCTCGCCTTCTTAAAAATTGAAAACACTAATTTCCGCATTTTGGTAACTCTTCTAGCCTGTTTACAAATTTAGTCAAGAGTCCGGATTACGGAGGCAATTTATATACCTTGACTTCTCCGTTGTCATATATCACACTCAGGTCTCTATCGTATTCATATTCTAGCCTTTTTGTTTCTTCATATCCGCGGGGGAAGTTTGGATCAAACATAATATAATCTACCGATGCTCTTGGAGAACGCACACGGAAGTCTACATTCAAAAAACTTCGCTTGCCAAAGAAGAAGGGGATCGTCTGTATATACCAGCCGGTGCCAATCTTAGAGTTACCGGGGGTATATATTCCGGTCCATTCGCCAGCTACTTTATATTCATCCATCTTTGGTAGTCGATTAGAATACCAATAGTAATTATTTATCTGGCTACTCTTGAAATAAAACGCCGGTACATGGCTACCATTAAAAAAGCCGGCTACCAGTAATAAGCCAACGATGAATACTACCGCTGCCTTAATCACTTGAGTTTGCCGGAGAGAAAATTTGTTAAGAGTGAACAGTGTATGAACGGTCATGGCAGCAAATACTGATACCAGCGGAGCATAGAATACAACCATACGGTCAACGGGACCCCAAATTATGTATTCACCCACAAACCCAGCAAATAGTATGCAGGCTAATAGAACCAATAAGCGCAATTCATGAGGGCGGAGATTTCGGATAACCCTGACAACGGAAAAAGCAGCAAGAAGAAAGATGCCCCACTTTGCCAGGTTCAGAAGAGTAGCCAGTATTGGGACACCAGCACCAACTGCTACCAGCTGAGCAGTTGGTTCAAGTTCAGGCTCAATAAGCCTTCTGATGAAGCTTTGTGCTGGGAAGAAATATATCATGACATGATAAGCAAGCCCGGCCACAACAACAATTGTCCAGAGGTTATAATCAGCTCGCAATTCTCTAGCCACCTGAGTTAGCTGACCTATCCGTCGGGGAAGGATGGAGATGAGATGGCTTAAGCCAATAAAACCGATAGCCAGCAGGGTAACGAAAAGCGACGAAAAGTGATGCGATAAGAGAAAGACTACAAGGCATGNNTAGAGGAACAGCACAAAGAATATTACCGCAAATCCCTGGGGGTGATACTCAGACTGATAATAAATGACCACATCGCTTAATGAAGCAAATAGTGCTGACAGAAGTGCTACAGGGTTGCTTTTGGTTACTTCTTTGGCAAGGGCAAATACACTTAAAGCAAATATTCCACCTAGTATCGGTTCCTGAAAGCGGAAGAACCACATGCTATCGATTCCGGTAATATTCGCTGCTCCAGCAGTGAATAGGTGCATTACCGGCCAGTGGACCTGAGCACTAACTGTACCCAACCAATCTGCATAGATAGGCTGTAATGTTCCAAAATCTATTATATTTAGGGCAGTAATAGCAGAATAATAGGCGTCAGCCAGAGGAGGATAGGCCAACCTCAAATGAGGTATGGAGCGAGCCAGTATGCTTAAAAGCATTATTCCTAATAGGACAAGACCTACATCCCTTGAGCTTTTAGCTTTTATAGAAGCATAAATGAAACAGGAGAGTAAAAGGAGTATACCCAAACTAATCAGGATATCGCTGAACAAAGGGTTAATGAGCGTGGGGAAGAGATAGAAATAGGCAATAATTAGCCCGGTGAGGATGTATCCCAGTGATAAGGTAAAGACTAATCGTCCATTGCCGTCCATTTTCTGTCCTCCATCACTTCCTTATCAGCTCATTGTAGACACACTCCGTCTTTTGGGCAGCAACTTCCCAACTAAAGCGCTCTCGCACCTTCTTCAAACTGTTCTCACCAACGGCCCTGGCCAGCGAATTATCACTCAACACTTTAACCATGGCACTAGCCAGTTTCCCCCCCTCACCAGGCTCCACAAGAATTCCATTTTGCCCTGATTCTATGAGTTCAGGTATTCCGCCAACATTGGTGGCAACGATAGGCTTCCCGGCAGCCATTGCTTCTAAAATAACTATTCCTAATCCTTCGAGGCGTGAAGGTAAAACAAATAAATCACAGCTTGAATAAAGAAGNNGTCGTCAGGAACACGTCCCAGAAAATGAAGCTTATCCGAGATACCCAGAGTTTGTGCCAAGTGCTGATAATCCCGCTGGTTCCCAGAACCGGCTAAGACTAATTTCACCTCCACCTTCTTCAGCACCTGGGGCAATGCCCTCAGCAGTATATCAACACCCTTACGAGGTGCTAGCTTACCGGCAAATAGTATCATTGGCAGTGAGTTAATGCCTAAAGCTTTTCTAAGCTTAACCTTGGCTTCCTCTGGAAACACATAATCCTCAGAGTGCACGCCATGGTGGATAATTGCTATCTTCGACTCAGGAATGCCAAAAACACTCATGATATCTCTCTGGGTAAACTGACTGATAGCGATAATCCGGTCGGCACGCTTCATACAAAGCGGCTCAATGAGGGGAGAAATGGCTATCTCCTTTCTTAGATTTCTAACCCTCCTAAGCAAACTCGCCTCGACAGCCTTAAGAGTAGTTCGAGCTAAATGGTGAATGGTAACCACCCTAGGACAAGAAACCGCTTTCGAATTTAGGCTGAAACCACTAAGCCCATTGTCGTGCACAACATCAAATCCTCCGACTCGGTGTTCAAGCGAAGAGAAGTCTTTCCAAAGAGAAAACCAGAAGGATAGTGCCACCAAGAAAGGTTTGTTCTGGAAACTTAGCCTATGAATAAAAAGCCCCTCTTCAACTGATTCCTTACCATATCCGGCAACTCTGGGGGCGATAACATGAACTTCACACCCTAACTTGGCTAGTTCCCTGGTTAAGTTGTAGGATGCGTAAGTCCCCGCCCCGCCTTGAACAAATGGAGGATATTGAAAGGTGATAAAGGCTATCTTCATGATATTCGTCAATCCTCAGCAGCAACTTTTCTAGCCATCACGAGAAAGTGCGTTTGCACCGGGGGATGCTTATACTCCAGAACATCTTCCACCGAGAGGCCTGCGTCTTGAAATAGCTTTACAAATTCACCTTTTTGAAATGATTGAGCAATAGGTTTACTCACCTTTTCTAAAGGTGTACCAAAGTATTTGTGAACCACCTTTCGTAAAAGATACATTGTTTTGTGATAATAAAATGCCCTGAGAACCTGGTAAATACTTTCTCTCACTTTAGAAGAGCGAGATAGGTGGATATTACCTAGAGGCTCGACTTTGGTTGCATTAGCTATAACCAGACCACCGACTTTACAAACGCGGTAAAGCTCACTCATAGCTTGTCGAGGATTTGGTAGATGGACAAAGGTGTCCATGTAACATACGGTGTCAAAAAGCCCCTCTTCAAAATCAAGGCACTCAACGTCACCTTCCTTAAAAACGACCCTTTCAGCTACACCCGCTTTTTCCGCTCTCTTCCTAGCTATATCCACCATCTCCTTTGAAATATCCACAGCTACTACCTGCTGTGCTCCAGCAAGAGCAAATGAGATTGCAAATCTACCCTTTCCCGTGCCGGCATCTAAGACCTTTTTCCCCCTTTTTACCATATTTAGAACATCCGCTCTTTCACNNTTTCACGGATGTACATTTCCTGCCTTACACCCTTTTGTTTAATTTCAGGGTCCCAATATCCAAAAAGACCTCTTCTAAAAAGCCGTTTGACATACTCCTCATCAAGACGCAAATTGACCCCTCCTAACTAGCGAGAACAAACTTTTCGGTATACACTTTCAATCTGCTCAGTTATTTTCTCCCAGTTAAACTGCTTACGAACCAATAATTNNTGCAGCCTCATTTTGTCGTCATTCAGCATCTGTAAAAGGGCATCGCGCAACTGGTCTTTGGCATAGGGAACAACGAGCCCTGCCTGACCATTAACCGCCTCGGCTATGCCACAGCGGTCGGTAACGATTACCGGCGTACCACAAGCACAGGCTTCAAGCACAACATTACCAAATATTTCATAAGTTGAGGGCAAAACAAATACATCGGCATCTACATATGCCTCCACTTTATCCTCTCCATAAAGATGTCCGGTGAATAAAACCTCGTTACTGATTCCCAAATCAGTTATTAGTTTCTTCAGGGAAGATAAATATCCATCATCAGGACCAGCAATTACCAGTTTAACACTGTTTAAGGGCTTGGTAAGCTCAGCAAAGGCTCTGACTAGAAGGTCAAGTCCCTTGATTTTATGTATTCTACCCAGATAGAGGATTACTCTCTGGTCGTCGCCCAAGTCATGCTTTCTCCTGAACCTTCCCCTCTCTGGCAGGTTTTCAAATTCAGAGAGCTCAATCCCATTGGGAATGATTTCAATTTTGTCTTCGCTTATGCCCATGTTTCGGTATTGTTCCGCCTCTATCGGGGTTAAGGCAACAAGCTTAGCCGCATCTTTTAAGATTCGGCGCCCCCAGATTACATCAAAAATTCTCTTCTGCCACCCTTTATAGAAGTAAGTTATTAGTGAGCCACGAGCCTGCAATACATAAGGAATGCTGTATTTCCTAGCATAGCGGTGGACAATTATATTCTGAAATGTTCTAACGTTATGTAAATGTATTATGTCAAAATTACTTATCTCCCTTTTCACTGCCGCCGACATTCCTCTTGGAAAAGCTAAACGATATTTTGTTGCCAGCAAGTTGCTGATGTTTCTAAAATAATATACTTTTATCCCGTCTATATTTCTACCACCCTGAATATCAGACAGCCGGGAGTATCTATCCTTGATATCAGTGGTATATACCACTACTTCGTGCCCTCTGTTTACCAGACTTTTGGAAAGGTTGTAGAACAGGCTTATTCCACCAAAACGGCTGGGAATAAACGTAGGCGTTATTTGCAGAATTTTCATTCGACCTTCAATCCTCTAATAAGGCTAGTTCCACCAAAATTGAATCTTTCCAGCCTTTCAATCACTCCCCGGAGAAACTTGAGGTTAAGTATACACAAGAAAAGATGAACCATTAACCTTGGCAGTTTACCAAAGGTTCTCTGCTCAACCACTCCTACTGAATTATCCAGAAGTAGCTTTCTCATTTCCCCCAGGCTGTAGTGATAGTCCGGAAAAGTAGTTTTTCTAATCACACTTATGAATGGTCGGTATGCCCTAGAGAGTAGCTTATTGGGGATATCCAATACCAGAATCCCGCCAGGTTTAAGAACCCGTGACAGCTCAGATACGGCGTAGTCGCGACAGTCTAGGTGTATCAGGACAATAATGCTGCAAACTCCGTCAAAGGACTTATCCTTTAATGGCAGGTTCTCGATATCGGACACGATAAACTGAATTCGGTGCTGGCACCCTTCCCGTTGCGCCTTTTTTCGAGCAATCTCCACCATTTCTTTTGAGCTGTCTATGGCTACCACATTTATACCCTTCTTGGCGAGATAAATGGCAAATCTGCCGGTGCCGGTACCGGCATCAAGAATGTATTTACAATCCTTCAAAAACTTATAGATAATCTCCTTAGACATCCGGTCATAAAGCATATTGCACTCGCAGGAAAATCTGGCCGCGTCATAGCCTTCCGCTTCCTGCTGGTAATAACGGATGCATCTCTCCTTTATTTCCTGGTGGCTTTCAATCTTAGTCAATTAGCTGACCCTTCCCAAGGTTTGAATCACCTGCTGGAATTTATCACGGTGGTCTTTGGAGAACTGGCGTGGTGTTTTTATTTCATAGCAGGCTATCTTGTCTAAAACCTGAGACAGGTTGTCCGCCATCATCTGTGAATATAAGGCTACTTGACTTGATGGATAGACCGACGAATAAGCTGATACATATTTGCACCAGTAGGGGAATTGCTGCTCATTGATAAGAACCAACCGCTCAACCAGTTCTTTTTTATTGGTGATTTCGGCAACATCGATATTTTCACTGCCTGTCTTGGTAAGGAGAACCAAACAGCGCAAAGGATAGACTCCCCCCATTCTTTCAAATAGCTCCTCAGCATTGATGCACAGAGGGAGCTTGGCATACCCTAAAGATAGGAGATAAATATAGTGTTTTATTTTTACCTCTAACTTTTGCTGAGGTGTCATCCGGTGAAGAGGAGTTACACCCTTCAAATCATAATGATATAGACGGATGGGCGAGAGGAAGCTGTAGACCATGCCGTCATTAGAAAAAACGGCAATCTCATCGGATAGAAAAATACTATCGTGGACATTCAGGCTGAGGATTGAGGCTGTTTTTCCTGTCTTCGGTTCTCCGGCAAATATGAAGCCGGTACCATTAATCGCCATAGCTGAGGCATGCAGCATGGAGAAGCCCCTGGGAGCTAACTTGAAACCTAGTAGGGGTTCAATGATAAATTCCTTCAAGACATGCTCTCCCCAGAAACCCCCACTGAAGTGAACTACGGTCTTACCCTCCAAACCGTTTATAACCAGACGCCACCTTACCACTTTATATCTATCCCGGCAGTATAGGTATTCATCTTTAACAAAATATTTATTATCCACCAAGCGGCAATTACTATCTGGAGTAATGGAATCGGCTATTATGATCTCTACATCAGGGTCTACCTTCTCCTCCGTCTTAAAAAACGAGTATTCTCTACCAAGGTAATCCAGGTATTTCCTATTCATTCCGTCTATCTTAAAGTGTAATAGATTATGTAAACTAAAGTTCATTTTTGGTCTTATCTCAGTATTTGAAAATTAGTGTGTATCCCCCAAATTTAGTGTAGTCTGATATCCATAGCCCTTTATTTGAATCTATCTTTAGCTTCAATCTTATCGCGATTTTCTACAATCCAGTCGTATGTTCTCTTTATTCCCTCTTTCATCCTCATCTTGGGTTCATAGCCTAGAACCTTTCTCGCCTTCTCAATAGAGGCTCGCCGGCGGGTGATTTTGTCCCAGTCTCTTCTAGAGACAAATTCTATCCCGCTATGGTTGCCGGTGATTTCATTTACCATATTGNNTGAAGGCATCGCCAACGGCTTCAGGAATTACGCCCAGTCGTAATGTGCCATCAACTACATTCTCAACAAAGGTAAAGTCTCTGGTCTCATCGCCCGTCCCGGTAATAGGCAGTTTCTGTTTATGTAATGCCCAGTAGATGAAGTTAGGAATCACATTGCGATATCTACCCGGTACCTCTCCAGGACCATAGACATTGAAGTAGCGCGCTATGGCTACTGGCAGGCCATAATAGTTGTGAAAGAAGTTGCAATAGAGTTCGCCAAGTAGTTTGGTGATTTGATATGGGGTATCCAGGTGAAGGGAAACGAAATCCTCTTTAAGGGGAAGAGGAGCCTGACTGCCGTAAACCGAACAGCCGGAGGAGGCGAAGACAAACTTCCCCGCTCCGCTTCGGTGAGAGTATTGGAGAACTTTTTGTGTGCCCAGTCCATTGACCATAAGGTCAGCCTCAGGGTGATCCACCGAGTTCTGGTTGGCGAAATGGGCTGCCAAGTGAAATACAAAGTCAAGACTTCCAGAAAATGCCTTCTTTAATATCTCTTCATCCAGTATGCTTCCCTGGATAAAGACTACATTGGGGGCAATGGGTATATTCCACTTCTCCGCAGAGGAAAGGTCATCAAGGATAATAATTTTAGCTGCCTCGGCCTTGATTAAAGCCCTGGCTAGATTTGAACCGATACAGCCAGCACCACCAGTGATGAGGATATTCTTGTCCTTATATTCGTTTAGATATTGTTCCATTGTTTCTCCTTTATCACCCTTTTAAGTCGTCTCTTGCCAAGTCAAGATTAAACCTTCTTTTAGGTTTGTTTCTGGATTATAGCCGAGCAACCGCTGGGCTTTTTCAATATTAGCCCGACTGTACTTAACCTCCCCAGCTCTGGGAGCAGCATAAATAACCTGGCTTTCCTTGGCACTAACTTGCTTGATGAAGTTGACGAGCTGCTCAATGCTATTCTCTCTTCCAGTGGCGATATTAAAAATCTCGCCCACGGCTGAGGGGTGAGTTGCGGCCAAAATATTCGCCTTGACCACATCTTCTATAAAAATAAAATCCCTGGTTTGCTTGCCATCCCCGAAGATGGTGAGCGGCTTCCCCTCCCTGGTTCTGCTCAAGAATATTGAGATAGCATTGGCATATTCGCTAGTGTCCTGCCTTGGACCATATACATTGAAGTATCTTAATGCGGTGGTAGGCACACCATAAACCTTATGAAAAGCAAAACAGTACTTCTCAGCAGCTAGTTTGCTTACTGCATAAGGGGACTCAGGGTTAAGGGGATGCTCCTCATCGATGGGGAGATACTTGGCTTCGCCAAATATAGCCCCCGAAGATGAATAGACAAGCCTCTTGACATTTGAGTTCCGGCACGCTTCCAGTAGATTAAGCGTTCCTCTTATATTTACCTCCAAGTCAAAGGCAGGGTCTTTAATTGACCTTATATTTCCGACGTGGGCGGCCAGATGAAAGATGTAGTCAACCTCAGCCACTATATCCTTTACCAGCGCTTTATCCAGGACATCCCCTTTAACAAAAGTAATCCGGTCTTTACTCTTCTCTAGATTTGATAGCAAGCCGGAAAACAGGTTATCGAGCACAACTACCTTATTGTTAGGAGAGAGCTTATCTACCAGATTGGAGCCAATAAACCCTGCCCCACCGGTAACGAGTATTTTTTTGCCTTTGCATTCATTTAGATACTGTTCCACTCTTTTTCTTTGTAATAACCTCCTCTAAGACTGTTTCAAGTTGACGGGCTATTTTTTCATGGCTGTGAACCCGCCGCACGTAGTTCAAGCCAGCATCTCCCAGTTGCTGTCGGCGCTCGGCCGATTTAAGCAAGGAAACTACTTCCCTCGCCATCTCATCAGCACTACTGGCATAAATCACCCCGTGAGACTCACCGGGAAGCAAGGTTTTTATGCCTGGTAGCAGTGTAGCTACTGCTGCTTTCCCACAGGCTATATACTGCACTATCTTGGAAGGGAAGATGTCCCGGGTATCATCGGTGATAAGGAAGGGATTTATACATACCGTAGCCAGATTTATATACTGAGGCATAGTCTGGTAAGGTTGAAAACCAGTTATTATCACCTGTTTCTGTAAGCCCAACTCGGCGATAATTCGTTCCAGTTTGGGGCGCTGAACTCCATCACCAACAATTAGCAGCTTCGCCTCCGGAACCTTCTTTATCACTTCAGGGAATTGGCGAATAAAACCATCAAGTCCACTGAAGTCAAAGAGNNCCATTTCTGGCGAACTTCCGAGCAGTCAACGGAGGGGTGGAAAAACCCGGTGTCTATTGGGAAGAGGAGTAATTTTACTTTAGACTCGACAGCACCCATACTGGTTACATACTTTGAATACTGGGGAGTATTCGATAAAATCATATCCACATTGGCATAAACCCATTTCTCATAGAGCTTGGTTATCCCACTCAGCACTGGATAAGGCACAAGCATGCTGAGAATATCTACCGACCTGAATATCACCGGAATATTGAACCTCCTGGCTAAAAGGATAGTCTGTAAGCCATTGGTAGGCACAGAGTAGAGCACAATAGCGTCAATGCCATTTTCCTTAATCGTTTTCTGGATTTCAAAATAATGGGTAACGGCAGCGGATATACGGCTCAAGCCAGGAATTTTAATGAAGCCGGGGCACCTTAAGCACACTGATGCCCCCGAGAATGCCCGAGAAATTCCATCATCTTCCTTTGTCTTTAGGCTTCCCAGGTCAAAAAAACCGTCTCTATGCCAGTCGCTCTCATAATAAATAGCATAAACCTGATGACCCAAGAGTGATAGAGACTCGGAAAGGCTATGCAGGTCATATACCACCATTTTTAGCAAGTTGACTTCCTCAATAAACAGAATATTCATTCTTCGCCTTTCTTGATCGGCCTTATATTATCCAAGAACATGGAAAAGCCTTCAAGGTCAACCTTAAAATCCTCTATAGAAGTAGTCTGTCGAAGGCGCTGCCACAGATAAAAGGGACGCAGATAGAACTCTTTATAGGCTTGTCTTATCCACCCCTGGAGGTCACTTCTATTGAGTAGACTGCTTTCAAATACCGGGGTTTTCCGTCCGCCAGTTCCATCATAAACGTAGCCCTCCCAGGGCATATTACCAACTTTTCCACCCTTTGAGTATAACTTATAGAGCTTGGTTCCGGGAAAGGGCACAGTAATCGTAAATTGGGCAAAATCGAGTTTTAGTTTCTTAGCAAATTCGATTGTCTGCCTAATAGTCTCAGGGGTTTCTCCCGGAGAGCCAATCATAAAGTAACCTATGGTTTGCAGGCTAACCTCTCGACTTAGACGAACCGCTTCCTCCACCTGTTCGAGAGTGATACCTTTGTTAAGAGTATTTAATATCTCTGGTGAGCCTGATTCTATGCCATAGGCGATGCAGTAGCCGCCAGCCTGCTTAATATAGCGCAACAACTCTTTATCAACCAGGTCAGGCCTTGTCTCACATGACCAGCTTATTCTGAGTCCCCTTTTTATTATCTCAACGGCTATGGCATAGGCTCTCTCTTTATCTAAAGTGAAGACATCGTCATAAAAAGCGAGCTCTTTTATGTCAAACTCTCTCTGGTGATAAGCAATCTCGTCAACTACCCTTTCCGGGCTTTGACCTCTAAACCTGCTACCAAAGACAGGTTTTGAACAATAGGCACACTGATACGGGCAACCCCGACTGGTTATAATAGCAGCAAAAGGTGATGCCCGACCGTGAGGAGGTTCCGGTTTATACCTTTTCAGAGGCAACAAATGATAGGCAAGGAAGGGCAGAGAATCTAAATCAACATGGTTAGCTGTAGTCGGAGTGCTAATTACCTCACCATTCCGCCTATAGCTAATATCAGAGACACTGCCCAAGCGTTGGTTACCTTCCAGTGCCTGCAACAGCTCAATAAAGGCCTTCTCCCCCTCCCCCCTGACTATCACATCTATCTCAGGAGCTGTCGCCAAGGTTTCCTCAGGGAGCAACATAGTGT
>JABAHO010012106.1_pt2 | contig 18893 bp, 21 predicted proteins | sample 7062071 | NCBI WGS metagenome assembly JABAHO01 (sample SAMN14534356, study PRJNA622989) | marine sediment metagenome | biome: marine biome [ENVO:00000428]; feature: marine pelagic biome [ENVO:01000023]; material: deep marine sediment [ENVO:00002113] | place: India: Gulf of Kutch | collected...
GGCTGGGAATACTGGCTGTCATCTTATTGGCAACTGTGACAGGCCTCTGGTTGTTCCGGGATATCCCCGCCGCCGAGATCGAGTCCCATTATGCCAACGGCGCATCACGATTCCTCAATATCGATGGTGTGCGGATCCACTATCGCGACGAAGGCGAAGGCGACCCCATCGTTCTGATCCACGCCAACTGGGGCAGCCTCGTGGACTGGGATGAGTGGGTCGAGGTGCTCGAGCCCACGAGACGAGTGGTGCGCTTCGACATGACGAGCCACGGTCTGACCGGAACAGATCCGACCGGCGACTACACGCTCGAACGAACAGGCTGGCTCCTCGAGGCATTCGTCGATGAGCTCGGCCTCGAATCGTTCGATCTCGCAGGCACATCGCTCGGAGCGACGGTGGCACTGCGATTTGCGGCAGACAATCCCGATCGGGTCGAGCGTCTGATGCTCGTAAGCCTGGGCGGGATGAACCCGCGATCGAGAGGCCGTACCGAGCCACTGGAATTGCCGGCGGGCACCGGGATTCTGACGCGCATCACACCCCGGGGGGTCAGCGCAGCCATCCTCCGTTCAGCCTATGGCGAGCCCGATCGGCTCACGGACGAGGTCATCGATCGGTGGCACAGCATGCTGCTGCGGGACGGTAATCGCGCGGCCCAGTATGCGCGTCTGTCGCAGTACATCTCGGGCGATTTCGACGCGATAATCCGGAGCGTGGCGGTACCGGTACTGATCATGTGGGGTGCCCGGAATCAGCAGGTACCGGTCGAGAATGCGACCGAACTGGCGTCCTTGCTGGAGTCCGCGCCCAGCGTGCATTCCATCATCTATCCCGATGCCGGCCACGCGCCGGTGCTCGAAATCGGCACCCAAAGCGCTCTGGATGCGTTAGCCTATCTGGACGGTGAGATGCCACCGGCCCCATGAACGAACAGGACTGAAGAACGTGCTGGAAACCCTGCAACTCTGCAAAACTTACGGCGACAACGAAGCGCTGAAGAATCTCGACCTGACGGTCGAGTCGGGCGACATCTACTGCCTGCTGGGCGCAAACGGCGCCGGCAAGACGACGACGATCAACCTTTTTCTGAATTTCGTCGAACCGACGTCCGGCAGCGCTCGCGTCGGCGGCATCGATGTGACCGAGAATCCGCTCGAGACGAAGCGTTACCTTGCCTACATACCGGAACAGGTGATGCTGTACGGAAACCTCACCGGCCTTGAGAACCTGGGTTACTTCGCGAAGCTCGGCGGACACGACGAGTACGGTACCGAAGATCTCGCCGGCTTCCTGTCGCGGGTCGGCCTGCAGGAAGAAGCGCATGACCGGCGCGTATCGACCTACTCGAAGGGCATGCGCCAGAAAGTCGGCGTCGCAGTCGCGCTCGCCAAACAGGCCAGCGCACTGTTACTGGACGAACCCACATCCGGACTGGACCCGAAGGCGAGCAACGAGTTCTCCGAACTGCTGAAACAGCTGCAGGCGGAAAACGCGGCGATCCTGATGGCGACCCATGACCTATTCCGCGCCAAGGAAACAGGCACGCGTATCGGCATCATGAAAGACGGTCAGCTGGTGCAGGAATTGTCGACGGACGAGGTCTCTCACGCGGATCTCGAGCGGATCTATCTCGAACACATGCACGGTTAGCGCTCTGCCGCGCGCTGATCTGCACTTCCTGATTTGCGGCACACTTCGGACAACAAGGGGAGATATATGCAAACCCGAATAACGCTCACAGCGACGATTGCGCTGGCCGGATTCCTGCTCGGCACCCAGGCCGGTGCGGATGGTCATGGTGACACGGCCAACTATCGCAGCGCGGTCATGTCCGCCATGGCGGGCCATATCTCGTCGATCTCCGCGATCGCCAGAGGGCGTGTGCCTTTCGAATCACACGCGAGTGGCCACGCAACAGCGCTGGGCGCGACGGCGGACATGATTGGGGATCTGTTCCCCGAAGGCAGCGGCGGTGACGATACCGACGCGCTCGATTCGATCTGGGAAGACGCCGAGGGATTCGCAGCTGCAGTCGCCGCGTACGAGGATGCCGCCCGGGCGATGGCTGAGGCCGGCGGCGCCGACAGCCAGGGACTGATGCGCGCGATGGCCAATCTCGGCCGGACCTGCTCGGGTTGCCATGACAACTACCGCCGCCCCGACGAATAGACGCCGAATCGGCGAGCTGACCGCGGTCGCGTATCTCTGCGCGATCGCGGGCGGCCTCGCCGAGGCTGCACCCGATGCCGATACCGGCGAGTATCTCGCCAAAGCGGCGGGCTGCGTCTCGTGTCACACGGCGGAGGGTGCCGGGGCCGTGCCGCTGACAGGTGGTCGCCGCTTCGAGACACCCTTCGGTACCTATTTCTCGCCGAACATCACGCCCGATCCGGAAACGGGGATCGCCGGATGGACCGACGATCAGTTCGTCTACGCCGTCAGGCGCGGAATGAGTCCGGGAGACAGCCACTACTATCCCGCGTTTCCCTACCCGTCGTATGCCGGTATGACGCGCGACGACGTCGTCTCCATCAAGCGGTACCTCGACAGCGTGGAACCGGTCGCGGTGGAAACGCCCGAGCACGAGCTGCCCTGGTACCTGAGCCTGAGGTTCGTCGTCGGTGTCTGGAAGGGCCTTTACGCGACGGCCGAAGAGTATGAGCCCGACACCGAAAAATCAGAGACATGGAACAGGGGCGCATACCTGGTGCGACACGTCGCGCACTGCGGTGAATGCCACACGCCGAGGAACAGGCTGGGCGGCCTCGAGCGGGATAGTGACTTACAGGGCAATCCGGATGGCGCCGCGGATGAAGCCGCACCGGCTGTCGATGCGGCAACACTCACGACCGAAGGCTGGTCTGTGGCAGACCTCAGCTTCTTTCTCGAGATCGGCATGGAACCGGACGGCGATTTCGCGGGCGGATCGATGGCGGAGATCATCGAACATGGAACCGCACATCTGACGCCGGAAGATCGCGAAGCCATGGCCGAGTACCTCATGTCCCCCTAGATATGAATCGAATCGCCAGAGGGACCAGTTGCAGTTTCACGCAAAAAGAAAGGGCGCGCAGGGGATTGCGCGCCCCCTTCGGCGGCTCTTGGCCGGCCATTCGCCGGTCAGGACGTGTGCTGTCGGGGTTCCACCATTAAGGGGATCGCCCTGTCCGACTGCCCTCTCTGCCAGGGAGCACATAAGGATAGATGCCGCGAAATTCAAATTGGTTTCAATTTTGTACAAAAAAATCGAATTGGGCCGGATAAGGCGCCTTCAGGCGTCACCTGGGATACAATTCGGTTATGAGTACTTCACCTGACATCGGCACCGTTCCGTCGCCGGTAACCGAGTCTGAGCTGCTCGAGCGCGCTGCATGGCTCGCGGGACGAATCGCGCCCAGGCGGGAGCAGGCCCTCGAATTTCGCCGCATCCCGGACGAGTCGATCTCGGACATCGTCGACTCCGGCATACTCCGTGCCAGCATGCCGGCCCGTTACGGTGGCTACGAACTGCCGTTCGGCGCTCACACGAGCGCGGCAATGACGGTTGCGGCGGCCTGCGGCGCAACAGGATGGGTCGCCGGCATTTTCGGCAGCCACAACTGGTGGCTCGGCAAATTTCCGGCGGAGGCCCAGCATGACGTATGGGCAAATGATCCCGATGCACTCGTCGCGGCGACCTTTGCGCTCGCGGGGGCCGGCGCGAAACGCAAAGGCGATGACTTCGTCCTGACGGGCCGCTGGCACTATTGCTCCGGCGTCGATGCGGCCGGCTGGGTCGTCCTCAACGCACCCCCCGTCGAAGGCGAATCCGGCGGGCCGAGGATGTTCCTGCTGCCACGCGAGGATTTCGAGATCGAAGACGTCTGGAACGCGCCAGGTATGCGGGGCACCGGCAGCAATGATGTCATCGTCGACGGTGCGACCATTCCTGCGCACCGCGCGGTGCCTATGGCTGCGATGAATCAGAGGGTCGCACCTGGCGCAGACGTCAATCCCGGCCCCACGTATCGACTGCCCACGATGGACGTATTCGCATGGTCGGTAGCGGCGCCGGTGATCGGCGTTGCGCGTGGTGTCGTCGATGCCTATCGCCGGGTCACGTCCGAGCGCACGGTGCTCGCTACCGGTGCGCGTGTAGCGCAATCGGAGACGGCGCAGATGCGACTCTCTGAAGCCAGCGCGGAAGTCNNGGCCGAGCACGATCGGGATCTGGATGCGGGCGAAATCGCCAGGATCAAACGCGACTGCGCCTATGCCTGCCGGCTGTGCCGCGCCGCTGGTGCCCGCATGGCCGAAGCGCTGGGTGCCGGCGGGTTGACCGACACACACCCTGTGCATGTGGGTTATCTCGATATCCTGGGTGGGTCGTCTCACCGGGCACTGGTCTGGGATACCAACGGACCGCCCTACGGCGACTGGCTCTTCGAGTCAGCCTGAACCGGACAAAAGACGCTCCGGGCGCGCGAGATCCTCTGCCAGAACCGCTGCCGGCTCAGGCGTCGGCTAGTTGGGCCGGCCTTCCCTGGGCAGATACTGCACGTTGGGCACCCGACCGCGTGGTTGCGGATAGAGCGTCATGAGTTCGTAGACCTCGCCGGGCATATCGGTTCTGACCTCGAATCCGAGATCACCGAATTCGCTGGCGGAAATCGGATAGTCGTGGGTCCACCGTCCCTGCGACAACATCTCCGCCAATTCGCGGGCGCGGTCGTCGGGGAATCGGCGTGCAAGCAGCGCATGCACCGTCCTGAACATCTGCGCGAGCGCCTTGCGCGACTGGTCGGCGAGGATGAGCGTTGCATCGTCGATTTCGCTGATCGGTTTCGCGTCGACAACGGTGAGCACGGATGCGGCGGGTACCGCCGTGAACTGCGACCCGACCTGTGGATCTACCGGTCCAACGACGGCGTTCTTGTCCATGACGATGGTATCCGCCCCCAGCGCGATCAGGGTACCCCCGGACATGGCGTAGTGAGGGATGTAAACGGTGACGTGTGCTGGATGGTGGGCGAGCGCCTCGGATATCTGTTCTGAAGCCAGTACCAGCCCACCCGGTGTGTGCAAAACGAGGTCGATCGGTGTGTCGTCGGGCGTCTGGCGTATCGCTCGAAGGACTTCTTCGGAATCGTCGACACTGATAAAGCGTGAAATCGGGATGCCGAGCAGGCTGNNCGATGGATGAGTGTGATTGCCCGACTGTTGTTGTGTGCCTCGAGCGCAGCAAGGCGTCGGGCGCGATCATAGGCGAGTTTGCGCTGCTGAAAATAAGGCGTCATGCCCGAGAGCAGCAAGAGCAGCAGCAGCACCTGGAAAAAAGCGTCCACAGTCGTTCCCTGAATCCGAAGGCGAGTCTTTCGTAGCCCTTTTGTCGTCAGTCGACGTGATCGAGCGGCAGCGCCGTCGTGAATTTGAGTTCCTCCATCGTGAAACTCGAACTGACGTCGGAAAACTCCACCGCATCGATCAGTCGCTTGTAGACGGCATCGTAACCCTCGATGCTCGGCACGACCACCCGCAGCAGGTAGTCGATGTCGCCACTCAGCCGATGCGCCTCGACTATTTCGGGGATCGACGAAATGGCGCGCCGGAATGTGGCCAGCCACTCGCCTGAGTGGCGATTGGTCCGGACCGCCACGAACACCGAGACCCCAAGGTTCAGTCGATGACGATCGAGGAGAGTCACCCGGCCGCGGATGTAGCCGTCTCGCTCGAGGCGCTGGATGCGTCGCCAGCACGGCGTCGTCGTCAGGCCCACCTCCGCAGCGATCTCCGCCGCGGTCGCCAGAGCGTTCTCCTGCAGNNTTTAACCTGAACCTGCAATTATTTTCCAATATTTAGGCTTTAGACGGCAAATATTGAAACCTTTTTTTGCGGCCATTCTGTTACATTCTGGTTCATCGGGTTATCGAGTTGATCGGAGGTCCAGCCGTGACTCTGCAAGGTTCTGTCGCTGAATCGGCCCATGTCGCAACGCCTGTTACTGCGTATCCCGACGCGGGGACCGTCTACGGGCTTCAGCCGGGCTCTCGGCAGACGATCGCCGCGCTTGCATGCAATATCGAACGCATGCTGAACCTCCCCGACGCCTCGGATCCGCAGAACTCGGTCGCCACGATGATCGCGCCGGTGCTGGCNNCGCGCCAGCATCAGGAAGGTGACGACCATACCTACAGGCGTCATGTGCTGTACGCGGACCCGCAGTGTCGCTTCACGATTCTCTCGCTCGTCTGGGGGCCCGGCCACGTCACACCGGTGCACGGGCACACGGCGTGGGGCGCCGTCGGGGTCATCAAAGGCACGCCGACGGTCGAACTGTTCGACTGCTGCCGTCACGACGACATGATGCTGGAGTTCCGGGCGACCCGTTCCATCGTCGCCGCACCTGGCGACACCTGCACGGTAGCGTCCGGTATCGATGATGTGCACCGCATCCGCAATGACACGGACGAGACGGTTATCACGCTGCATGTCTACGGCCGTGATCTCCTCCGGGATCCCCAGTCGATCAATATCGCGCTCGACGGCTGATCGGCAAGGCGNNTGACCAATCTCGATCATTCCAACGATTCGTTGCCGGCAGCCAGCACGCTGGCCCGCACGCAAGCCGGAGAGGCGCTCGAAATCCTGAACAGGTGCGCGGCCGACTGCATGCAGCGGTCGCATCACGGTGAACCTCAGGACGTCGACGCCGTCAGGGAGGCGCTCGAGCCACTCGTCGAGGCTCTCGAAAAAGACCCCGATGCCCTGCTCTGGCTGATGTACGGGCGCCCCGCAGCTGTGTACGTCTATCGGCGGGCAGTCGGAAGCGCCGTACTGTGTGCGCTTTTCGCGACCGCTCTCGGGTTCGATCGGACCGCCGTCCGCGATCTGGCCACCGGCGGGTTGCTGCTCGACATCGGCAAAGCTTCGGTTCCGGTACCGATTCTGGTGCAAACACGCCCTCTCAACGCTGCCGAACTCGAGTACGTCAGGCGCCATGCGGCCGACGGGCATGCCTCGGCGAGGCTGACGGAAGAAATTCCCGCGCGGGTGCTCGACATGATACTGAGCCACCACGAGCGCATGGACGGCAGCGGATATCCGAAACGCCTGAAGGGCACCGACATCCCGTTGTTCGCGCGCATAGCCGCGATAGTCGATACATATGACGCACTGACTCTCGATCGCGGCTATGCCGCGGCCATGTCACAGCATGCGGCGATCGAATATATGTCGTCTCAGCGAGATGCGAAATTCGACGCGGCGCTCGTGCACGAATTCCGCAGGGCGATCGGCCGGTACCCGACCGGCACGTGGGTTGCCATCGACGATGGTCGTCACGGCGTCGTATTCAGACAAGCCGACGACGCGGGGAGCCGGGGCGTCGTCTACGTCACCGTCGACAAGGCGGGTAACCCGATCGAGCCCGGCGTTCTCGTCGAGCGAGGGCCGGGAACGGATATCGTTCGGGCGTTGCATCCCGGCACTCATCGACTGGCCCCGGGTGTTGCCGATCAGGTGCTCGCTGACGCGATATGACGACAAAAGCGTGATCTGTCTCAAGGTTTCCGGGCGACGGGCGCATTATGGTGGATAACCCGCCCAAATAAGGCGAGCCACAGGCCCAGGAGATGTCTGCTCCAAAAAAATGCGATCCGGAAACCACCGAAAGCGGTGCGTCCAAAGAGTGCTCTAGCAGTGACGACGAGTCGCTGACCGTAGCCCTCGCCGAAGCCGAAGCAGAACTCGCGGTGATGCGAGTCGAACGGGACGAGCTCCGTGCCCGGGTCGAACGACTCGAGTCCTCCCTTGCTGATGCAGATGACGACGAGACCGGCGCGCCGGCAGTCGCCCAAATCTCTGCCGACCCAGCGGATGCGCAACCAGACTGCCAGGATGACGTCGATAGCCTGCGCGAGACGCTCAAACGACGCGAGCGCACCGCGCTCGATCTCAAGAAGCGCCTGAAACAGAGCGAACAGCGCGTCCGCGAACTCAAGCTGACGCTGCGATCCTGGAAGCACAGGGTTGCGCCGCTGGCCCAGCAACTCAATCTCCAGCGAGAACTGATCCGCGAGCTCCGTGCAAAGCAGAAAGAAGCCCGACGCACAGAGCACCTGTCCCAGGAAGCCGACGACGTATCTCTCGACGAACCGCGTCTTCAATAGGCGCGCAGTAAGCGACCCCGCGCGATACACTTAACCGGTATCTGCTGCCGGAGAAGTTGTCATGGGTCACATAGTCGCGCCGAACGGTTCACCGATGGACACCGCTGTCATCGGGGCTGCCTCCATCGCCGAGAGTCGAAAGTTCTACGAGGACACCGTTGGACTGACAGCGCTGGAAGAAGGCAATCTGAGCGGCGACGGCTTTTGCGACTACTGGCACGTGCCAGCAGGGACGAGCGCCGACTACGCATTTTTCGGTGCCGGGCCCGATCCCGTCGGCCGGGTGCTGCTGCTCGAATTCGACGCAGAGAACCGCCAGCCGATCCGACCGACCGGCACACACAGGGCCACGGGACTCTTCAACCTCAACTTCTACACGAACGATATCGTCGGTGACTATCACCGTCTCTCGGCCCAGGGCTATGAATTCTGGTCCGCGCCGGTCCAGCACGAACTCGGCGCAGACGTGGGACTACCCATCGAAGTCGTTTTCGAAGGTCCGGACACGGTGGCAATGAACCTGGTCGAACTCGCGACCGAGGACCCGGAGACCCGCATCGGGCAGATGCGGCAGTTCGTCGACGAATACGGACGGACCGCGACGGGATATACGCCGGTGGTTACGACGTCGCACGTGATGTCGTCGCTCGACAAGGCGCGAGAGTTCTACGAATCGGTCCTCGACATGGGTGTCCTCATCGACGACCGGCTCGCTTCACAGGAGTCGAACGACTTCCTGATGCTGGAGCCCGGATCCTCGACGCGAATCATGTTCTTTCAGGGCAACCACATGTACGGAAAGATCGCCGCGTCGTGGCCGGAAAACTACGTGTGCGACGACGATCTGACTCCGCGTGCCATCGCACCGAATATCGGATACATCGCGCAATCTTTCCGCGTTCGAAGTCTCGATAAATCGGCCGCGGCCTGCACCGACCTCGGCGTCGAGGTCTACACGGCGCCGGTCGAAGTCGACCTGCCTGGCCGAGGCCATTGCAAGAGCATGATCGTCCGCAACCCCGGCTCCAACGCTCTGCAGGAGATCTTCGAGCCGGAATAATCCCGCAGCGCGTGAGCGCTGGCCGGCACCTCAGCCGTCGTCGTGTGGCTGATGCGCGGCTTCGAGATCCTTCTGTACCGGCGTGGGCACGGCGGCGTAGTGGTCGAAAGCCATCGTAAACGCGCCTTCCCCACCGGTTATCGACTTCAGCGTCGTCTGGTAGTCACCCAACTCGCTCACGGGAACCTCAGCCGAGATCTGTACCCGATTCCCGGTAATGGAGTCGCTGCCGCTGATCCTGCCGCGCGCGCCGGAAAGATGGCCCGTGATGTCGCCGACATGTCCTGACGGTGCCGTCACCTCGACTTTCGCGATCGGTTCCAGCACGACGGGCTTGGCCTTGGTCACTGCATCGATGAAGGCTTTCTTGCCGGCGGCCACGAATGCCACTTCCTTCGAGTCGACCGGGTGATGCTTTCCGTCGTAGACGGTTACCCGGNNCAGCACCTGCCGCACGCCCTTCTCGACCGCGGGGATGAACTGGGACGGGATGGCACCACCCACGACCGCGTTCTGAAACTCGAACCCGCTGTCCCTCGGCATCGGTTCGATGCGCAGGAACACCTCGCCGAACTGGCCGGCGCCGCCGGTCTGCTTCTTGTGGCGATGATGCCCTTCCGCCTTCCGGCGCACGGTCTCCCGATAAGCGATCTTCGGCGGCCGCGTGGCCACTTCCAGACCGTATTCGTCTGCCATGCGTTGTAACACGACGCGAAGATGCATCTCACCCATGCCACGCAATACGGTCTCGTTCGCCTGCGCGTTGTGCTCGAGCTTGAGACTGGGGTCCTCGGCCGTGAGCTTGTGCAGAGCCTCGGACAATTTCTTCTCGTCGCCGCGGCGCGTCAGCTCCAGCGCGACGCCGTACATCGGCGGCGGGAGATCGAGCGAGCGCATGTGCAGCTCGTCCTCGTCGTGGCTGTCGTGCAGCACGCCGTCGAACTGAACCTCCTCAACCTTCGCAATGGCACAGATATCGCCCGGTACCGCGGACGGCACCTCGACGGTGTCTTTGCCCTGCAGCCTGTAGATGTGTGCCATGCGGATCGCCTTGCGGCGCTCGCCGAGATACACCGGGTCGCCCGATGCGACCCGGCCCTGGTGGACCCGGAAAATCCCGAGGCGACCGATATACGGGTCTACGTTGACCTTGACGATGTGACCGACGAAATGCGCCGACTCTTCGGGCTCGACGACCATCACTTCCGCGTCGGCGCCTTCGCCGCGTCGGAATTGCGGCGGATTGCCTTCGAGCGGATTGGGCATCAGTTTCGAAAAAACCGTGAGCAACTGACGCAGGCCGGCGCCCGTCGTAGCCGACACAAAACAGACGGGGATCAGGTGTCCGCGGCGCAGCGCACGTTCGAAGGGCGCATGGAGCTGGTCCGGACCGATGTCCTCGCCTTGCTCGAGATAGAGTTCCATCAACTCGTCGTCGAGCTCGACGACCTGATCGACGATCTCCGTATGCGCGTCTTCCACGGTGGAAAAGTCCGGCGTCTCGTCGCTCATCGAGAAGAAGCAGTCCGCTACCGTCGTACCGCCATTGGCGGGCAAATTGACGGGCAGGCATTCTCGCCCGAACTGTTCACGTATATCGCCGAGCAGGCCGGCGAGATCGGTGCCTTCGGCCTCGATCTTGTTGACGATGATCATCCGGCACAGTCGTTGGCGCTGCGCGTAATCCATCATCCGCTGCGTCACCGTCTCGATGCCTGTCTGGCCATTGATCACGACGGCTACGGTTTCGACGGCCGGCAGGACGCTGAGACTACGCCCGGAGAAATCCGGATTTCCGGGCGTGTCGATAATGTTCATGAATGCGCCATCGTGTTCCAGATGACAAAAAGAGGGGTCGAGAGAGTGTTGTGCTTCTTTTTCGGCGGCAGTGAAGTCGCTTACCGTGTTGCCTTTCTCGACGGCCCCTGCGGAGTGAGTGGCGCCGGATAGTGCCAGCAGGTTTTCGATGATCGTTGTCTTGCCGGTATTGGCGTGGCCGACAAAGGCTATGTTGCGTATTTGTTCTGTCCTATGGAGTTTGGGCGCAGCTGCCACGGGGACCCTCCTTTGTTCTTCTTGTTCTCGTTCGCGAAGCGCACTTCGCGGTTGCTCTTGGGCTCAATCAATATACCAGACACAGAAGCCGGCTAGTCGATGCTCATCGACAATATCCGCGAAATCTGGCACAGCGGCCGACCCGTTTCAGCCGACCACTCGTTGAACGCTGTCTGAATCGCGTTCTGCGCACGCATGGATGCCGGCCCACTGTCGATAATGCGGGCTCGCTCGAGCGCGGCGACGGTGTCCCACGAAAGGACGAACGTATCCTTGCCGAGAGCGCGGAGCACCCATTGGCCGCTGAGTCCCCCCAGGCGTGCGCCACGTCGGGCGAGGTCCCGGTGCAACCCGATGATGTCGGCGACTGGCCACTCGGCGATGTAGGTCCCGAACGATCCGTGCTCCGCCTCGAGCTCGAGCACGAAACTCGCGTTATGTCTAATGCTCGCGAGCTTCTGATGGTTGCGGATGAGCCTCTCGTCTGAAAGCAGAGCCTCGAGTGCTTCGTTGGACATGTGGGCGATCGCGACAGGATCGAATCCGTGGAGTGCCGCCGTAATGCCCGGCCACTTGTCGTCGACGACGCGCCAGACGAATCCGGCCTGGAAGATACGACGCGCAATCTCCTCGAGCGCACGTTCCCCGGTGATCTGCTCGAGCTCCGCGTTTCCGGACGGCACCGGCAACAGAGTCTCCAGCGCATCGGGACCCCCTTTTCGCCGACAGGCCCGTTCGTAAATCGGTACAAAAGACTTCATCCGGAACATCCGTTCGTCACTGTCACGATCATATCGTTCGCCATACGTACCATCACGGAGGTTTTGCGGCGCGAATGTCCGTATTCTCAGCGCAGCGGATGCGCAAAAGTTATCATTACGACGTTATCGAGGAGGACTTCCATGAGCGTTACCGGCCCGGTGTTCCGACCAAAGCACGCTGAGCGCGCGCGCCAGCGGTATCTCGTCGCCCTGAAACGCGAGGCCAACGGTCCGCTCGAGGACGGGGTCAGAAATGCATGGAACGGCCGGATCGCCGGTCAGGTCGACGTGCCCGATGCGTGCACGCCCGAAGCGCTCGATGCCGCCGAAGAGGCTCTGGCTGCCGATGCGTTGTTCCGATACTGGAGCAGCGTCACTTATCACTCGCAGACGCAGATGTGGGACGCAGTCGAAGACATCGTCGGCGAAATCTCGGGCGAACTGGCCGACCGTTACGCAGCGCTGGGACCGACCGACGAGCGTCTGGGAACGCTCGAACTCGACGACGCGCTGGAGGTACCCGAGCCCATATCGAACTTCGAGATCCATCGGCAGCCCGGCGGCATCGCCGCGAGCGAAGGCCCCGGCGACCTGGATGCCGGACTGCGCATGATGGGCGCCAGCCTGATCTATGCGGCGGGTAAGGGAAGCAAAGGCAACGCAGCACAGACCCGCGCACGATTCATCGTCGACCAGGTCCGCGCGCGCTTCCCCGATCTGAAACCGCGACGGTTACTGGAACTCGGCTGCGGCTCAGGCGTGTCCGCCCGGGTTTTCGCTGCCGAATTTCCGGACGCTGAGATCTATGCGACCGACGTCGCGCCCGCGGGCCTGCGGGTCGGCCACCTGCTCGCCGAAGAGGAAGGTACCGCGATCCATTTCCGGCAGTGCGATGCGCAGAGCACCGGCTACCCGGACGGGCACTTCGATCTCATCGTGTCGCTCATCATGTTCCACGAGACCAACCGCGAGGCGCTGCCCAACATCCTGGCCGAGTGCCGACGATTACTTGCGCCGGGTGGCGGCATGCTGCACGCCGACGTCTCGAACATCTACGAAAAGATGCCGATGCCCGACCGCGTCATGAACGACTGGCAGACGCGCCACAACGGCGAGCCGTTCTGGACCCAGTTCGGCATGACGAACATGCGCGATGAGATCATCGCCGCCGGATTCGAAAGTTCAGGGGCCTTCAGCGACCTCGTTGGCCCGGGACTCGGCCCAGGCACCATGAGGGTTTTCGGCGCTTCGGTCGGATGAGCCAGCCTGCGGGCGGATTCGTCGACGCGGCACGCGCGTCGCTCGGTGACGAGCACGTACTGACCACCGCCGACGATATCGCGCTCTATTCCAGCGACATCTTCTTCTGGGCCGACCAGTCGTCGGCCGCAGCCATCGTCAGGCCGGGATCTGCCGCTGACGTCGCCACGTTGCTGAAGCTCGCCGGCGAGCATGGCACGCCCGTGTATTGCCGCGGGGGCGGCATGTCCTATACCGGCGGATACGTGCCCAACGTCGAGAACGCGGTCGTGCTGGACATGAACCGCATGAATTCGGTCGTCGACCTGAGGAAAGCGGATCGTACAGTGGTCGTCGATGCCTGCTGCACGTGGGAAACGCTGGTCGAGGCGCTGAAGCCGCACAAGCTCGCGACCGTGGTGACGCCGCCGTTCTCCGGCAATGTCTCGACGGTCGGCGGCGCGATGTCACAGAACCTGGTCCAGGGCATGGACGGCGTCCACGGGCTCGAAGTCGTGCTCGGGGACGGTCGGATCGTCCGCACAGGGGCGTGGGGCCGCGGCGAGGATGCACCGCCCTTCTTCCGCAACTACGGACCCGATACGACCGGCATCTTCCTGGGTGACACCGGTGCGTTGGGCGTCAAGACACGCGTTGCGCTGCAACTGCGTGACAAGCCCGACGGGATCGCGTTCGGCAGCTTCGCGTTCGAGACCTACGAGGACATGGCCCGTGCGATGGCCGCATGCGCCCGCTACCCGTTCCTCGCCAAGAGTTTCGGTCTCGATCCGCTGAAGAGCCAGCGTGCCCCCAAGGTCGGGTTCAAGGATGCAATCCAGACGCTCGGCCAGGTCGGCCAGGAGGCAGGCGCAAAGGAGGCCGCCAAGTTTGCGGCCGTCGGCCGTAACTTCATGGATGGTGTGAAGTGGTCGATGCACGTGACGACCGAGGGTATCGATGCGCGCGCCGCGGAGGCCGGCATGGACATGGTGCGCGAGTCGTGCGCCGGGGAAGCGGGCCGGGAGATCCCCAACCTGCTGCCGATGGCGATGTCGGTACGTAACTTCTCCGTGCGGGGCTTCCTGGGACCCGAAGGGGAACGCTGGGTACCGACCAACGGGATCTTCCCGTTGTCGCGCGCGGCGGAAGTCGCGACCGAGGTCCAGGCGTTCTTCGATTCGCGCCGGGAGCGGCTTTCGGCGCACGACATGATCGAGTCGTACATGACCTCGTTCGGGCGCAACTATTTCCTGTGCGAGCCGAGCTTCTACTGGCGCGACGAGGTGAGCCCGCTGCATGTCAGGCACCTCGACAAGGCGAGCGCGAGAAAATTCGCGAAGAATCAGGCCGGCGTCGCGGCCCGCGAAACGGCGATGGCCGTCCGCGCCGAGTTACGGGATCTTTTTCACGATCTCGGCGCGGTGAACGTGCAGGTCGCCAAGTTCTATCGCTACCGCGATGCGCTGGACGAGCAGACCTGGTCGCTCATCACGGACCTCAAGAAGACACTCGATCCTGCCGGTATTCTCAGTCCCGGCAATCTCGGGCTCGGCTGACGGTGCGACGGCGGCCAATGCCGACCGCGACCAGGACTGCGACGAGCAACCACAGGCCGGACCCGCCACCACCGCCGCCCGACGATGCAGGCGGCGGATTCGCCGGCGGCGGATCGGGCTCGGGTTCTGCCGCGGTCATCGCCGAGCAGTTGAGCGTGCCTTGCGGCGCAGTCGCGGCAGCGTCCGTCGCGACGAAAGTCCGGAACCCGCAATCGACGCCCCCGGTATCGCCGGCGGCGCCATCCGCATCCTCGTAGCCGGTCCAGTGGCCGTCGCTCCAGTCCGCAACGGAAAAAGGATCCGCATCGAGGGCGAGGTCCGACATATCGTCGATGTCGATGGCGAAGACAGCCGGTGCCGTCTCCGACACCGCGTCAGCCGGGATCGAGAAGTCAGCGGTCATCGCGTCGAACACGTAGGTCTGGTAGCCGGTTCCGATGCCGCCGGGACTGTCATGCCATTGCGCTGATGCCAGATCGACGGCGATGTCGCCATCATCGATGTCCGGCAACTCGAGCACCAGCGAGCCGGATGAGGGCCCGGCTCCCTGGCCAGGGAATGCGACCGCATTGCCGCTCGGCCCGACGGCCCGCATGGGCTTGGAAAACCCGACCCAGACCGTGTAATCGCGGCCCGCGACCAGCGCCAGATTCGCATCCAGGCGGAAACGCCGCGTCGCGCCGTCGGANNACCCGACCCAGACCGTGTAGTTACGGCCCGCCACCAATGCGAGATTGGCATCCAGGCGGAAACGCCGCGCAGCGCCATCGGATTCCCGGCGGCCGCGATAACGGATATTGCCGGTCGTCGCGTCGCGGATCTCGAGCGCGGTAATGTGCGCGGGGCCGGTCTGCCTGTAGAAACCCAGTACCAGCGTCGACGTCAGTTCGTCGCGCATGCGGGCCACCTCGGCATCCGGGAGTATGAATCCGCTGTGACCGTGACTCGCCGTCCCGCCGTAGTCCTGTGCACCGTTGAGCGGCTCGGTCTCCAGAGTCCACGCAGGGATGTCGTACGTGTACGCGAAGNNCGTCGTGCCGATGCCGCCGTCGTCCACTGCGTCCGGACTGTAGCGGTACTTGAACCCGGTGACGGCGCGCATGGCCGTCGTCAGCTGTCTCGTGATCTCGTTGCGGCGCGCGTTACCCGTGCGTGGCGTGAAATAGACCTGGCTGTACGAATGGACGTCCGTATAGAACCTGAGCCGGTCCGGCGGAGCAAGGTCGGCGGCCGCCAGCAATGCCTCCGTCTCGGGCTCCGACGCAGCCGACGGACCACGGTGGACGAGGCTGGTCACGCTCGACGAGGAACCGTTGTTGAGGCCGAAGCCTTCGGCGCTGTTNNCAGATTCTTGCGTCGCATCCGGCCTTCGCGCGGCTGGGCCGGATCGGCAGTGACGAGGTCCGGATATCGCTGGGTCTGCAGGAATCCGTCGATGTTGAGAACGGGCACGAGGACGACCGTAAGCGTATCTCTTAAGAAGCTGCCGATATGACGGTCATCGCCATTCGCCGCAAGCCATTCGAGCAGCGCGGTCAGGACCTCCGGCGACTGCCACTCACGCGCATGGATGCCGCCGTTGACCATGACGGCAGCCTCCGCGCCGCCGTCCGGCGTCGAGGTATCCGCATCGCCGACCACGTAGCCGAAAATCTCCCGGTCGGCGAGCGTCCGGCCCACGATGTGCGACGCGACGTGATCGTGCAGCAACGCCAGGTCCTCGTGCCGCGCGTGCAGGCTCGCATAGGTCCGGAATCCGTCGATGGGCGTCAGCGAGTCGACCGGCCGCGGAACCGGGTAGCCGAGCGGCACGAGATCGGCGCCGGACTCCGATGCGGTGTACGTCAGCATCCGGCCGGCGCAGGCCGGATCGTCCGGGTTCGTGATCTCGTTATTCGAGAAACGACACTGCGCCTCGAGAGACCCGGCAAAAAACACGCAAAGCGCGAATGCTGAAACCAGTCGCCGCTTCATTCGAGCACCCGGCGCTTCGCCAGTTCGAGCGCGAGTGCCGCCCGGCTCGCGGCGATTCCGTCCAGCCCGGCGAGGCTTCTGAGCTCCGCCTGCAATGCGGGATTCATCGATCGCGCCAGCGCGAGCGACGCACTACCGCCAAGCTCGCTGTCACCCAGCAAATCGACGAGCCTGCGCTCGGCAGACGGCATCGTCGGTGCGAGGTCACCCAGCGCAACGACGGCAGCGGAAGCTGTGTAAGCGCGGCCGAGGCCCGCTTCGATCACCATTACTCGCTGGGACGATGTGGGCAGTGCGGCAGCAGCAGATACGGCGTCCAGCGCAACGCGTCCGGTTGCCCGATCGACGACTTCAGCGAGCATCAGTGCATCGCTCAGCCGAGCTGCCGTGCGGACGGCGGCCGCATCGGCTGTGCCGGAGTGACCGACGAGCGCGATGATCTCCCCTCGCATATCGGCGAGGCGGTCACCTGACGCCGAGTCTATGGCCTTGAGGATGCCCGTGGTCCACGAATCCACCGATCGGGTTTCACCCGGCACCAGCAGCGATCCGAGCGGCCCACCATTGACGATAGCCGTGCCCATGCGGCTCTCGGCATCGGCGCTGATCCACGCTCTCTCCACGAATCCTGCCGCGGCCGCGATGTCGAATGCCGGCACCATGGACCGTCCGCGGCCCTCGCTGATCGAGACGTACACTGCGGGCTGATGCGAGTGGAGGGACGCGATGAGCTGAATCGTCTCCGGCGTGGGTTCGTGCCGCGCCAGATCGATGACAGCGGCCTCGAGACGCCGCTCGCGTTCGGGTGTCGAGAGACTTCGATCGTCGAGCAGCTGTCGGATCGCATCGGCCGGCGGCGGCGCCGCGTCGGCACCGGTGCCGACAAGGCTCAGAGCGACGAGCGCAAAGACACCTGCCCTGACGAATACAGGTCGTGAAACCCCCATGTAAGGTTTGAGCGCCGACTCCGCCCGGAGTTCCTTCGTCATGCAGCGCCGGCGGACTCGAACCTGAGCGTGACGAGTGCCGCACCCGCGGTAACGGTCACCTCGGATGACGTGGGCGCCTCGAGGACGAGGCCCGTCGCCGTCGGCCCGACAATGTCCTGCCCCGGCGCACTCGACCGCACGTCGATGTAACCTCGCGAGAGCGCCACCCTGAATGCGTCATCGACGGATACTGCCGTCGTGCCGAGCAGAGCGGCGTATCGGCTCGCCAGCGCCTCGGGCTCGGGCGCCGTCAGCTCGACGCCGACGACGTCGCTGCAGCCGTTGGGATGCCGCATCACCTCGGGCTGGAAGACGAGCTCACGCGATTGATTCTCGACGAAACAGACGAGCGCCTCCGGTGTCTCGGCACCGGGCAGCATGAACCACCTAAAGTTCGCTTCGCCGTTGAGCGATCCATACTCGATCGAACGGCTCGCATGATTGACGGGCGAAACCTCGAAACCGTCGGCCCGCATCCGGGCGTGGAGCCCGTCGATGTCGTCGGTGCCGAACGCGAGAATCACGAGACCGCCGCCTTCGCTCAGCCAGGGCTCGAGATGATTACCCGAGCGCTCGTCCGGCACCGCCGTCAGCTCGACATAGGAATTCTCGAAAACGAGATGCGCACTGGTCTGCCCGAGATCGACCGGCTCACCGGTGTCGGGATCACGCCCGAGCAGCGGTCTCGGCTCGGTCGGCGCAAAGCCATGCGCAGTAAAGGATTCGATGAGCGGCTCGATGGCGCGCGCGGCGAATCCGACGTGATCGAGGAAGAGGCTCGGCATCGGGAAATTCTAACCCCGCGGCGTTGTGATAACTTAAAAAGACAATCAAAAGGCTGACAGGCGCGGGGGGAGTCGCTCTGTCCAAAGCATCCGAAAAAGCGTACGACGCTATCCGCAGACGCATACTCACGGGCGAATTCCCGCCCGGCATGCATCTCAAGGAAAGCGATCTCGCCGACGCACTCGAAGTCAGCCGCACACCGGTGCGGGACGCGCTTCGCCGGCTCGGCGCCGAATTCTGGGTCCGCAATGTACCTAACCATGGCGCCTACGTCTGCGCATGGTCGCCCGACGAATTCGAAGACGTATTCACATTGGGTGCCT
>JABAHO010001289.1_pt1 | contig 18888 bp, 19 predicted proteins | sample 7062071 | NCBI WGS metagenome assembly JABAHO01 (sample SAMN14534356, study PRJNA622989) | marine sediment metagenome | biome: marine biome [ENVO:00000428]; feature: marine pelagic biome [ENVO:01000023]; material: deep marine sediment [ENVO:00002113] | place: India: Gulf of Kutch | collected...
AATGGGTTTACCCGTATGGCCGCGCCATTCACCGCTTCGAATTTTTTCGGCAAACGCTCCCATGTGGTCCAGGACCGCCAGAACCTCGGGCATAACATCTTTTCCATCTACAAAAACCGATTCACTGGAACGGTTTCTCAATGCGGTATGCAGTACTGCCCGACCCTCGGTACTGTTTATTTTTTGGCCGGAAAACATCGCCTCGCGATGTGCGGGAACCTCGGCTGATTCGGCAAGGTCGAGCAGCAACTTCAGAGTTTCCCCCGTGATCCGGTTCTTCGAATAATCCAGGTAGAGACTGCAGCACTCGACGGAAAAATTCTCGACCCGCCGGGAATCCGTTTTAAAAAGGTCCCGCAAATGAAAATTTTTGCATTCTTCGTAGTGCCCCTGCAGCGCTTTCCACGCGGGAAGCTCTGTTAGTTCATATTTTGTTTCCATGAAAAATACCTTCGCATGAAGCTCGGGGTTCAATCATCCGCATCAACTCAGAACCCGTACCTTACCAACCGTGTGAACACGATTCAATCCTTCGCATGGGGACCAAAAGCAGCCGTCTGGCGTCGATCTTGACTTGGCCATGTCACTGGGCTAGTTTCGGCACGCTTCTTTTTTGCCTTCCGGGGCCATACGCGACACGGACGGCGAATTGATGCAAGGCTTGACGCGGAGGGGTGGCTGAGTGGACGAAGGCGGCAGTCTCGAAAACTGTTGTACTGCTTTGCGGTACCGGGGGTTCGAATCCCTCCCCCTCCGCCAATTTTGGTATATTCCGGGTACATCCTTTACACTTTATTCCGGGCACATGGTTTACACATTGGGATAGTTTCCTCACGGGAGGTGAACTATGCCGTGGAAGGAGACCAGTGTCATGGACGAGAGAATGAAGTTCATCGGCCGCCTGCTGGGCGGGGAGAAGATGGCGCCATTGTGCCGGGAGTTCGGCATATCACGAGTTACCGGTCATAAGATCTGGAACCGCTATCAGGAGTGCGGTGCGGACGCGGTGCAGAACCGCAGCAGAGCCCCGAACACACATCCCAACAGGACCCCATTCGAGGTAGAGAGCCTGATCGTGAGGCTCAAGAAGGAGAAGCCTATGTGGGGCGCACCTAAGATCAGGGAGCTGGTATCCCGCAGGTATCCAGACATAAAGCCGCCGGCCATAAGCACCGTTCACTGCATTCTGGATCGCCACGGGTTGGTCAACAGCCGTAAACGGCGCAGGAAGAAGTTTTCGTCTATAGCCGGATATCTCTCCAGCCCTAACGAGCCTAATGACCTGTGGTGCACTGACTTTAAAGGCCAGTTCAGGATGGGCAATAAGGCTTATTGCTTCCCCCTGACGATAACCGACTTTAGCAGTCGGTATATCATCAGTTGCGAAGCCCTCAGCGGCACCGCACAGGATCCCTGCTATGCGATATTCGAGCAGGCCTTTAAACAGTTCGGACTGCCCGAAGCCATACGTAGTGATAACGGAGTTCCTTTTGCCAGCGGCAACGCTCTATGGGGGCTTACGCAACTGTCTGTGTGGTGGATAAGGCTCGGGATTAAGCTAGAGCGCATTAAGCCGGGCAACCCCCAGCAGAACGGCAGGCACGAGCGTATGCACAGGACGCTGAAGCTGGAAGCAACCAAGCCACCGGCTAACAACCTGCTTCAGCAACAGGAGAAGTTCTTCTCCTTTGTCGATGAGTTCAACAACGAGCGTCCTCATCAGGCACTGAACATGCGCTGTCCTAAAGAGCTCTACCGTCAGTCGCCAAGACCATATCAGGGCCTGAGTGACATCACTTATCCAGGTTATGACAGAAAGCTTACCGTTACCAAGTGCGGCAGAGTCTGCATCGACACCATGAAAGTCCACATTACAAGAGCACTGGCCAACCAGCCCGTCGGCCTCCAGGAGGCCGATGACTACACCTGGGAGGTCCACTTCATGGACTACCACCTCGGCTACTTCGATGAAGTAAGCAGAACCTTCTCACCCCGAGAAGACCCCTTTGGAATCAAACTGGACAGAACGATGGACAACATGTAATACAAAAACTGTAAACCATGTGCCCGGAATATTGTGTTAACCATGTCCCGGGAAGCACACAAGACGCTATGGACTTTCGACCACGCAAAAAAATTCTGTTTGCTCCCTACCGGTACGAGCAGCGCCTCCACCTGGGCATTCTCAAGTATGCACAGGAGCACGACTGGGATGTACTATGCACCCAATGGTCCGGGCCTCACGAAGACATTATCCCTGATGTTGACGGCCAGATCGTCGGGGTTGCACCCGGTGGCGGCAACCTTGCGGACATGCTGCGGACGTTCCGTCGGCCGGTCGTAACTGTCGATGCCGCAGAGGAATCACTGAACATCCCCCGGGTGGGGCCGGATTATTATGCCTGCGGCCGCATGGCTGCCCAGTACCTCGTACAACTGGGGTTCAAGCGGTTTGCCACCATAAGACGGGCGGATGGTCCTGCATCCAGCGAGTCGGTGCGAGGATTCCATTCGGCTACCAACGAGGAACCGGGTACGAGTTGCCTTGATCTGAATGCCCTCTGCGCAGCAGGAGACCTTTCAAGTGCCCGATGGAACGATGACCAGACCTGGCTGGAGCAGTTGCTGGCCATGAACAGGCCGCTCGGGGTTTTTTGCGCCGAGGACGCAGACTCCGCCATGCTGGCCCGGGAACTGGATCAACGCGGCATTTCCGTGCCGGAGGAAATTGCCATTGTGGGGATTAACAACGATCCCACAATTTGCCCCTTCGCCGTAACCCCGCTTTCAAGTGTGGATCCGGACTTCGAACAAATCGGCTACCGGGCAGCAGAATGCCTGGACGGCCTGATGCAGTCTCAACCCCCGGCAGAAACTGTTCAGCTCATCCATCCCTCAGGCATTATTTCCCGGCGCAGTTCACGTATCCGAGCGGTGGACGATATCCATGTCGCAAAAGCCCTGCGTTACATCTGGGACCATGCATCCGAACGGCTGGCCGTCAGCGAAATCGCCGGGCATGCCGGCATTCCCCTGCGGACGCTTCAGCACCGCTTTAAGAAGCGCATGGGATACTCCCTTCAGGACGAGGTCACAAAAACCCGCGTCGCCATGATCCGGGATCTTCTGGAGAACACCAACCGCTCTGTTAACGACATTGCCCAGGACCTGCATTTTTCATCCGTTCAATACCTCACGCGCATTTTCAGCCGGGTTACGGGCGACTCCCCGCTGCGGTACCGGCGCAGGCATGCCCAGACGCTCAAGGACGGGACTTCAGAATAGGGCGCCGGCCGACTTGGCCGCCCCATGGTCATGCCATCATCAGTCTTTAGCCGTGGGAGGCTGGTTCTCATGAATGCAGACATGGTCAATGTCCGGCGTGTGCTGCCCATCGCATAGCAGGTGGTATTCGCGCTTATTCGGCTTTGCCTTCCATGCGTAGGCGCCACCGACACGACAGGTATACAGTTCCGTCAGATATCCCTCGGTGAGCAGCGCGGAAATATCATCCGGGAATTCGCCGAATTCATGCGCATACTGATCCAGGGCATCCTGGTAAATCCGCAGGTTATTCAGACAGACATTGAGCTGGGTGGTTTGGCGTGCCTTCCTTAAACTGGGAATGGCAATGGCTGCCAGCAGGCCTATGATCGCAACCACGATCATAATTTCCACGAGCGTAAACCCGGATTTGCCGCCGGCAGGCTGCGAATTGCACCCCGTTCGACGGGTACATCCGTCCATGTCGTCACTCATGAAGAAGCGATGATCATTTTTACCGCAATGCTGCATGATGAGAACGTAGTGTACAGGTACCGGTAACCCGGCGTCAACGGCAGTCTGGATTCATGTCAGACAGCAGGATTATCGACAAAATCCCCACGGCACATTTTAAGGTAGTTCAACCCGCGCACCTGCCCGCTCATCTCCAACCGGTCTCTCATGACAGGGTCATGCCAGCCCTCGATATCGATAGCCCCCCGAAAGCCGCCCAGGCGCAGTTCCGAGATAATGTCCGCCCAGTTGCTGTCACCATAGCCGGGTGTGCGATGGAACGCGAAGGGGGGCACCGGCTTCACGTCTCCGGCCAGCGCTAAATCGGCCGGCATCCCGGAATGAATTCCGTAGCGCCGAACCACATCCCAGCGAATCGTCGCATCCTTGCCATGCACATGAAAAATTTTTGAAACCCATTCGCGCAATTGCGGCATGGGATCAATCAGGCTGACCATCTGGTGGCAGGGCTCCCACTCAAGGCCGAGGCTGTCGCTCGGAACCGCATCGAACATCATTTCCCATGCCGTGGGATTATGGGCAATATTCCAGTCACCCGAGCTCCAATCCCCTCCCATGTCGCAGTTTTCAAATGCAATACGCACGCCCCGGTCTTCGGCACGCCGGGCCAGGGGACCGAACACATCCTTAAATGCCCCCATACTTTCATCAATGCGTTTACCCCGGATGCGACCGGTAAATCCGGCAACGACATCGCATCCAAACAGATGGGCATTATCGATACATGTCTCCCAACCCTCGCGTGTCTTCACATCAAGCTCATCGGATTCGAGCGGATTTCCGAAAATCCCGATCGAGGATATCACGGCATTGTGACCTTCAAGCACATCGCCCAGTTCTCCGGCCAGCTTCTCAAAGTCAATCTCTTCACAGGATCGCCAGAAGGTCAGGCTGAATGACTCAAACCCGTGCGGAAGAATCTGGCGAATATACTCCGGTGATTTCATACCCGCATTGACCAGTGTGCCGATGCGAATGTCAGGCTCGATTGTCGCTGTACTCATCGGATAACTCCTACATATGGTTGCTTTGCCGGGCCGTTAACACCTTCCCAAAAACGGAACAGGCGTCTCCACCGGAGCGCTTTTCCAGCGGGTCGTCCGCGGAAGCCATTATCGCCGCCCGTCACCGCCAGGGTTAGCGATAGAAGCATCCTTCGTCCTGCGCAAGAAAATAGGAACAAACCGGACATCTGCAGCAAACGGCAAACTGCTGAATTCCGGCTATTGAAGGCAGGGACGGCATGGCGCATACTTGCGGCATGCAATTGTCAGCCTCAAGCCCGGGCATGCACCCGGTTGTCGTCTTCGACGGCATCTGTAATTTCTGCTGCGCTTCTGTACAGTTTGTAATCCGTCATGACCGCGATGCCAGGTTCCGGTTTACCCCCCTGCAGTCCCCACTGGGCCGCAGCCTGCTGGAGCAGTACGGGATCAAGCCTGATGACGTAGACACCATCCTGCTTGTCCACAACGATCGCGCCTACGAGCGCAGTGACGCCCTGCTTGAAATTGCCTCAACATTTCGAGGCCCGTGGAAACTCCTGTGCATTTTTCGGCTGATACCCAGGTCTTTTCGGGATCTGCTTTACCGGGGGTTCGCACGGAACCGCTACAGACTGTTCGGGCGCAGGGATCAGTGCCTTGTGCCCACGGACGACATTGCATCCCGCTTTGTTTCCTGAGTCCGGCTTACTGTCACCCTCGGTTCAGGTGTGTATCGTCGACTCTTCGGCAAACACCTTCCATTCCGTCCGCACATCCCGCTGCGCAGACTGCATGCGCGCGGAAACGAGCGCCTTAAGCTCACTCACGGCGGCAGAGGCCCCGGACGAAAATTCTTTTCGCTGCAGTTCGCACTGCACCTGCGCACAGAACCTCCACTCCGCCAACTGCTGATTCAAAACGTCCAGGGTCCCGGATAAAGGCTCCGGTTCATACCCGGACATGCCCGGCAGCAACCTGCAGGCATGCCGTAAGTTTTCCACCAGCGTATGCAAAACCACAAGGTTCCCTGCCTCGTCCCGAAGCACAGCCCTTCCCTTTTTAAGCACGAGACCGCGATAACGCTCCACCATGCGGGGAATGCTCTCGTCAGCAGGCGCCAGGAGCTCTGTTTTTAAACCGCGAGAGAGAACCGCGGCCCAGTCGCACAACTCGCTCCAGCACATGAGCATGACCAGGGCTCTGCCCCAACGCGGCTCCGTCATCAGGCTTCGCACGCCGCCAAGCGCATTGTCGCGCTGAAGTTCGACCAGGGGTTTAACCCTCTCTATCTCGCCCGGCGTTATCGGCAGCCCGGCGTCGGGCGCCAGAAACTCCCGGCACAGGAAGTCCAGCCCATCGGCGGCGTCGAGGTGCTCCATCATTTCTCGCAGCACGTACATTTCCGGCGGCCGCGCGCCGGCCGGAGCATACCGACTGAAAACGGAAAGCCACCCTCTCAGCATACATATTCCGGCCCGCAATGCCCTCAACGTCTCAGGGGTTCCGCTGTAAAGGACGGCATCCCGATTTGCGGCAACCTGTTCGACACTGCTCCGAAGCAGTTGCTGAAACAGCTCACCCAGGCTTACGCCGGGTCTCGAATCCGGAAGCGCGGCATAAACCGGAACAATGGGCGCGACGCCCAGCAAACGAAATCCACGCAGCGACTTACTGGTGCTTTCGGGGCGTAGCGGCAGGACGTCGGCAATGCAGCGCACAACCCGCATCAGATCAGCTTCCGTACCGCGTTTCAGTTCCAGTTCCAGCTCGCTAATCGGTTCTGACTTCCCGCCGGCAGTTACACGGCCGGTATCTGCAACCAGCTCAATTTCCGCGCCGTTGTCCAGGCCCAGGTTCCAGATCCTGCGGTCGAAGGTATTTTTCACGACGGCCTGCAGGCTTTCCCATGCACCGTCATGCCTGAGAAAATCAAGGTCTGGATCGTCCGGCAGGGCAGCCCGGTCCGGCGTTTGGCCCGAAAGTACCCGTTCGAACTCGCTGCGGCGGGTCAGCGCCGCTGCACCCTCCCGGTCCCGTTTTACCGTCTGCACAAAGCGGCTTTCTATGCTCCGGATTCGCAGGACATACCTGAGATGAAACAGGGAATAGTCCGGCGTGTCGTAATATACAGTCTCAAGGTGAGTCGTCCGGGGCGAATTTTTCTGATACCGGCTCAGGAAAGGCAGATCATTCAGGCGGGCGATGGCAGTTTCATCGATCGCCAGTTTGAGTTCAGTTTCGACATTCATAACGCCTTGGACATAAACTCCGGCTGTTGCTTACGCGCTCCGGCTGTTGCTATCGCGGCAAATGCTACTCACCATGCAGCGTCAGCGTCAACCGGCGTGCGCCTGCGTTTTCGCGGTGTTCACACAAATATATTCCCTGCCAGGTTCCCAGGTGTAACCGTCCGTCCCTGACAGGCAGCACGAGGCCAGCACCCAGCAGTGAGCTCTTAAGGTGAGCGGGCATATCGTCATCGCCCTCAAGGGTATGGGTGTAATAGGCCTGTCGTTCGGGAACCATCGCATTGAAATGCGCCTCAAAGTCCTGGCGTACATCCGGGGAGGCATTTTCATTCAGGGTAAGCGCGGCGCTCGTATGCTGCAGAAACACGTGCAACAGGCCGACATGCACGGTTCTGATTTCCGGCAGATTGTCAAGCACCTCGGCGGTCACAAGGTGAAAGCCCCTTGGTCTTGCCGTCAGAACCACATCTTTCTGCATCCACATGATACCGGCCTTTTTTCGTGCAGTATCGCCTGATTCCGTTTATTCAGTACTGCATGAATCAGGGTATGCCACGGGCGCCCGTAAGTCACCTAAATCCGTTCAGTGATAAGTCTGCGAATTCAGCACACTGAAAAATCAGACCGGTAACAGCATTCACATAGCGGCCATGTCGATCGAAATTAAAATCTGTGGCATTACGAACCGTGACGATGCCCTCTATGCACTTGAGGCCGGAGCGGATTATCTCGGTTTTGTTGTCTACCGACATTCCCCGCGCGGGATTACCGCCATTCAGGCAGCAAAGCTTCTGGACAGTATAGATCTCCCGTGTCGGGCCGTAGGCGTTTTTGTCAACATGCCGGCCGATGAAATTAATGCGCTTGCCGGAGATACAGGTCTGGAAGCCGCACAGCTGCATGGCGATGAAACACCCGCGGATGCACAGTCGCTTCGGGTACCCGCCTGGAGAGCTTTGCGGGTTGACGCCAATGTCTGTTTCCCGGATCCGAAGGACTGGAATGTCGATCGGTTCGTGGTGGATGCACATCAACCGGGGCAGTATGGCGGTACAGGCCAACGTGCAGACTGGGAGAGGGCAAAGCAACTGGCCTCGCGTCACCGCTGCATGCTTGCCGGCGGACTTACACCCGAGAATGTACAGGAGGCCATCAACCGGGTCAGGCCCGCGGGCGTTGACGTCTCCGGCGGGGTTGAACGTTCGCCGGGACGTAAGGACAGGGAAAAAGTGAGGCAGTTCATCCTCTCGGCAAGGGAATCCGCTGAAAGGTCCTGCCCAGGGCCCGGCGGGGACTGATTACCGCCAGGTCGCCAGGCACGCCGGCAGTAAGGATTTGCACCCAACCTCGATTCCTCGGTATAGTCATTATTTTACATTACGCATGAACACGGCAAATACATCATCTCTGCAATACGAGCCGGACGCCAGGGGCCACTACGGTGAATTTGGCGGGCGATACATTGGTGAAACGCTGATGCCTGCCCTGATTGCCTTGGAAAAGGCGCACCGGGAGGCATGGAATGACCCTGCTTTCCTCGCTGAATTTCACGGCTACCTGCGCGACTACGTCGGCAGGCCCTCACCGCTCTATCTTGCCGAACGTCTCACGGCGCATGCCGGCGGGGCACGCATCTACCTCAAGCGGGAAGATCTCGTGCACACCGGTGCACACAAAATCAACAATACCGTGGGCCAGGCTCTGCTTGCGCGGCGAATGGGCAAAAAACGCCTGATGGCAGAAACCGGCGCCGGACAGCACGGCGTTGCCACGGCGACAGTTGCCGCCCTCTTCGGCATGGAATGCGTCGTTTACATGGGCAGCGAGGATATTCACCGACAGGCCCCCAACGTGAAGCGCATGGAACTGCTCGGCGCCGAGGTGGTGCCTGTCACGAGCGGAACCTGCACACTGAAGGATGCGATGAGCGAGGCCCTCAGGGCCTGGACCGCCAGCGTGGACAGCACGTTTTATGTTATCGGGTCGGTTGCCGGTCCCCATCCCTACCCCCAGATCGTCAGGGACTACCAGCGTGTTATCGGCGATGAAACCCGGTCGCAGTGCCTCGAATCCGCCGGGCGGCTTCCGGATGAAGTCATTGCCTGTGTCGGCGGCGGCAGCAATGCGGCCGGAATTTTCTGCGCCTTCCTCGATGATGAAGCCGTGGCGCTCACGGGTGTTGAAGCCGCCGGACTGGGTGTCAATACCGGCCAGCATGCGGCCAGCATCAGCTCGGGTGAAGTTGGAATTCTTCATGGCGCCAAGACCTATATTCTCCAGGACGATTGGGGACAGGTGCTGAATGCCCACTCCATCAGCGCCGGACTCGACTACCCCGGCGTAGGTCCCCAGCATGCTTACTGGAAGGATTCCGGGCGCGTCGCCTACTGTTCGGTAACAGATGATGAAGCCCTGGATGCGTTTCATCTCCTGACCCGCCTGGAGGGCATTATTCCGGCCCTGGAATCTTCTCATGCCATCGCCGCAGCACTTCGGATTGCCGCCTCCCGCGGCAGTGACGACATCGTCGCCGTCAACCTTTCGGGACGCGGCGATAAGGATCTGGACTCGGTTCTGGAGCACATGAAACGTCATGGCAGCTAACCGGATTGATGAAACCTTTGCCGCACTGAGGCGGGAGGGGCGTAAGGGGCTGATTGGATACCTGACCTACGGCGATCCGGATCTCGACCAGTCCGAAAATGATATACGGGAGGCCCTGCGCAGCGGGCTGGACATTCTGGAACTCGGTGTTCCCTACTCTGACCCGACAGCGGACGGGCCGACTATCCAGGAAGCCAGTCAGCGAGCGCTCTCTGCGGGCGCCAATCTTGAGAGAGTCCTTGATTTTGTAGGCAGGCTGCGAACCGAGTTCGACACGCCCATTGTACTTTTCGGGTACGCAAATCCCTTTTACAGGCATGGCTTTGAGGCCAGTTGCGAGGCTGCCGGCCGCGCCGGGGTAGACGGATTTTTAATTGTAGACCTTCCGAAGGAGGAATCACCGGAGGTTAGGGCTTTCATGGATCAGCACGGTCTGCACCTGATTCCGCTGATAGCGCCCACCACCGGCCGAGAGCGTGCAGCAGGCATACTCGAAAACGCAGGCGGGTTCGTCTACTACATCATGGTCACCGGAGTGACCGGGGCACGGGAATCCCTTGCGGAGGACCTGGCCTTTCACATCGGCGAGCTGCGTGCCGTTACCTCGCTGCCGATTGCAGTCGGATTCGGCCTCAGCAGCGGCAGCCAGGCCCATGCAGCCGCAGAACATGCGGATGCGGCGGTTGTCGGCAGCGCACTGATCAAGGCCGCCCATGCCGGAAAAATTTCCGAATTTCTACATGAACTTCGTAGCGGCCTAGATGCCGGGATTTCCCCGCAGGCCTGAAGAGGACCCATCCATGAGCGATCCCCGCATCAGCAATCTTGCCCAGACACTTGTTAAGTACTGCATCAATGCCCGCCCCGAGATGTGCGTGGCCGTTTCCGGCACCTCCGCGGCAGAACCGCTTTTTTCCGCGCTGAATGAAGCCCTGTTGCGCGCGGGAGCCTATCCCTGCCTGTCCATGAGCCCGCCGGATGCGACGGCAACGCTGATGCAGCACGGGAAACCTCACCATTTCGAAAAACCTTCCAAATATTTTCGTGCAACAGCACGGGCTGCCGATGCAAGCATTCGTATCATTTCAGAAACCAACACGCGGGCCCTGTCCTCCGCAAACCCCGGAAAGCAGGCCGCGCTGGCCCGTTCCTCCCGCGGAATCAAAAATATCCTGCTGGCCAAGCCATGGGTGCTGACACTCTTCCCGACCGAAGCATATGCCCAGGATGCGGAAATGAGCCTGTCCGAATTCGAGGATTTTGTATTCTCAGCAACCTTTTCGGATGAGCCCAACCCCATCAAGGCCTGGAATGCAGTCCGGCGCATGCAGGACCGCCTGATTTCAAAACTGAGCGGTGCGCAGACGGTCCAGATCGTTGGCCCCGGAACCGATCTGACCATGTCGGTTAAAAACAGGGTTTTCATCAATTCCGCGGGAACACATAACATGCCCAGCGGCGAAATTTTTACCGGGCCGGTTGAGGATTCGGTTGAGGGCGTGATCACCTACGACTACCCGGTCTGCAATAACGGTCGTGAAATCGACGGCATTCGCCTGGTGTTTCGCAAGGGCGAGGTCGTTGAGGCCAGTGCAACCAAGAACGAAGCCTTCCTGAAAGCCATGCTGAAACTTGACCGCGGAGCAAGGCGGCTCGGCGAACTGGGCATCGGAACCAACAGGAAAATCCAGCGATTCATTAAGAATATTCTATTTGATGAAAAGATCGGCGGGACTGTTCACCTGGCACTCGGCTCCTCCTACGAGGAGACTGGCGGGCTGAACCGGTCGGCCCTGCATTGGGACATGATTAAAGACCTGCGCCGCGGCGGGGCTATCTACGTCGACGGGAAATGCTTCCAGAAGGACGGAAAATTCCTCTGATCTCCTGATTNNACGGAAAATTCCTTTGATCTCCTGATTATTTCCCGCTTTTTTTGCCTGCACCCCGCGAAGGACCCGGCCCGTACGCCCGGGATACCGCCTGCCCCTCCGGCCCCAGGTCCGCGCGCGACCTGCCCGCAGATTCAAGAACCGCATCAGCCGTTTTGAAGTGGCATTTTGCGGTCTCGAGCAGGACTTCGGGCCCCCGCTGCTTCACAAGCAGGACCGCCATTTCACGCACGCGGTCCGAGGCGCCCTTCGGAATATCACAATCGTACTTTTTCTGCATCTCCAGCAGGGAACGGACAAAGGCTTCCCGCGCAATAATCGAGGCGGCTGCCACCGCCAGATCACTTTCGGCCTTATGCCGCTGCTCCAGCTCAATGTCGCGAGATTTTCCAAAAAGTGCTTTCTGAACGAGTGTTTTACTTCCGAACTGGTCCGAAACAGCCCGCGGACATCCCGGAACCGTATCCAGCAGATTTTCAATGGACCTCGCATGCGCCCAGGCCAGCAGCGTATTAACGTTCTTCATTTTTGCATATAGCCGGTTATAGGCCTTGGGGCCGACCTTCACGATGCTGTACCGGTTTCCCAGGAGCTTCCGCAATTCTCCCCCCATGGCCATGGCCTTCTCATCACTGGTTATACGCTTACTGTCCTTCACACCCAGCTGCCGCATCGATTCCGCAAGTTGAGGATCGACATACGCGCTGGCGGTAACCAGTGGGCCGAAAAAATCTCCCTTCCCGCTTTCATCCACCCCCATGTGGGGTTCAATCCCACGGGGATCCAGAACATCCTCGTAGCCCAGCGCAGCCTCCCCAAGCACGAGAGGCTCCATGACGAACGTGACAAAGTCTTCCGCTCCCCGGCCCTGGATCAACGCTTTGCCGCTGTTGTACAGCACGATCGTGCAGTTCTCGCCTTTAACCGCAATCCGGGCATGATCCACGGTATAGGGCCGGTAGTTCCCTCCCGACAGAAGGCCGGCCAGGACACCTTGTTGCGCATCGTCGAGTTTAAATGTAAAGGAGGTTTGGGCAGACATATCGCCGCACTATAATCCGAGCGATCCGAGCATAGCAAGCCATCGCGCAGGGCCGGATGGCACAAGGGTGACAGATTGGCTCATTTGCAAAAACCATCCCCTCGCTCCGATATTCGGCCTTTAGCCATGCCGATATTTTGTCAACACCGCCGCCATGAACGAGTACGCAGAATAGGCACCCGAACAAGACAAACCGCATTTAAGGTTGACCATAAAGACGCTTTCGTCTAGAAATTGCGGGATTATTAGAAGCGATTATCAAACGATTCTCGTAATTACACATCTCAAAACTGAAGTTGGCAAAAAACCATTAACCTACGGGGCGAGAAAGCATTATGACAAAATCAGCCGTCAGGGTGAAAGTCGGGATCACGACCCTCATTGCCGGAACCGTGACATTTCACGCGTCAACACTGCATGCTCAGGAAGAAGAAGAGTTCCTGAAGTTCAGCGTTGATACGAAAATCGAATATACGGACAACCGTGATTCCGTGGCCTCAAATGAAGAGAGCAACACGGATGTATTAGTGTCTCCGCGAATTGATGCCTACATCAGCACGGATCGTACGCTCACGGATTTTTACTATCAGCCATCGTTCCGTTATCGGTCGGATGCTGCTGACAGCCAGAACGACGACGAGCTGTTTCACCGCGTGGGGCTCTTTCTGAACCACAATCTGACCGAATCTGTGAAGCTTCGTCTGAGCGAAGAATACATTCTGACGGATGATCCTTCTATTGAGCAGGGCGGCACCACGATCCGCGACGATCAAACCTACTACGTCAACAAGCTTGGCGGCGGCGTGAAGGTCAACCTCAACCGGCGTACGCATGTGGATGTTAATGCCGACCAGGAAATCAAGCGGTTTGACGAAGATGAAGTCGCCAGCAAATCAGACGAAGACCGCACGCGCTCCAGCCTTCGGGCGGTTCACAGCGTTAACAAGACATTGGCTGTCAGCGGAGAACTCCGCTACGAATCGTACGAATTCAGCAGTGATTCCGGCATCAAGCGTGACTTTGATGTCCTGGTTGCCGCAGCGGGCGCGGCCAAGGTCTTCAGCCCCGAATTGCGCGGCAGCGCCTACGCGGGTGTTACAACCACCAGTTACGACGACAGCAGCCTGGACGACGATTCAGGCCCTTACCTCGACCTGGACCTGACGGCAAGCCCCTCCCCTGCTTTTCGCGTGAAAGGCGGTCTTACCCACGGGGTACGGGAATCCGATGTATTCCCCTTCGCGTCTCAAACATACACGGAACTGCGCGGCCGTGCTGAACTCGAGGCAACGCCCGCGGTTGACGTCGGGCTCAGCGGTACATTCCGCGTCAGCGAATACGACGACTCGAACCGTCCGTTGGCGCCGTTTTCAGCCTTTGCCCAGCAAGTCCGCGAGGGTGACGAAGATACCGCCGTCATCACGGCCTATGCCGAGTGGAAATTTTCGAACCAGTCCAAGCTCCGTCTCGCACAGGTGTATGAAGATGTGAGTTCGGATGTGGAGACTTCGTTCACGCGTAATACGTCCTCCGCAGAGGTGCACGTCGAGTTTTAAAAATCTCGGGCCGCACCCAAGGTCCTTCTCCCGGCGAAAGGCGCTGCTGAGCGCCCGACGCCCCCCGCAAAATGCGTTCGGCAGTCGGGCCGGGCGCATTTCGCTTTGAGGCACGGGGCTTGTCAACACAGGATAGTCATACATGAGTACCGCGGCCAACGAGCAGGCCTCTCTGCACCTTCTGGATTACTGGAGGGTCATTAAGGGCCGCAAGGAAATCGTCATTGCGGTCTTTCTGCTGGTGGTCCTCACCGGCATTCTTTTCACCCTCGCGATGCCCAAGGTCTACTCGGCATCGACCATTATCCAGGTGACCAAGGAAAAAACCGACATTGATGTCTTCCAGCGGGAGCGCTGGAGCTATGATCCCCTATTCCTTAAAACACAGTTTGAAATTATCCAGTCCCGACCGGTCATCGAAGAGGTAGTCCGTACCCGCCAGCTCGATCGAAAACTCGGGGATGCCTACGGATTCAGCGCCCTTGGACCCGAAAAAGCCTTTGAGCGGGCGGTCAAGCTGATTTCCTCCAGCCTGAGTGTTCAACATTACCGGGATACCAACCTCATCGAGATCGAGGTAAACCTCTCCGAACCCGCAGAGGGCGTGCAGTCTGAAGTTGCCCATACCGCGGATACCGTGGCCCGTGTTTTCAGGGATATGACTGTATCACGCAGCCGGCGCATCAAGGAAGATGCCCTCGAGGCCCTGAAAATCTCGCTGGCAGAACAGAAGCGACGGGTTGTTGAAGCCACCGACCGGCTTGAGGATATCCGCCAGAAACACAACATCAACGTCATCAGCCGCTACCTCGGCTCTGCCGGGACCCTTGAAAAAACCACGCTGCTGCGACTGGAAGAGCAACGCATCGATCTGCGAAAGAGCATCGCCCGCAAACAGTCCAGGCTGGACATGGTGAACAGCCTCAGCAATGAGGACCTCGTGGACACGGCCCCCTACCTGCTCAACGATGCGGCGCTGCAATCCCTCGTGACCGCCAAGGACGAGACCGATGTTCGCCTTACACAGCTTGAAAATGCAGGCCTCGGCTCGAAGCACCCCGACGTGCTTGAGACGAAGGCCACGGTCAAGGAACTCGAACGTAAAATCGGCGACAAGCTGGACGGGCTCAGGCGAGGCATCTCAAACGAATTCGATGTTGCCAACGCGGAGTATACCGAAATCGAATCCATGCTGGCCCGCATCAGGAAAAATGAGATCCAGGCGGAGTCGGAGGGCTATCTCGAATTCAACAAGGCCGAAGAGGAACTTAAACACGCAAAACGCATTCATGACACCCTCGAACTCCGCTACTTTCAGCAGCAGATCGAACTTGATATCCCGGCCACCACCGTGCAGATCATCGCCACGGCCAAGCCGCCTGATCTCGATGAATTTGTAAGCCCCAATATTCTTTTGAATGTGATGCTCAGCCTGATGCTCGGGCTGGCCACGGGCATCGGACTGGCCTACTTCGTTGAATATATCGACACTTCCGTCAAAAACATTGATGACGTCGAACAATTTTTGAAAGCCCCGGTCATCGGCGTGATTCCCCAAAAGGTGGAGGCCTTTACGGACCGGAACTCGTACAGGGACCATGCCGAGGCATACCGCCTGCTGCGTACCAACGTGCGGTTTTCCGAGAACATCAAGGGCGGAAAATCTTTCTGTGTGACCAGCGGAAGCATGGCCGAGGGTAAATCGCTCACGGTCTTCAATCTTGCCTATGTCTGCGCACAGCTTGGAGACCGGGTGCTGATCGTTGATGCCGACCTTCATCGGCCCCGCCAGCACAAAATTCTCAATCTTTCCAATGCCGACGGTCTTGCCAACGTCCTGGTAGGCCAGTTGCCCGTCGAGAAAGCCATTATCAAGACCGAGCATGACAACCTTTCCCTGCTCCCAAGCGGAAAACTGACAACGGGGGTGCACGGCCTCCTGGACACCGCCCGCATGCGCGAACTCATCACGGAACTGTCCGGAAAATATGACATGGTGCTTTACGATGCCCCGCCTATCATTGGTGTCAGTGATGCCGCTCTGCTCGTCAGGGAGGTGGACGGTGTCATGCTTGTTATTCAGCACAGAAAGTATCCGCGGAATGTATCGCTGCGGGCTAAGCTCATGATTGAAAACACGGGGGCTCCCCTCCTGGGCGTCGTACTGAATCGAATTAACCTCGCAAGGGATTACACCTCGTATTACCAGTACAGTTACTATTACTATGCCCGCGATACGGATGGACGCCGACGAAACGGCTCGCGTCCCAAGGCCGTGGAAATGGCCCGGGCAGAAATCATTGAAGCAGAACAAAAAGCCCGGGCAGGGATTGAGGCAAATGCTGGCAAAAGTACGGAATAAGCTGTTTTCCTCGCAAATTGGATACGGCACGCTCGCCCGGCCGCTGGTCCTGCTGCTCCTGGCGGCTACGATGCCGGCAGGCTGCGTGTCGGCGCCTGATAATCACCGGGTGGCCCGCTACCGACCGCAGGTCTCTGATGCGGAACGTAGTCCCTGGCGCTGGAGCGGCACGCAGAACTGGTCTGTCAATAACTCCGTGGCGTCCCGGCCGACATCGCAGGCCATCCCTGCTGCCCGCGACCGCGGTAAGCAATCGGCCAACTCTCCGGCAGTTTCCCCCGTACACGATGTCCGCAACCAGAAAGTCCGGCGACTGAAAAAAGGAGACACGGTTTATATCTCACTCATGGGTATCCAGGAACCGGTCAAAATCCAGGAAATCGTCGACGATGACGGAAACATTAAAATCCAGTACCTCGGCAACGTTTTCGTAGAGGGAAAATCTACATCTGAAGCTGAGAAATACATCGAACAGCTCTATATTGAAAACGACATATACGTGGATCTGAACGTGGTGATCATCGTCGAAAAAGAAACGTTCTTTATCAGGGGGGAAGTCAAAACCCCTGGAAAGTATGAACTGGCACCCGGCATGACGCTTTTGCAGGCAATCGCTACGGCAGCCGGTTTTACAGATTATGCGAAGGAAAAACGCATTCAGATTACCCGCGGAAACAGGAACTACCTGTATAACGCTGTTGAAATCAACGAAGGTAAAGCACCGGATCCGGCGGTCGAAGACGGTGACATCATCGTGGTAGAACGCAGCATTATCGGGCTGAACTAGCCGTAACCAGCGCTCATGAGACCAGTAATATCAGACCGGGCCGTTTGGCAGTCATTTCTCTTTATCTTCCTGATTGCTTCCGGTTGTGCGGTTACTCCCCCTGCCCCTCCATTGAAACCGGTCGTCCTCAGCGAAGCCATTGATAATGCAAAGGCGCGCATGGAGCAGGCTCTATCCCAGCTTGGCAGGGCCGACATCGCCCGGCGCGTAGCCATGCAGGCAACAGAAAACGCCTTTGCGGCAGAGCATGAAGCGCAGCAGGCTCTCATTAAAGCGCTTGAAGAGGGCGACAGCGCATCAATTGAGCATTGCGGGGACAAGGCCGGCAATGCAAGCGAGGCGCTGCGCCGGGCTGTTGAGCAGGCATCCGGCATTATCCGCCAGGAAGCCGAGGCCCGGACATCCTATGAATCGGCCGAACGCGCCATGAAAAGGGCCCTGAAGGCCGAAATTGAACAGGACGCACTGACGGAACTGGACCTGGTGAACGCTGAACTGGAAAAAGTGGACAATTTAACAGGGGCGGCCATCGAAAACTCGGAAGCATTGAAATCCATCTGGCTGGTTCGAGATACACAATCCCCCCCTTCGACAAATACGGCCGCCCAGGCCGGGAACTGATGGCATCCGCTGACCGCCAAAGCCCCCCTGCACTTCGCCGCGGGCGCATCCTCGTACCGGCACTCCTGCTTTCGATCTTCTGCCTCCTTGGCGTTTTCTGGTCTCTGCGGGCCGGGATGTCCTATACGTTTTACTACCAGGCCAAGTACGGAAAATTAACAGAAAACCGCCCCACGAACGGTCCGGCACGCGAGCAGGCGCTCGAAAAAATTTTCAATCTCTGCGAACGGGCGCATGGGCTTTACCCCAAAAACTTTCACCTCTGCATCTTTGCCGCCGAGACCGCCTATTACGAACGGTTCAACGATGACGGGACAGAAAATGAGACCCGCCTGGCGCTCGCGCGAACATGGTGCGACCGCGGACTGGCGCTCAATCCTTACAAAAGCCAACTGCGGCTATTGGACGTTCGCCTCGTTGGCCGCGATGATCCCGCACGTGCCGTCAGCCTCTGGTCAACATTTCTGGACTGGCAGTTCTGGGAGCCCTTTAACCATAGAATCATGGTGGAACTGCTGGCGCGAAGCGGCCGCTACGCTGAAGCACTCAGCCAGCTGAAATGGGTTGAAGGCTCGAAATACTACCGCGAGGCGCGCCAGAGCATTGCCGAGGCGCTGGAAGAAGACGAGAAGCGGACGCAGGAGTTTCTTCAGTCCAGCGGCTCTTGACGGGACCTGAACTGCAACGCCACAAATACCGCCGACATCAGGAAAACCGCGCCCCACCCAATCCGCAGGCTGAGCCGGGACATGCGCGGCCGGCCTGGAACGCGAACCCATGCCTCCGCAACCTCGCTCTGGTGCAGTCCGTCATGCACATAATCCATCACCGCAAAAACCCGGTACCGACTGCCGGCAGTCGCCCAGCGGTTGGTAACGTCAAAATCAACCACGGCCGGCTCACCGGGCAAAACCCGCAGATTCGCGTCAGGCCGGCCGCCGCCGAGCTCATCCGGCAGAACCAGCCGGCAACGTACCCTTTGGGCTGCCGC
>JABAHO010004825.1_pt1 | contig 18806 bp, 17 predicted proteins | sample 7062071 | NCBI WGS metagenome assembly JABAHO01 (sample SAMN14534356, study PRJNA622989) | marine sediment metagenome | biome: marine biome [ENVO:00000428]; feature: marine pelagic biome [ENVO:01000023]; material: deep marine sediment [ENVO:00002113] | place: India: Gulf of Kutch | collected...
ACTCACTGCCGTTCGCATTGCCCAGGAATCTATACGCGGCACTGGCGGAACTCGAAGGCAGCGAGGAGATCGCGGAAATCCTCGGCGAGCGATTCATCGAAGTCTATGTGGCCGTCAAACGGGATGAGTACAGGCGGTACTTCCAGGTCATCAGTCCCTGGGAACGGGAAAACCTGTTGTTGAATGTCTGAGGGCGCCTGCCTTCGGCGCGAGATACGGGATTCGGTCAGCGGAAATGTCGCTGGCTCTGCACCCAGCCGGCGATAGACCAGCGCACGCCACTCGTGACCGGCTTAACGCGGTGCAGCATGAACGACGGGAACAGCACGACTGTGCCACGGGCATTCGGTGGCGTCAGTATCTTGCCCGAATTCATCTCCAGCTCGCCGCCTTCGTAATCCGCTGGATCCGAGAGCTGCACGACGAACGAGATCTTGCGTCCGGTATCGGCACCGATACCGATGTCCATGTGCCACGCGTAATGATCCTCGCGACTGCCCTCGTACCGGATCAGCTGCAGCCCCTGGAAGAAGCCGGTGACGTCGAAATCCCAGTGATGCTCGTTGGCTTCGACGGCGGCATCGAGCGCCTTCTGATAGAGCCAAACGGTCTCCTTGATGTGCGGGATGAAGTGCACCGTCGCGCTGCGGAACTGCTGCTGCGCGCCGCCGCCTTCCACGCGCCCTTCCTCGGCGGGGAATGCGCGGGCCATGCCGATGACGCGCTGACACTCCTCGTCCGAGAAACAGTGCGCGCGCTCCGAATCGTTGTCCGGCCCAAAGTGCACGCACAGGTTGAGAGTCTCGCGCTGCTTCGGAGGGATGATGAGCATCGGCATCCGCCTATAGCGAAAGAGCGTTGGTCACGGCGTGTTACGCGCCTGTTCCCGGCCCGGCCCATTGCCAAGGTGTGAGGCAAAGAAACGCTCGAGTTCGGCATACAATTCGAAATTGTTTTCGGGCTTGCGGAACCCGTGACCCTCGTCGTTCTTGATCATCACCTGGTGCTCCACGTCGTGCCGCCTGAGCTCGCGGATCAGCCTGCGAGCATGATCGTCGATGTCGACCCGCGGATCGTTTTTGCCGTGGACGACGTAGACGGGAACCTTGATCTTGGCCACGTGGTTGAGTGGTGAATTACGCTCCAGTCGCTCACGGTCTTCCCTGGGGTCGCCGATCGCACGCGCGAACCATGCGCGGACGCCGCCGGTATCGATAAACCGGTCCTGCTCCGTCCAGCGTTGGTGCAGCGCCGGGATGTCGACGACCCCGACGTAGTTCACTGCACACTGGTAGAGATCGGGCGTCGTCGTGATGCCGGACATCGTCGCGTAGCCGCCGTAACTCCCGCCGTAGATGCATACGCGGTCAGGATCGGCGATGCCCTGCTCGACGGCCCACGTGACCGAGTCCGTGACGTCGTCCTGCATCTCCTCACCCCACTTCCCGTATCCGATGTCCTCGAATCGCCGGCCGTAGCCGCCGGAGCCGCGGAAATTCATCTGGATGACGGCGTATNNAGTGGCAGATTCTCGCCGTCGGAGCCCGGCGGCAATGTCAGGTAACCGCGGATCAGCTCGCCGTCGCGTGCTTCGTACTCGATGGGCTGCACCGTCGCCATTTCATCGGGACTCAGCCAGCTCATGCGCGACGCGAAGTACTCGAGCCGGTTATCGGCCCGGTCGAAGAGATAATAGGTGCCCGGATCGCGGTCACTGTACGACAGGAACAGCATGCGCTGCTCGTCGTCGCTGATCGTTGTTACGACGTTGATCGTGTCCGGCAGGGCCGCGTCTATCGATGCCTGGATAGCGGCCATCTCCTCGTCGAGCCAGACACGTTCGGGCCGCTCGTACTGGTAGTCGATGGCGACGAGGCGATTGTCTTTGGGCGACATGACGAGCGGCCCGCCGCTGACGTCGACGATATCGTGCCCGAAGATCATCTCGCCCCTCTCGCCGGTGGCCGGATCGTATTCGTACACGGCGTAGGTATCGCGGCCGATCGCAGAGCGTATGTAGAGGCGCTCGTTATCCGGCGTGAACGCGGCCGGCGTCCAGCCCGCATCATCGAAACTGTGGAACTCGTCGATGATCCGCCAGTCGTCGTCCTCGCTGTCGCGATACAGGATCTGCGTCGTCAGGTAGTCCGGCGCCGGTGCATGGGCGACAGCCGCGCGAATCCTGCCATCGTGGTCGGTCAGATAGCCGTTGATGTTGCCCGGGTTGGTCTCGACGCGGCTCTTGCGGCCCGTTCTGATATTGAGTTTGAAGACGTCGGGGTACAGCTTGTTGCGCTCGTTGTTGGTCACGAGGATATGGTCCGGATCGTTTTCGAGCCGGTCGATGGGCAGGGTGCTCGTCGGGAAGACCTGCACACCATTGACAGGCTCGACAAGCGCTCGCCAGTTCGAGCCGTCGCGATTGACGGCGTAGATGCCGAAGGACTCGTTGCCATCCGAATCGAGAAAAAAGATCAGCCTGTTATCGGTCGCCCAGAAGAACGCCAGGACGGGGTTGTCCTCATGTGCGGTGACAGGCGATGCTTTGCGGTCATCGATGTTCATGACAGCGATATTGCGGCGTCCGTTGATCGGCACGAGAGCGGCGACATGTTCCCCGTTCGGTGACAGTGACAGGCGGGTGAATTCGGGGTCGCGAAAGAAGTCCTCGATCGTGGGCGCGCTCGAGACCGCGGTCGCGGCGGTTATCGTGAGCGCCGCGACGAAAAACCTGAACCGTTTGAGGTGCATGTGAATCTCCTGGATTCCGGACAAGCGATGCGTGTCCGGAAGAACTTTTTAGCGGGCATATTACCAAAGCTGCGTTGCCGCATGCGCAGCAGCGGGCCGGATGGCTGGCGGGCCGGGCGCGGTGTATCATCGCCGCCTCTCACCGAAAGTGGAGCCGGACACCATGGCCGATCGGCTGTCGCGGGATGACTGGAGTGAATACTGGCGAAAGGCAACGATCACGACATTCGCCCGTGAATTCAATGAGAACTACGACTACGAGTTCAGGCTTTTCTGGGACGCGCAATTTCAGCGTCTCGGCGATGGCGCACACGTGCTCGACGTCGCGACCGGCAATGGTGCCATCGCATTGCTGGTGGCGGAATTCGCTGAATGGGCCGGCAAGTCCTTCCGCATCACGGCGACGGACTACGCGGATATCCGTCCGCCGGACGATCTCGCCGGCGTCGAATCGGTGCGGAAGCATCTGCCGCAGATCGATTTCCATGGCGGCACGCCGATGGAGGCGACGGGGCTCGCGGATGCGAGCGCCGACCTCATCACCAGCCAGTACGGCTTCGAATACGGTGACCGCGACGGCGCGCTGACCGAGTTCGCGCGCGTCCTGAAGTCCGGCGGACGTGCGGCGATGGTCCTGCACCACGACCAGTCGCTCGTCGTCCGCCAGGCGCGCGACGCGGTCGAGCAGACGAAGCTCATACTGCAACGCGAGAAACTGGACGAACGCGCTGAGCGGTTGATCAGGGCGATGGGCGATCCGCGGACGCCGGAGGATTTCCAGCGACTCAAGGTCAACGCGAAGTCGGAGGCGGCTCGCAAGAAGCTCAACGCCGCCGTCGAACGGATCAATTCGGAAGCCGATTCGTTCCTCGATCCGGATGGCTTCATCTCGACGTTCATCGGTGCGCTGATGGAGGTGTTCGTGACGCATCGCACCGCGTCGCAGGCGGACAAGCTCGCATATGTTCGAAGACTTCGCGCCGACACGGACAGTTTCCGGGTGCGCATGGCCGATCTCATGTCGGCGGCGCTGACGGAGAGCGACTTCGACGCTCTCGTCGACGCGCTCGAAGCGGGGCCTTTCACCGTCGTTGAAAAAGACACGATCCAGTACAAGGGCCGCGACCTCATGGGCTGGACCCTCGTCGCCGAGCGTTCATAGCCACCGTCGCCAGCGAGCCGGAGCCGGCGACCTTCGCGACATACGTTCGGTTGGCCTTGGTGGCCTGGCCCGCCTACCGCGGCATTGTCCCTCCGGTCATGGCTCGCCTGTGAGGTCGGCCAAGGCCGCCCTCGGGCTGCGCTTTACCTCCCTTCGAGACAATCCTGCGCTCTCGCGCCTAACGATCTGCAGCGATCCTCGCGGACGGCGGTAAGAGGGTTGCGCCGCTGATCGCCACGGCGATTCTCATGGCGGTGACAAAGGATCGAGATGACCGTTACAGGCTGTGGTCGGGATCTGCCTTTGCGGAAGTAAAGCGCAGGGAGGAGCCTGCGAAACGGCGGTGTCGTTTTGCATCGCGACGAGCGAGCCATGCAGCAAAAGTACGATGCCGACTGCAGCCCATTGGGCCGCGACCCATCTGGACAGATGAGTTGTGGTTTGACGGTAAGGCTAGACGTTCGGGAACTCGTAGCCGAGTGGTTCGGCGAGTCGACGGGCGCGATCGACGATGCCGGGCGGCACGTCGGATAGATCGAGCGCCGCGCCGCGGCCGATCGACAAGGCGTCGAATCCAGTCGATGACAGGATCTTGGGGTCGCCTGGGCCAAGGCGGTGGGGTTCCGAGAAGACGCGATCGGCCCAGTCTTTCGGTGAGTCGATGCCCAGACCCAATGCGAGCTTGGCCAGCGAGTCGCTCGTGCGGGTCACGAGGTCCTCGTAGCGGATCGAAATGGACGCATCGGCGCGATACGTGGTGATCGCGTCCGTCTTGTCGCACCAGTACTCGAGCAGTCCCGTCACCGGCGCGCCCGGATGGCGGGCGACGTAGGCTTCGAAACCGAATCCGCCAGCGTGCCGGTCGAGTACTTCGAGGCAGGACGCGACCACGTCGAGCGGATCGCGATGAAGGCTCACGATGCGTGCGTCCGGAAAGACGGCATCGAGGACATCGAGGTGGTCGATACTCGACACCGATTTTTCACACCAGGCCGATTTGTTTTCTCGCGCGCAGTAGCCGCCCATGATCCGGTCGAGATGACGCCGCGTCTCGGCGACAGCATCGCGGGCCGCCGCGCTCGCCGTATCGTCGCTGCCCGGCACGTTGCCCGTGTGCGTGTGCAGCCAGGCGAGCTGTCTCGCCGTCGCCAGCAGGTGCAGTTCGGGTGGCGCGCACAGCGCCGGGTGCGCGTCGAGAGCGTAGCGCAATAACGTCGAGCCCGATCGCGCGCAACAGAGAACGAAGATCGGCGTGCGGGAACTCATCGGATGATCAGGGGTTCTCGGGATGCTCTTGCGGCCGGTCCTTGAACCAGAAGTCGTGCTCGCCTTCCTTCGCGCCGAACCAGAAGTTGGCGGCAATNNGCAATGGTGATGCGGTCGCCGTCGCCGACATACGGCGACACGGAGTGCATGATGTCCGATGGAAACACGACGAGGTCGCCGGCCTTGAGATGCAGCTTGATCGCGTCGTTAGCGAATTTCGGCATCGGGCGCAGATTCGCAGGATCCGAGTGCATGGCGGCCGTCATCCTTGGGCTGTGCAGTACCAGCGCGCCACTGTCCTCGTGTCCAGGATCTTTCTCGCCTTCCCGTACGCAGTAGACGACGCTCCATGACGCATTGGGATGGATGTGTGGCTGCACATAGCCGCCTCGCCTCGTGACATGAAACCACGATTCATTGAACACGGACATGCGTCCCATCTCGTCGGGACCATAATCATTGACGGCGGCAATCACGCGCCCGAGATAGGCCATGACGACCTGGAAAAGCTCTTCGATCGGCGGAGATGCCCACGAGAAAAGATCGAACGTGCTCTCGAACACCTCGTTCTGGATCTGCTGCGATGGCGTCGGATTGCGATACTTGTCGCTCGTGCGATCTGCGATGGCCGTCGCCAGGTCGGCGTTCAGTTTCTCCGTGCCATCGAGACGAAATGTGCCGAGCGGCGTGGCAAACAGAACACGCATGTGTTGTGTCACGTCTTCGTTCATGGCGTTCTCCTGTCAGCGCGTCTGGCAATCGGGATTATACGGTTGGTGCTGCGGACAAAAAAAACTGCCGGCGCTTTCGCGCCGGCAGCTTTGTTCGGATATCCGGCTGCAGGATGCGGCCGGATGCCGTATTTTCCTCAGAACCGCTGGCGGTAGAAGAAGTATGGCACACGGCCGTCGTAGGAGTAGAGATCCGTCAGGAACGGGCCACTGGAGTTGTTGAACGGATCCAGCTCGGGATCTTCGTCCGTCAGGTTCTCCACGCCCAGCGAGATCTCGCCGTCCCAGGGCAGCTGGTAGTTGTACTGAAGGTCGAACTCCGTGTGCGAGGGAATGCCCTCGCCGCCGGTATTCGTGTACCCGTCGACATGACGGATGACGAAGGTCACCGTGTGGTCACCCATATTCCAGCGCGTGTTGAAGTTCGTGCGGTACTCGGGGCTGTCCTGGCCGCCCTTACCGTCCGACAGCGGGTCGATCGGCGTCGACGCAGACTTGTCCTTCACGATCTGCGAGTGCACGAGATCGAAGCGGAAATCGCCGACGCCCGTCTCGAGGAGGTAGTTGGCCCTCAGGTCGATACCGGCGACCTCGATCACGGCGAGGTTGGCCCAGCCGCGCTCGATACGGTCGATCTGCCCCGATGGCAGGCGGAAGATGGCGTTGCCCGGAGGCAGATCCCGACCCTCGAACTCGAGGTTGATCAGGCCCTGTACCGTCGAGATCGAAATACCGTCTGTGATCTCGATGTCCCAGTAATCCAGACCGACCTGCAGGTTGAGGTCGTCGAACGCGAACACGGCGCCGACGTTGAACGATTCCGACAGTTCCGGCTCGAGGGCCGCATTACCGCCCGAGAAGCTATTGAACTGCCGTTGGCCGCACAGCGGGCCGGTGGGATCGATGCCATCGGCGCGACACTTGACGATGTCGACGCCCGGTTCGGCCGAGAAAGAGCGCGCGCTGTACAAGTTCAGCATGTTCGGCGCCCGGAAGCCCTCGCCCCAGGACCCGCGCAGCAGCAGCCAGTCGGTGGGTGTGTACTTCAGCGCGAAGTACGGGCTGAACTCGCTGCCGGCCGAGTCGTTGTAGTGGTCCGTACGACCCGCGACGCTGAGTTCGAGGTCGTCCATGAGCGGCACCAGCGNNAGTTGACGCGCGCGCCTTGCGAGCTGTTGCCGGCGGAACCGATCACATCGGCTGCTTCGCGTGCTGCATCGTACGCATCTTCAAAGTGCTCGTCGAAGTAGTCGAAACCGACGGCCCAGCTCACCGGACCGGCTGGCAGTTCGAACAGGTCGAAGTTGACGTAACCGGACACGCTCGTGAAATCGGCCTCGATGTCACGCGTGGTCGTGTGCCGCATCTGGCCGTNNCGCGGTCAGCTGGACGGCTGCGGAGGCCTTAACGTAGTTCAGGCCGAGTTCCTTGCCGTCGTATTGCGTGTGTCGCGCGACGACCTCCCAGTCGAACATGCTGGTCGAGCCGTTGACGATGATCGCGTTATCGAACAGGTAGTTCGTGTTCGTGTCATCGCGCGGGCCCAGACCGACGAAGCGGTGGCCGAGAAGGCCGTCGTTCGGGCCGATCAGATCCAGATCCTTCAGCGGACCGACGTAGAAGCCCGGGATGTTGACCGGATAGTTCGCCAGTTCAGCCGGCGTTCCGGGCGTGTTCAGGTCGACCAGGAAGCCACCGACCGCNNGTCACGCTGATGTCCGGCGTGATCTCGTACTCGGCATTGAGGAACGCACTCTGACGCTTGACTCGCTGAGTCTCGGCCGCGATATCGGCATAGGCGAACGTGCAGAATCGATCCAAGCCGTCCGCGTAGATGCCGCCGAACAACTGGTTGCCGTTGGCGTCCTTGGGATCAGTACAGTTCGGGTCGGCGAGCCACGGGCCGACAAAGTTGATCAGCGTGTTGCCGAACGGGCTGATGCCCTCGGTTGTACCGATGTTGACCCCATCGCCGAAATCGGTCTTCGAGTAGAAGCGGTCGCGGCTGAAGATGATGTCCTTGTTGTACATCTCGGCCGTGAAGAGGTAGCTGCCCTTGTTGGACGAGCCGCCGACGACCAGCGATCCGAACTCCTCGTCGGCGCCTTCCCGGCTGGGCCGCCCTGCGCCGCCCATCACCTGCATGCCCTCGTAGTCCTTGCGAAGGATCAGGTTGATGACGCCGCCGATGGCATCGGAACCATAGATGGCGGATGCCGAATCGGTCAGGATCTCGATACGGTCGATCGCTTCCAGCGGGATCGTGTTGAGATCGATGGCCTGGTTGGACGTCACCGGTGAACGCGGCAAACGACGGCCGTTCAGAAGCACGAGCGTCCGTGTTGCGCCGAGCCCTTTCAGGCCGACCAGCGCCTGGCCGCCGAAAGAGTTACCGGAGTTTTCCCGGAATTCGCCGTAGCTGTTGAATGTAGTGTTTCGCAGGACGTCGGCGACGGTCGGCTGACCGCTGAGCTCGATGTCCTGACGGGTAATGACAGTGACAGGCTTGGCCGTTTCTACATCAAGTTTCTTGATGCGCGAACCGGTGACGACTGAACGCCCGAGGTCTGCGGCTTCTTCTTCTTCCGCTTCCTGGGCATAGACGGCCTGCGCGGTGCCGAGTGAGGTGATTGCCCCCACCGTCAACGCTGCCCGGACGCCATTGCGCACGAGTGTGCTGTTCATCTGGTTGTCTCCTTGGCAGAGAGGTTGGCCGGGCCGAAGTCAGATTGCAGCTGCATCGGCTCTGGGTGTCTCGCAATGCAGCAGTGAAATCCCCCACCGCTACATCGATGTAGCGCGGATGATACCAGCGGGTTGCGCCAAAGCAAGCGGTGTATCCACGCGGTCACTTCAGGAGTCTGAGGCGAGACACTCGGGTAAGACCGAGAATGCGCCCTAAATTATTGATTAATATAATCTATTTGCCGTCTTTTTTGGCCCGCTCAGGGCCTGCCCGACATATGTCAAACTGTGGATTAGTATGCGCATGTAGCGCGCGCCGCGCTGCAACATCTGGCCGAAAGTTGCGCGTTTGCAACACATTTTGTCGTATTTGCGCCACGCGCCGGCGGGATGGCGAGATGGTCGTTTCCCTCGTTATACTTATTTCCATTACCACATTCGGGTGCAGCAGCTTGCGAAAAGGACGGAGATTTCTGCGGGTGCTCGCACCCTCTGGCGCATTTCTGATTGCCGCGTTCGGCGTCGAAGCGCAGAGCGTCAGCGAGAGTCTTGCCGGATGCGCGGCCGTGGCCGATGATGGCGAGCGGCTCGCCTGTTTCGATGCGCTGGCCGGGCGGGTCGCCGCCGAGCCGCCGGCGCCGCCGGTTCCCGTGGCCGCGAATCCGGCGCCGGTCACTGCGCCTGACGAGTCGCAAGCGCGTGTCGGCGAAGACGCGTTCGGGCTCATGGAGGAGGTTGCGGCCCGCGAACCGGAACGGATCGAGAGCCGGCTCGTGGGCGAATTCCATGGCTGGCACGCCGGTCAGAGATTCCAGCTCGAGAATGGCCAGGTCTGGCAGCAGACCGACAAAGTCACTGCGAGGTACACGGCGACGAATCCGGCGGTGACGATCCGCAAGACCGCGCTGGGCGCCTACCGGATGAAACTCGAAGGCGTGAACCGCCGCGTCCGGGTCCGCCGAATCGAGTGATCGTCCCCGCGCGCTCGTAAGGACCCATGCATCTGCTGATTATCGGTCTGGTTCTTATCGCCGTCGTCTTCGGACCCGGTCTTTGGGTCCAGAACGTCATGAAGAAGTACAGTCGTCCCGGCGACCGGTATCCGGGTACGGGCGGCCAGCTCGCCCGCCACCTGCTCGACGGACTCGGGCTCGAGGACGTCGGCGTCGAAGCGGCCGACGGTGTGGGCGATCATTACGACCCTTCTTCGCGGACGGTCCGTCTGACGCCCGACAAACTCGATGGTCGTTCGTTGACCGCCATCACCGTGGCGGCGCACGAAGTCGGCCACGCACATCAGCATGCGAGCGGATTCGGGCCCCTGATCTGGCGTACTCGCCTGGTTCGCATCATGGCGCCGGCCGAGAAGCTCGGCGCGATCTGCCTGATGGCGGCGCCGTTCATCGCTATCGTCACGCGTATACCGGTGTCGGGCCTCTTGTCATTCATTGGCGGATTCCTGCTGCTGGGGCTCGGCACCATCGTGCATCTCGTGACGCTGCCGACCGAGCTCGATGCAAGCTTCGCTCGCGCGCTGCCGATGCTCAAGGGCGGCGACATCCTCCGATCGGGAGATGCGCCCCACGCACGCCGCCTGTTGACTGCCGCGGCGCTGACCTACGTTTCGGCGTCGTTGATGAGTCTTCTTAATGTCGCACGTTGGTGGGCCATTATTCGGCGATAGTGACCTGCAGTTTATGAAGGGACCATCATCATCCGAGGCCGCCTGCGGCGGCCGACAAACGCGCAGGCGACGTAGTCGCCGAGCGGCCCCGCGCGAGAATCGCGGCCCTAATGGCGGGACCATTATCAATTGCGCACTCGCCGAAGCCGGGAATAAATTGAAGTTGCGGGCGCAATTGGGCGAGCCCGCAATGCGGGCGAGTTATTTCGCACCGGCCGAAGGCCTCATTTTGCGCGCCGCCCTCGGAAACGCCGCGGGCTGGTTGGTAACGGCTCGGCGGCGATGTGATCATATCGGGAGTTTGCCGCGTATGAACAAGAGCGAGAGGTAGTGTCGATGCGGACAATGCGAGTACTGGTCGTCGGGGGTGGTTCATCCGGCTGGACAGCCGCAGCCTATCTGAACGCGACGCTTAATTCCGGTGATCGGAGATTTGTCGACGTTGCCCTGGTCGAATCGCCCGACATACCCCGCATCGGTGTTGGGGAGGCGACGATCCCGAATATCCGAAAAACACTGGCCGACATCGGTATCGACGAACTGGATTTCATGAAGGCGGTAGACGGCACCTTCAAGCAGTCCATCCGGTTCGTCGACTGGATCGACGGCCAGGGCGATTTCTATCACCATCCATTCACGCGTTACGTATCGGGCGCGGATGACGCCGGCAGACGGTGGCTTATGAGCGACCGTTCGGTTCCGTTCATCAACACGGTGTCCGCGCAATCCACATTCTGCGAATTGGGACTGGCGCCCAAAACGCTCGAGAACAAGGACCCCGAGTTTCCGATGTTTCTCGCGTTTCACATGGATGCCCAGAAATTCGCCAACCACCTGACGTCTTTTGCTACCGAGAGGGGTGTCACCCACCACCTCGAACAAGTCGTCGATGTGGACATGCACGAGAACGGAAACATCGCCGCCGTGGTAACGGCANNATGAACATACCGTACGAACACTTCTATCCGGGACACGTGCGCCCGTATACCACCTCGACAGCATTGTCGGCGGGCTGGATATGGGATATTCCGCTGCAGACGCGCCGCGCGCTCGGGTACGTTTGTTCCAGCGACTTTATAAGTGCGGATGAGGCTGAAGCCGAACTCCGTGCGTTCGAAGGGAGCCATGCGACAGAGCTTCCCACGCGCACTGTCCGTTTCAAGGTCGGCCGGCGACAACAGCACTGGGTCGCCAACTGCGTCGCGATCGGACTGTCCGGCGGCTTCATCGAGCCGCTCGAGTCCACAGGTCTTTATCTCAGCCAGATTGGCGCCTCCCTTTTGGCGGAGCATTTCCCGCATACGGGCGACATGGGGCCGCTCGCATTCCGGTTCAATCGGATCATGGCGAACCGGTATTACGAAATCCTCGATTTCATCAACCTGCACTACTGTCTGACTCGCAGAACCGATACCGAGTTCTGGCGCGAGATTCGCCGGCCGGAGCGGATCAATCCCCGATTGAAGGCNNATTTCTGGCGAACAAAGCCGCCATCGATATCGGATTTCCAGGATCAGTTCTTTCCCGGCCAGTCGGGCGATTCCATCGATACGGGTGCTATGGACGGAGACAACCGGCCGCCTGTCGATACGGGTCAGCTCTGGAATCACCACAGCTACGAGGCAATTTTGTACGGCATGGATTTCCTTCGCGACGAATGCCGCGAGTGGTTCGGCGACGATCGGCCACGTCCGGGCGTCGTGCAGAAAGTCCTCGATGCCATCAATGCCGCAAGACTTCCGGCGCACGACGTCTGGTTGAAGCACTGCGCTGGCATGAAGGACTATCCGACTTCCCGAGCCTGAAGTGATGGCGAGAACAGGTCGGACAGCAGCGAGCTTAAGGCTGGCCGGTCAGTCGTCGCGGCAGGATGCCGCTCCTACAGGTCAGAGCAGCGCGCCCTGGCAGCCAGCTTTGCAATAACGCCTTCATGGACGGTCATTTTCGTGCCGGGAACGATACCCCAGCTCGCAGCCGAGCCTGCTTTGNNGCGCCTGCTGGCGCGGATGCTCCTCAGCGATCTCGGTTTCGTGTCGCGGGCGACTTCGAGAACCGTGTCATCGGCCTTGACGAAAACCATGTCCAGAGACACGTAGGTATTCTTCATCCACATCGATGCCCGCCGCGGCGGATCGTAGTTGAACAACATGCCCTCATCCGATTCGAGGGTCCGGATGAACATGAGTCCCTGGCGCATCTGCTCAGGGGTTTCGGCGAGCCACGCGTCGATGACTATGCAAGGCGCATCGGGCGGCGACAGCACGATTGTGCGGCGCGCAAACGACTCCAGGAGTTCCGCCGGCTCGGCTGCGCCGGCGTTCCAGCAGGTTGCGAGGCTGAGTACCAGCGCGACTACTCGTGTGCGTCCTGCATCCATAGTGCATACGATGTTGCACGAGCACGAACGTTTTGGACAGTACCGCCTCAGCATATAAAATCGCGCGTCCCCGTGATGACAGCAATAGAGCGATGACTACGACGGATCCAGTCGCCGATACGAGCGACACGACATGCCGTGATGCGATNNATCATGTCGGCAGCCTGGTCGTCGGTCAGCCCGAGATGGTCGAGCGCATGCTCATCGCGCTACTTTGCGACGGCCACCTGCTCGTCGAAGGTGCGCCGGGCCTCGCCAAGACACGAGCTATCAAGGTGCTCAGCGACAGCATCGAATCGAGCTTCCATCGACTGCAGTTCACGCCTGATCTGCTGCCAGCCGATCTGACCGGTACCGACATATACCGTCCTCAGGAAGGCACCTTCGAATTCCGCAAGGGACCGCTGTTCCACAACCTGATCCTGGCGGACGAGATCAACCGCGCGCCGGCCAAGGTGCAGTCCGCGCTGCTCGAGGCCATGGAGGAGCGGCAGGTCACGGTCGGCGAGAAGACCTACCCGCTGCCGGACCTGTTCCTCGTCATGGCGACCCAGAATCCGATCGAGCAGGAAGGGACCTATCCACTGCCGGAAGCCCAGCTCGACCGATTCCTGCTGCACGTCAACGTCGGCTATCCGGACCGTGACGCGGAACGCCAGATTCTCGAGATCAACCGCAGGGAGGCGGTCGATGCCGGCCGCGGGACCGCAGGTGCTGAAAGCCGGATACCGGAAGAAACGATTTTCCGCGCACGCACCGAGGTTCTTGGCATGCATCTCGCCGATTCGCTCGAGGACTACATCCTCGAGATCGTTCTTTGCACCCGCGATCCCGGGCGCTACGGGGAGGAACTCCAGGGCGTGCTGCAGTACGGGGCGAGCCCCAGGGCGACGATCGCACTCGATCGTGGCTCTCGGGCGCGAGCATGGCTCCACGGGCGCGATTTTGTCTCGCCCGACGATATCCAGGACATTGCGCCGGCCGTCTTGCGGCACCGGATTCTCCTCACTTACGAGGCCGAAGCCGAGGGTCACGATGCCGATTCGGTCATTGCGCGGCTCCTGGAGCGCATAGCGGTGCCCTAATGCCGGCTTCGCCGGCAGCGGTCGACGTATCGGCGCGGGCGCAGGAGGCTCCGGGCAACCGTTTGGTGCGGCCGGAACTCCGGGATCTTCTCACGCTTCGAAGCGCCGGATCGAGCCTCGACCTCGAAGCCCGCGGCGTGCATGCGGTGGGCAGCGGTGCGTATATCTCCGCCTTCAAGGGCCGCGGCATGGAGTTCGACGAGACCCGGCCGTATCAGATCGGCGATGATCCGCGGGCTATCGACTGGCGCGTTACGGCGCGGACCGGCAAAACGTACACAAAGCTCTATCGCGAGGAGCGCGAGCGACCGGTCATCATTGGTCTCGACCTGACGCCGTCCATGCATTTCGCGACGACCGGACGATTCAAAGCCGTCCGGGCGGCCGAAGCTGCTGCGCTCGTCGCCTGGAGCGCAATCGCATCCGGCGACAGGCTCGGTGGCCTGGTGTTCGGCGGCAGCAGTCACGTCGAACTGCGGCCGCGTCTGGGCCGACGGGCTGCACTCCACCTCCTTCAGACAGTCACGCGAGAGGAATTCTGGCCGGGATCGGGCGAGACGCCATCCCGTTCGGGTGGCCTGGCCGACGCTCTGACGCGTATGCGCCGTGTCGCTAAACCGGGGAGCCTGCTGGTGATCATCAGCGATTTCAGGCAGCCGGCGAGTGAAACCGATACGACCCTGGGCACGCTGGCACGGCGAAACGAAGTCCTGTTGTACGCCGTACACGATCCCATAGAAGCCGAGCTGCCGCCGCCGGGTCGTTACAAGATCACGGACGGGCGAGATGACCTCGAGATCGACTCGTCGGACCGGGCGCAGCGCCGATCTTATCGCGAGCGCTTCCAGGTCAGGTCGGAGGGACTGCGCAAGCTGGCGCGTCGCTTCGACATGCGCCTCGTCGTCGCAACGACCGACGATGATCCTGCGCTCCGGCTAGAGAGCGTACTCGGGAGACGAAAGTGAACGGCTCGGATACTGATCTGGCCCGGCGCATCGCCGAGTTGCCGCTCCGGGACATCCATTTGCCGGATCCGGTCGGTGTCTGGCCCCTGTCACTCGGGTGGTGGGTCGTCATCGCGTCCGTCGTGCTGTTGTCGACTGCGCTCATCCTGGCCTGGCGCTGGTGGTCGAGCGAGCGCTGGCGGCGCGCAGCGCTCGAAGAGCTCGATGTCATTGCTCGCGACTTTGCCGATGACGCCGACGCGTCGCGAGCGATGATGCGGACGTCGACATTGACTCGCCGAGTATGTCTCCAACGTTTCGACCGCGAGCGCTGCGCCGGTCTGACCGGTAACGACTGGCTGTCATTCCTTCGCGAGTCTGCGCCCGGTGAGCACTTTCAGGGAGAAACGGGTGAGCAGCTCGTGACCGGCGTCTACCGCCCGGCTGTCGGGGCCGATGTGACGCCACTACTTAGCGCGATCCGCCAGTGGATCGCGGCGCTCGAGCGAGAGGCTGCGTAATGTCGCTGGTCTTCGAATGGATGTGGGTATTTCTGGTCCTGCCGCTCCCGTGGCTGATACGGACTCGTGTACCGCCCGCGGGTACCGCAGATGATGCTGCGCTTCGTGTACCGTGGTTGTCCGCGTTCGACAGGGCGGGTAGCAAAGGCACGGAGCGACGGCGGAACCCGGGCCTGTGGCTCTTGGCCGTGCTGATGTGGGTCGGACTCGTGACGGCGGCTGCGCGGCCGCAGATCGTCGGCGAGCCGATCGACATGCCGGTCTCCGGTCGGGACCTGATGCTCGCGGTCGATCTGTCGGGCAGCATGGAAGCGAGAGATTTTCNNGAACGTCGATCGACTGACAGCGACGAAGGCCGTCGCCAGCGAATTCATAGACCGCCGATCCGGGGACCGGGTGGGCCTGATACTGTTCGGGCGGCAGGCTTATCTGCAGGTTCCGCTGACCTTCGATCGGCGGACAGTCCAGGTTCTGCTTGCCGAGTCCGAGATCGGCCTCGCCGGAAAGGAGACCGCGATCGGCGATGCGATAGGCCTGGCTGTCAAGCGATTGAGTGCGCGCGAGGACGGGTCCGATCGCGTCCTCGTATTGCTGACCGACGGCGCTAACACCGCCGGTGAGGTTTCGCCTGACCGTGCCGCCAGGCTCGCGGCCGATGCCGGACTGCGCATTCACACCATCGGTATCGGCGCGGACGAAATGATCGTGCGATCGCTGCTCGGGACCCGCCGCGTCAATCCGTCAGCCGAGCTGGACGAGGCGGCATTGACCCGGATCGCCACGTTGACCGGGGGACGATACTTCCGTGCCCGGGACGTCGATCAGCTCGAAGAGATCTACGCTGAGATCGACGAGCTCGAGCCCGTCGAATCCGACGAAGCCGGATTCAGACCCCGCAAGGCGGTGTACGTCTGGCCGCTGGCATGCGCGCTCATGTCGGCGATGTTGCTGATCCTGGCAACCCGAAGGGAGGGCGACGCCTATGCCTGACCTCGGCGGGTTCCACTTCCTCCGACCATGGTGGCTGGCCGCTCTGCCTGTCGCACTACTCGCGGCATGGCAGCTCGGTAAACACATAGCGGCATCGGGTGCCTGGCTGAATGTCGTGTCCGCGGCACTCAGGTCCTACGTGCTGATTGGCACGCCGCGAGCACGTTCGTCCCGACGCTGGACGGCAGTCATCACTGCAGTCGCGCTGAGCACAGGCATCGTCGCTCTGGCCGGACCAGCCTGGCGGCAGTTGCCCCAGCCGATGTACCGAGCCGAGGACGCGCTTGTCATTGCGCTCGATCTCTCGCGTTCCATGGACGCGAAGGACCTGGTGCCGAGCCGGCTGGGCCGGGCGCGGCTCAAGGTCATCGACATACTCGGCCGTCGTGACGGCTCGACGACCGCGCTCGTCGTATTTTCAGCGCACGCGTTTGTTGTGACGCCTTTGACGGACGATACGGACACGATTGCGGCGATGGTCGGGAGTCTCTCGACGGACATCATGCCGAGTCGCGGCAGCTTTCCCCCGTCGGCGATCCGCAAGGCACGAGACCTGTTGACGCAGGCTGGCGCAGAGCGCGGCGGCATACTCCTGGTGACGGACGGCGGGGCTTACCCGGAGACGCTCGACGCGGCAGACGAGATAGCGGCAGACGGTATTCGGCTGTCGGTGCTCGGCGTCGGCACGCCGGAAGGGAGTCCGATCCCGCGCAACGGCGGCGGCTTCCTGACCGATCAGTCCGGGAACATCGTCATGAGTCGACTGGACGAGTCGTCCCTTCGACGCCTGGCACAGCGCGGTCGTGGCCAGTATCGGCGGATGACGGCCGACAGCGCTGATCTGGATGCGATCTTCATGGGCGTCAACGCCGACGCTACCGGCGCCACGGCTGCCGAAGGCGATGGACTGAAGACTGACGGCTGGCGAGAGGAGGGCCCGTGGCTTCTTCTTGCCCTGCTGCCACTCGCCGCATTCGCATTTCGCCGCGGCGTGCTGGTCGCTTTCGCCGGCGTGGCTTTGATAGCGCCGCTCGACAGGAGTTTCGCCGCGGACGAGTCGGAATACGCGAGCATCTGGCGCACGCCCGATCAGCAGGGTGCGCGAGCGCTGGAAAACGGTGACCCCGGCACCGCAGCCGATCTCTTCGTCGACAATCGCTGGAGATCCGCGGCGGCCTACCGGGCAGGCGATTTCGTCGGAAGCGCCGAAGCGCTGCAGGGTCTCGGCGAGCCCGATGATCTCTACAATCTGGGTAATGCGTACGCGAAGTCGGGCCAGCTCGAAGCAGCGATCGCTGCCTACGAGTCCGCATTGTCGCTCGAAGAGGCTCACGAGGATGCGCAATTCAACCTCGACCTGATCCGCGACCTGCTCGACAACCAGCAGCAGCAACAGGGTCAGCAGGGCCAGCAGGGACAATCCGGCGATTCTTCCGGTGAGGAACAGCAGGACGGCGAACAGACGCCGCAGAACGAGCAGAGCGAGAGCGATCAGCGGGGTCAGTCCCGGTCCGGTTCCGCCGGTGACGACGACACCGCTTCTTCGCAGTCGAGTCCGTCGCAGCAATCTGCCGACGCGGCAGAGGACGACAGCACGCAGGCCGAGCAGTCGGCGGAAGCCGGCGACGAATCCGACTCGGCCGAACCCGCTCAGGGCTCGCCCGAACCCGGAGATAGCAGCGACGATCCCCAGGAAGCGATGCAGGCGGCGGCCGAGTCCGACGAGTCGCTGGAAGAGCGTCAGGCGGCCGAGCAATGGTTGAGACGCATTCCCGACGACCCTGGCGGCTTGTTGCGCAACAAGTTCCGTCGCCAGTACCAGCGGCGTGGTGTCGACCAGGACGGTAACAGCCTGTGGCCGGGCGACGAGGCGGAGCCATGGTAGGTCCGGGCAGAACACTCGCGCTGATATGTCTCGCAGCATTCTCCATGGCAGCCGGCGCGGAGATCGTCGTCGAGGTCGACCGGACCGAGGTCGCCGAGAATGAATCATTCGCGGTTACGTATATCGTTGACGGCGCTTCCGATTCGCCGCCGGATTTTTCGCCGCTCGCCAGGGACTTCGAGATTCTCCAGCGCAATCAGCAGAGTTCGACACAGATCATCAACGGTCGAATCCAGACCGAGCGGAGATGGGTGCTGACGCTGATGCCCCGTGCTATCGGTGAATACGTACTGCCGCCCGTTAGGATCGGCAACGATGTCAGCGCCGGCCTCGAAATCCGCGTGGTTGCCGCCCGCGCCAGTGCTCCGGGTTCGTCTGAAATCTTCCTGGAGACGGAAGCCAGCAATCCGTCGCCGTGGGTACAGAGCGAAGTGCTTTATCGCGTCCGACTCTACGTGGCCGCGGATGTGGATACCCGCAACGCGACATTGAGCGAACCGGTTTTTCAGNNCGGTGACGATCGCCAGTTCCAGATTACGCTCCAGGGGCGTCGATACCTCGTTGTCGAGCGCGTCTACGCCGTGTTCCCCCAGCAAAGCGGATCTCTGGAGATCTCGCCGGCCCGGCTGGAGGTACAGGTCATATCTCGCAGCCAGAGATTTCCGCGCCTCCAGCGATTTTCGTCCGAGGGGCTGACCCTGGACGTTCAGCCCATCCCGCCACCA
>JABAHO010000028.1_pt2 | contig 18797 bp, 21 predicted proteins | sample 7062071 | NCBI WGS metagenome assembly JABAHO01 (sample SAMN14534356, study PRJNA622989) | marine sediment metagenome | biome: marine biome [ENVO:00000428]; feature: marine pelagic biome [ENVO:01000023]; material: deep marine sediment [ENVO:00002113] | place: India: Gulf of Kutch | collected...
TGGGGCATCCCGGCCGTCAGCATGAAGATGTCCAGGCCGGGACGCGTCTGGAGCGTCGGGCGGGACGTGTAAGCGGACTCCCCTGAGCTGGAGGAAGGCCCAACGGGGTGATGGAGGGCCGGTCGCCACAGGGGAGCCCAATGATTCTCGTGAATCTCCGGCCACGACTTCGCCACCCCGGCGGCCGTCATCTCGTCTCGGATCTCGCGCTGCCGCTTCTCGTCCTTGAGGAGCGCGATCAGCTCAGGAATGAACTCCTCCTCCTTGACCTTGAGCCCGTACTGGACAGTCTGCTCCAGGGCCATCTTCGGCACGACCACGGGGACGGCCCCGAGGGACTGCGCCTTGACGGCCGTGATGCAGAACCGCTCGCCCCCGATGCAGGGGTACGCCCACACGCTCGCCTCCAGGTAGGGCGTCGGGTCCTCGATGGTGGTGCGGCCGCGGAACGTCACCCCCGGCTGCTCCATGAGCTTGAGCATCTTCCCCTTCCAGGCTTGGTAATCCGGCCGCTCCCCGGCGATCCGGTCGGCCAGCTCCCACCCGTACCAGATATGCAGTTCGGCCTGCGGCACCTCCGCACGGATGATCGGCCAGACCTGGAGCAGGGGTTCCAGTCCCCGGTCGAAACTGGAGGCGTACAGGACGCGCTGTGGATGCCGCACCACGGGTGCTTCACCTTCAGGGGTCACCCTCATGAATGCGTCCTGCACGCCGTAGGGGAATGCGATCACCTTGTCGGGATCGATGTGCGGGTTGTTCGCCAGGATCTCGCTCCGGTGGTAGTCCGAGATGGCGACGATGTGATCGATCTGCGCCAACCGCCCGTGCGTCATCTCCCCCGGCGTCTCGGGGTCGGTCGTCCACAGGATCTTCTTGCGGGCGTTGATGGGCCGGTCGAAAAGGCGCGGGTACTTGACGGAGATGACGAGATCCCACTCCGAATCGTCCTCCCACTTGTCGTGGAGGTGATACCGCACGTCCTTCCACGACTCAAGGATCAGGCTGTCGGAGAGGTTGGCGTAGACGTGGACATCGTGGCCGCCCGCCTGCATCGCTGCTGCGAGGTTGACCACGCCCTCCTCGGAGCCTCCATAGCTCTTTTCGTCGTCAGGTCGCCACCCCCCCGCCACCGGGTTGACGTAGATCGCCGTCTTGGGCTTCCGGTAGATGAGAAGCTGTTCCTTGTGGCTCCCCTCCTGCCACACGTCGTGGGCCTCGACCACCCGATCCGGGATAAGGTCCAGGAGGCCAGCCTCCCCGAAGCACCGCAGATGCTCGCGGGCTTCGTGTTCGTTGTCGAAATGCGGGACCGGGGACGCGGGCGTGGTGATGTAGATCCGGCCGCCTGGAGCGAGGTGCTGCTCGGCCACGGCGATGATCTTGGCCGGGTCGATGACGTGTTCCAGGAGTTCGGTGATGACGATGGCATCGAATCGATCCATCTTCGGGTTCACGACCTGGATGCGCGTGGATTCGATGGACCCGTGGGCGGCGGTGATCTTCCCCGTCATCCCGAGGTCCTGGACGTTCTGCATCATCTGGTTGAGCGCGTGCCCGTCCAGATCGACGCCGCAGCCCTCCACGTCGAAATGCTGGCACAGGTTCAGCAGAGCCCATCCGTCGAAGCATCCGAGGTCCAGGATCGACTTCGGCTTGTGGTCCTCCATCGCCTCCCGGATCTTGCCGAGACGCGTGATGACCTTGTGCATCTCGGGGATCTCCCGGGCGGTCCGGTAGACGCCTCGATGCTTCGTGTAGAACTCGGAGTAAGCGTCCATGTCCTTCGTGTGGGCGAGCCAGTCGTCCACCTCGGCCATCAGCTCCTTCGGAGCGTCGTTCGCGCGCGCCAGCTCCCGGGCCTCCAGCCCACGATCTCCCCACAGCAGCGCACGGATTTCCTCTTGCAGCGGATTCACGTTGCTCATGCCTCACCCCTTCGGCAAAGATTGACAATGACGACCATATTATCTATGCGTCCATGCTCCTCGTACTGGTCGGACGCAAGGAGGGCATCCACGAAATCCTTGACGCCTGGACCACTCGGGCAGTCGTAATCGTGGAACCCGATCAGCCCCTTATATGGGACGTACTCCGACCACCTCTCGAAATCCTCCCGCACGCCATCGGCGGAATGATCCCCATCGATCCACAGGAACCCGATGTCGTTCTTGGGCGCAATCGGTGCTTCTGGGCTCTTGGCCTTTATCGGCACAATGCGCGACATGACGCCCGCTTTGTTCCAGTTCTCAACGGCATCGGGAAGCGTTCCAAGAGTGCAAGAATGGGACGGCTCCCAGAAGTCCAGAGCGATCAGCATCCGGGGAGGTTGCAGCGCGGCGGCCATGATCGCGGCACTACCGCCATGCTCCGATCCGATCTCCATGACGTCTCCCACAGACGTCTGGGCGCAATCATACAGCAAAGCCGATTCCCCTTCGGAATGGTTGCATTGTATGGATTCTCGGATCTTTCGGATTCGATCCATGTCGGCCATAGTTCACCCCTAATTTGCGGACGGCCTGCCATCCTTCACGGCGAAGGCAAATCGGTTTACGAACGTCCAGACGCTCGATCCGATGGTTTTCTCAGCCGTCCATTCCGCGGTCATCCATTGTTCGCTCCCGGGCAACTGGCCGAGAGCATAATAATGCGTTGTGTCCGACGAGATGGCCGTCATCGTGCTGACCACCGTATCGGTATTATTTTCGTAGAGGGCGAAGATCGGCGCGGAGTTCGGGGCCAACGTGCTGACCCATGTAAACTGCACCGCGTTCCCCGCCTGGAATACCGGCAGCGTCATGGTCCCTGCTTTCCGGTCTGGACGTATCCGAGCCCGACGCCGAGCGTGTCGGCGGTGTCGGACTTCGCGCCCATCAGGTTCTCGCTCATCGTCATACCGATACCCATGACATCCCCGACGCCGACTCGATAAAACAGCATCCCGGTTCCGCTGACCGACACGGTGATGAGCCCGCCGCCTCGGAACTTGAGATTCGGGAGCCAGCCGAGCGCGCCCATTAGTTCTGATCCACCGCGGAGGCGTAGACGGCCACCGTCGCCACAGATGTCGTGAGCTTCGCCGTCCAGATCTCGTTGGCGGTGGCCTGCTGCAAGGGCTTCTTGAACTCCTTGGCGAACCCGCCCCCGTCCGCAGCGAGGGCCATCGAGAAGCGGACCGCCTGCCCGGACTCCGACCGGAACTCGATCCGCGTCTTGGTCCCCGATTCGTTCGACGCCGTGAGTTCCGTGATGTACCGGAGGACGCTGGCCCCGCCTGCGGCGATCAGCGTCGTCTCCGTCGTGTCGGTCAGGACGATGTGGTTCTGCGTGACCAGATCCTCGGGGGCCTCCTCCGTGACCACCAGACGCCCCAGGTCGTCCAGCATGGGCCGCGAGACGTCCCCATCGGCGTGGGCGGTGGGGAGGGCCGTATGGACCTCTCCGGCGATCTGGAGCGGGTTCCCGCCGACCGCATCCCCGTGCGCGACGGGACCCATCACCTGGAGGGAATCGGCCGGGGTGATCGCCGTGGACCCGACCATCGTGAGGTTGCCGAGCGTCTGAGCGTTGATGTCCACCGTGAGATCGCCCGCCTGCTGCGCGGCGATGTCCACCTCAAACTGGCCGGAGGCGTTCACGGCGGCGTTGCGAGGCGTGGTTCCGTCCGTTCCGGCGACGAGAGCCCCGCCCTGGCTGGTGAAGGTGGCGTTCACCCGGTCGTTGTTGGCGGCCGCTGTGGGCAGCGTGGTATGCGCTCGACCGCCCACCTTGACCGGGTTGCCCGCGTCGGGGGCGTCATGGGCCACCGCTCCCTGGACGTCGGCCGATCCCGTAACCGTCCACGGCGCGCCCGCCTGCGTCGCCTCAACGGAGCCGATGAAACTGATGGCCGGTTGATCCGTGGCGAGCGTCACGCGCTGGGTCCCGTCGTCCATCGTTCCAGAGTTGACGCTCGCAGCCGTGCCCTGGATCTCCTCCAAGTCCATCTTGAGCGCGCCGCCACCTGTGACGCCTACGTTGACATAGGAGCCGCCGCCCGTTTCGCCCACGATGACCGCGCGGACGTTATCCACGTCGGTCTGGTCGCTGATCGCCTGCGTCACCCGCGATGTGAGTCCCTTGGACTTGGCGGCGTGGTGGATCGTCTGCACCGTGAAGTTGGCGTGATCGTTAGCAGGGCTGGCACCATCCGCGTCGAACGACACTCGGATGTATTGGGCGATGGGGATGACGGTGTGAGGCGGATGGTTATTGGTTGCTTCTACCGTGTAATTGATCGTTCGGTGGACGGTACTCCCATCCATCGAGAACTCGATCTGGAGCGTCCCGCTTTCCGCCGATGTGGAATAGATCAGCACGGTGGTCAGGGCATACTTGTGGATGTCCACCCACGATCCCGACGCATTCCACGAGGTCCCGCCGTTCAGGGTAGAGGCCGACCGGGAGTTGGTGCTGTCAATCAAGGTTTCGGGCGCGACCTTGAGGGCTCCAAGGTCGTCAAAGATCAGGCTGTGATAATCCCCGTCCGCGCCGACCGGCGAGGTGTCGGCGTCCTGGCGACGGCCCAGAATCATAATCCCGGTTTCGCCGCCCGCCCCGGCTGCATCCTCGGTGTATACCGCAGGGAATCCTGTGCCCGCATCGACGGACCACGTTCCGGCCTGGGACGCCTCTACGGACCCGGTAACGGTCCAGGGCGCGCCCGCTTGCGTGGCTTCCACCGATCCGGCCACGGTGACGGATGGCATTGATGCGATATGAATCGAGCCCTGCACGGTGAGGCTCGGCACCTGCGTAACGATCGCGACGGGGAATCCATCTGCGGAGGTGACGTCCGCAAAGTCCCCGTTAGGTCCGAAAACGATCTTTTCGCGCTGCGCGTGCGAGCCCGAGTTCGCGCCCGTGGTGATCTCGTCGGTCAGGAGCTTCCCGCCCCCGGACCCTACATCGAGTTGAAGATCATCGGCCATTTTCTAGATCCCCGCGCCCGTGAGGGCGAGCGTGCGAAGTCCAGGCGAAGGCCCTGCGGCCGCCGCCGATGTTTCCGAGATCCGCGTGACGAGCAGCGGATGGCCAATCCAGTACCAAGTATGCGCTCCCGCGTAGGCTGATACGTTCGTCTGGTGGATGATGATCACACTCCACCTCCGGTCACGACGGTCACGAACCGATCATCCGGGGCGTTGGGAGTTCCGCCTGTGGCGGTGAACCGGAAGGTGATGATCCCGCCGTTCATGTCGGCTGCGCTGGCGTCGTACTGATAGATCCCGTTCGACACTTCAGCCAGGGTGCCCGTCCCAGAGGCAAACGAGCCGCCGTCAATCGAACGGGTCACGGCCGTCCCCGTCGCCCCCGTGACCGGGGTGACGTGATCGGTGGAGTCCACGAACAGGAACATGATGTTATTGAACGTGGCGTTCTGCGTCGGCAGGATCTCGTCCCGGATCTTCTGAGCGGCCGAATCGGCCAGTTCCGACGACGTGATGGCGTTTGCTGCGATCTCGGAGGCCCCGATAGCGTCGGCGGCGATCTGGTCGGACCCGATAGCGTCCGTCGCCAGTTCGCTCGACCCGATAGCGTTGGCCGCAATCGCATCTGCGTCGATGGCGTCGGTCGCAATCGCCGTGGCGTCAATCGCTCCGGCAGCGAAAGTGGCGGCGTCAATCGTCCCGTCGGCCACCTTGGCGGCGGTGATCGCATCGGACGCGATGGCGTCTGCGTCAATCGCCCCGGTGGCGATGGCCGTGGCGTCCACGGTGTCGGCCTGCATATTGCCCACGTCGGAGTCCACCCGGCCGCTCACGAGCGCGTTCGGGGCCTGATGGGCGGATTCGGTGGCGATCCAGCTCTGCACGTCCACCGCACCGGCCGGGAGGATCTCGTAGGTGACACCCGCGCCGATGGAGGCCGAGACGGCCGGGGCGAACGTGATCGTGTCGCTGGCGGCGTCGAAATCGGTGATGAGTCGGCAGCGGTTGGCGTCCGTGCCCGACGTGATGAGCAACCAGTTTCCGTTCCAGGTGTCATCGATCTCGGTGAGGGCAGCATCCACGAGGGTCGTCGTGGTTCCCCCGGCGTCGGCCGTCCCGGACAGGATCGACCGCAGTTCCGTGACCGCATCCGAGGCGATGGCGTCGGCGTCAATGGCGTCCGTGGCGATAGCCGCGGCCGTGATGGCGTTGTTCTGAATGTTGCTCACGTCGCAGTCCATCGCCCCGCCCACGAGGGCCGCAGGCAGGCGCGTCTGGATGTCGTCGGTGTCCGACTGGACGCCCGCCACGTCGGCCTGGAGCTGCTCAAGGGAGTCCGTGGCCGTGTCGAAAGTGGAGCCCGCCAGCCCCCGGACCATCTCAAACAGGTTGATGTTGTTGGCCGGGTTCGCACCCGCGGGCATGGTGGCGATCCCGTCGGAGCCCGCCAGGAGGTTGACGAGCTGCTTGACGTACTGCATCACCGTGTCGGCCGCCGTGGGATCTCCCGTAGCTGCCGCGTCAGCGAGCGCGCCGAGGACAGAAGCGAGCGCAGCATTGTCCGTGCCTCGCATATCGGAGTTGGTGGTAACGGTGTCGCACAGGTTTATATCTGTGGCCGACAGGTCAACGGTGGTCCCCGGATTCTCCACGTTCCCCCAATCGATCCCGGCGGCTCCCGTGGCCGTGACGTCCAGCGTGTTCCCCGCCGTCGTCTCCTCCCGGTAGATCTCGATAACGCGCGTAACGGGGGCCATGTCGGCCTGAGTAATGTGGAGGCAAAGCTCGGAGGTGTCGTCCCCGGCGGCCAGCGTGGTCATGCCGGACTCGTCGATGAGGAGTTCGTACACGCCCGGCATATTGGTGGTGTCCGTCTCGTTCACCGTGGGCGTGGTCATGGCCGTCGCCGTTCCGCCGTTGATCGAATAGTACACGGTGAAAGTCGTCAGGCCCGTCTCGCGCGTCTTGAGGTCCGTGGAGTCCACGGCCACGAAATACACATACTGATCGGTGGTCCCTTGAAGCATTCTCATTCGACCAGCACTCCACCCATGCCTGCCGCCGTTAGGGGCTTCATCCCATGCTCGATGGGATGCCGGTTCTCAAAGAACACATCCACCGTCGGTGATGTGAAGTCGTAGTAATACCCATATCCTGCGACGGCTCGATCCTCTGCGCCGAGCGTTCCGTCGGCAACGATGGACGGGCTCATGGCGTAGTGGCTCACCGCCACCGCCGCCCGACGCTTGCGCTCCGTGTCCAGGCCCGCCGACGTGGCCGCTGCCGGGAACGTCTCCGGGATCGCCAGAGGAAAAAGCGCGGTGGGCGGGTTTGCCCCTACGGATGGGCTCCCGTTGATCGTCCCTCTGTTGCCGGACCCCGAGAGGTCCGGTTCGGGGCTCTCCCCGATCAGCGGCAGATACCATTCGACCGTAAGGCCCTCCGCTCGCCACGCCAGGACTTGCTGATAGGGGTTCAGCATAAAGCTGCGCGATTCGGCCTTGGTGATCTGCGTCTCGACGTAGCAGGAGTGGGCGATGTCGCCGTCCATCTCGTCAAAGCCGGAATCCACCACGCCGATCTGGATCGGGTCGGTCAAGGTCGTCTCATCGGCGTTCATGGTGAACGTCGCATCCTCACGGATCGTCCCGTCCAGCGTGTAAGACCATATCGCCCCGCCACCCGCGCCGCCCGTCCCATCGTTCGTCACCACGATCAGATACCAAGTATCCACGAGGTAGGTGAACGATCCATCGTGGATGCGTGTCGTGCCGTTGCGGAAGATCTCCGACTGGTCATCGTCCTTGTCGATCCGCACGTTGATCTGGTTCCGGTCGGTGCCGCCGATGTCGCCGCTCTTGGAGATCACCGAACGATCATCCGCGACCAGCTCTTCAAATCGGGCGAAGGTGAGAAATGACCACGTTGACCCCTGCGGGAACCGCGCGGAAGTGATGTCCCCGAGGTCAATATAGGCGGTGGGGTCGGCCGGAAAGTTGCGTCCCATTAGGCGTCCGCGTACTCAAAGAACACCTTGAACACGCGCGCCTCGTCGGCCAGCGTGTCCCCGGCGTCCGTGCCGTCACGAAACAGCCCGATCTGAACGAGATCTTCGGTGGCGAAGTTGGCGTCCGTGGCCGACACCGACGCTTCCTGGAGAAGCTCCGCCGTGCCGGGCGCGGTGTCGTTGACGTTCAGCGATTCCTGGTTTCCCGACTGGTCCACCGACTCGCCCACGTCCACGGCTCGATAATCGATGTCCCACTCCACGTCGTTCGTCGTGGCCGTGTCCGTGGTCCATTGGATCACGAAGTTGGCCGTGCCGACGTAGTTCTCGGGGACGCTGAAGGCGGCGAAGGCCCCACGCCTGGAGGATGTTTCCAGGAACACAAGGATCGGCTGCTTCCAGGGGGCCGTGGTGAAGGCCACGCTGGCGGGCTCCCAATAGACGTCCTCGTTGTCCGGCACGAACAGGTTCGTGATGTCCAGTCGGTGCGTCGCCATCAGACGAAATCCTTCCTGTACTTGGTGCGGAAGTAGGCGGCGGCGATCCGCTTCTTCTCCGTGGCGTCAAACTCGCCGGGTGCGGCCGTCTCGATGTCGGACGCCCAGGTGCCCTTATCCGTCTCGTAGCGGTTCTCGCAGGCGTCGATGGCGGCGTCCAGGTCCTGCTTCGTGTAGTTCTGCTCCGTCTCCGTGAGGGAGTGGAACAGCTTCCGAATCTCGGCGCGCTCGTCGTTGGTGAGGGCCATCGTTCCTCCTACGGGCCAGCGGCCCCGGTGTCCTCGGTATAGACCGATCCGCTATCGCTGACCGCCTTCTTCCATTGGACGGCCGATTCGGCGCGGTTATAGAACTCCTTGGCCCCCGCCGTATCGTCCACGTCCACGCGGTTCGTGAGTGCGAAGTAGAGATAGCGGAGAGCGTCGGCCACATCGGCCACCCCGGTCGTCGGCGGAATCGCCTGGGACGGCTCCGTGAGCGTCTCGGCCATAATGTCATCGGTGATCTTCGTGACCGCAGAATCGGCCAACTCGCTCGATGTGATGGCGTCTGCGGCGATCTTCGCTGCCGTGATGCAGTCGGTGGCGAGCTGCGCTGCGGCAATCGTCCCGGAAGTGTTGTCGAGGTCGAGCCCCGCTTCGCCCGTGGCGTTGACGTCCAGAGTTCTTCCCGCGGTCGTGGACTGGAGCGGGCCAGCCGCAGATGCGCCGTACATCGCATCATAAACGGCTTCCTCTACGACGTAGAACCGCTGATGGACGGGAAGATAGACGTCATCATCCTGCATGACGATCACCAGCTCTCCCACCGTGTCCACGTCGCCCGTCTGGATCGTGTAGTCGTACCACCCATCGCAGTTCGACACGGCGGCCAGGGTTCCGGTCATCGCCACCGTGGCAGCACCATTGGCCTTGAGGATCTCGGCCTCGTCGGAGGCGGCGATGGTCACGCCCGTCTCCGGGGTGAATCCATCGCCCACGTCCACGAAAGGGCCGAGGCGAACGTCGATGCTGGTGGATTGCTTCAAGAAGATCGCCATCAGCCGTTAGTCCTCAACATCTTGTAGTGGTGCATAAAAACGGGAATGCCGCCACCCGCACCCGTGAACGGTGACGCGATCACCTGATCGTTCGTCCAGACCAGATCGTTTGTCATCGACTGCGCGTTATCCAACATCAGGATCACGACGACGAGATCGCCCGCGCTCGGCGTCTGAGCGGCTCCCGTCACGGTGGGGCTGTATACCTGGGCCGTCGCAAGGTTCTGGCCGATTCCCGTGCTGCTGCCAATCGTCGCTTGATTCGTATACGATGAGTTCAAGCGGCAGATGTAGATGGCGTCCAGCGTGAGCTGATGATTCCCCGTCGTGACGTTGAGATTGATCGTCCATGTTCCCGCTGCCCACGTCACGTCCGCAGCCACGGTGCATTCAAAGTAGATGCAGGCGTAGTCCGCTGCGCTGGCGTCTACGGTCGTCGTCGTGCTGGTGTTTCCCGCCGAGCCCCCATCCGTACAGAGATAGCTATCCTCGTCGGTGTTTTCCGTCGCACCCGAACAATGGGCGGCCTCGGCCGAAGCATTTGCCCCCGTGTTCGTTTGCTGGAAATTGATCGCCATCAGGGGCAATCCTTACAGTCAGCAGCGATGGCCTTGTCCGCGACTTTGCGATAGAGGGTATGCGGAGCCCACCGCCCTAGAAGAACGACCAGCGGTCGGACGGGACGAGCCGACAGCCACCGATCCAGATCCTTCGCCATCCCGCTGGCCCATCCGTCCCCGAGCCAGCAATAGTAATCTACGCCCTGATGGATCGTGCGCGTCCCGTTCTCGTGGTACTCCATCACCACCTGGACGCCATGCGCGGGCGCATCCTCGGGCGGACCGGAGAACTCCGACTCGTCATCATAAAAGATGGTGTATCGATCCACGTCACCCCCCCCCGGTATACAAAGGGCCGCCTCGGGCCTATGTATTCGCCCCAGGCGGCCCGTCGTTTGCCTTGCTTTTGCCCGACCCTAAGTCTTGGAGACGATCACGAAATGCCGATCATCTTCCTGCGCGGCCAAGGACACGATCCGGTAATACGGGAACGAGTTGCCCACATCCCAGAGATCCTTGGTGATCTGCCCGGCCGCCGCGCTGATGAGGTAGACCCCATCCACGCTTTTCCGGTGGCATCGACGGAAGCTCGCATCCGAGTTCGCCGTCCACCCCCCATCGATGGCGATCTGAGCTGACGAGATCGTGGGGATCGAGATCGCCACCTCGTCCAGACGCCGAGACGGGAACGGGTCCGAGAGCGTGCCCCCGGAGTTGATCGTCACGGTCTGAACTTGCCATGCGCGCGGCATCTATCAGTTCCCCGTCAGGGTGTTGTGAAGAATCCAGCCGACGTCCTGATCGTCCACCGTGGCCGCGTTGGCCCGGATGGTGAAGTAGGCCCCATCCACCTGAGAAGCCACCGTGTATACGATGGCGTCGTGCGAGGCGTTCGACGTCTGCGCCTGGATGGCCCGGACGAGACTGTCCGACTTCACGTTGGTCGTGGAGACGGTGATCGTGGTAGTTCCCGACAGGACGGTGGTTCGACCGGCAATCTGCGTGGAGGACGAGTTCTGGTCCGTCTCCAGCAGATCGACAATCTTGCCACCCTTGATGATCGGCCGGGTGAGGATGTCGCTCGGTTTCGGCATTCGTGTTTCTCCTTACCGAGCCAGGGCCTTCTTCGGTCGCCCTCGCTTCGGCTTCGCGGAATCGGGAATGACGGGACCGTCCGGGCACTCCTCGGAGAAGGCGTCCAGGCGCGCTCCCGCGCTGTCAGCGATCCCCTTCCAGGTGCCGCGGGGGAACGAGCGAATGTCCCCCCGCTTGAACTTGGTGCCGACGTCTCGTGTAAAGATCCGCTGCACGGATCACCTCCCGTTAGGGGATCGGGTCCTGGATGACGTAGCCGTTCCGGGTCGAGATGATCTTCTCGTCCTGGTAGTACCGAGCCTCGATGACCTCGGTGTGGTTCGATCCGGCGTCGTCGTTCCGCTTGCGCTGGATCGCCATAGGCGAGCCCAGCTCCGGCGACGTCCACCGCATCTGGAGCCCGAGGGTGTTGGTGCGAAGGCCGCGGACCGGCTCGATATGAGCAAGTAGCACGTTGTCATCCCAGATCCGCCCGATGGAGTCGGTGCCNNCGGAAAAGGTCGGCAATCTGACCATCTGAAAGCTGGCCCGCGTTAGTGTACTTGTACATCTCCAGCAGATCGGGGTGCCGGACGAGGACGCGCATCACGCGGTCGGTCGTGACCAGCGTGTTGAACGGGGCGATCCCGTTGTCCTCGGCGTAGGCGTGGGCCGTGTTGACGTCCCCGATGGGGTCGGAGTTCGTGTAATCGGTCCATTGCGCCGGCCCGGAAAGGGTGGCACCCGACCCGACGTTACCGCCGGACATGACGAGACGGGCGATCCGACGCTCGCGCAGGCGGGCGAGGGCCTCCGCGAGGTGCAGCGTGGTGTTCTGCCGGAACTGGATCTGCTGGTCGGCGTTCGCAATCGTCTCCAGCGGATACTCCTCCGCGAGCCCGTAGCCCTTGGCGAAGTAGGTGTCCGACGCGACGGACCACTCGATCCGCTTGGACGGCGCGCCCGGTCCCCGGTCATCCAGGGCCTCACGCAGCCAGTCGCCCTGCTGCCCGATGTAGTAGACATCGGACTGCTTGGGGACGTTGAGAACTGGGAACAGCGTGTCTGCGATGTTCGACGCGCCGCTCTCGAAGTCCTTGAGGAACAGGTTCGAGAGGGGCTTGTCGATGTGGACGTTGCCTGGGGTGAGAGGCATTTAATCTTCTCCTATCGACGTGGCCTGTGAGTTCCTGCCCCTCATTACGGAGCGTCCGTGTGGCGGCCGGTGATCATGAGACGCAGCGTGACGAGTTCGCCGTCATTCGACGCCCCGGAAAGGGCCTGCCCGAGAACCACGTCGCCGGAATCGGCGGCGGTCGCTCGGCCCGAGGCGTTGGTCGTCACGAAATCGAACACCGTGACGGAGCCGCCCGCCTTGACCTTGGTGATCCCGTCCATCTGGACGGTCCCGTGAGCGTCCGTCCGGGGGTCGGTGATGAGGACGCCGAGTAGCGTGGTGGTAGCGGCGTTGGTGGCGAGGTCGAGCCGTCCTGCGGTGGTCCCGCGGACGAACACGCTCTTGCCGTAGCCGCCGACCTCACGGAAGTCGGCGTCGGAGATGAAGCTCCAAGTGGTTGCGTTGTCGAGGTTGCCGGTTTCGGCCATGTTTCCCTCTCCTTACTGAGCGTAAAGCTCGGCCAGTTCCTTGTTCTCGGGGTCGGCCAGAACCGCGCTCATGGCCTCGGCGTAGGTCGCGCCGTCGTTTTCCTTGAGGTGCGTGGAGATGAGCTTCTCCACCTCGTTGTCGGCCTCCTCCTGCGTCTCCGGCTTGTCCTGGGGACGGCCATCGTTGATGACCTCGGACACCTCGGAGAAGTAGCGGTCGGCCAGTTCGTTGACCTTGGAGACGTGCTGCTCCAGCGTGGCGACGTGATCGAGTTCGACCGTCTCCTCGCCCTGCGAGAACTTGACGACCGTGACATCGCTGGTGGCGAAGTGCCCCAGGGCCTCGATCTCCTCCCGGAACGCCGGGATCTTGCAGGACGCCGTGAGGGAGGCGATCTGGTCCTTGCGGGCCTTCTCCTTCATGGCGGCGAGGTCGGCGGCCATCTGCTTGTATTCGGTGGACTCGGTGACGGGGCTCCCGGACTCCAGCTCGGCCACGCGGGCCTCCGCGGCGTCCTTGGCCGCCAGGGCCTCATCCAGCTTGGCCTTCATGGCCTTCTGCTCCTCGGTCATCTTGTCGTCTCCCTTCTTTTCCAGGCCCGCGGCCTTGGCGAGCCGGTCAAAGCTCAGGCCGAGAGTCCGGGCAAACCCACGGAGCCTCTGCTCCGGCGGCGTTTCGATTTCGTTGCGGAGAATCTGCTGGACCGTGCTGACGGAAATACCCGCCGCGGAGGCCATTCGCTTGAGAATGTCGGCTCGCTTGCCCGAGTCGCCATTGGCCTGACGGTCGATCTCGGCCTCAAGGGCGCGGACGAGAGAGGCGGAGAACATCTCGTCGTCCTTCTTCTTCTTGCCCTTCATCTCCTTCTCGTCGGCGTCGTCCTCATCCTCCTCGTCGTCACCGCCCTTGGCCTTCGGGGGGAAGGGGGGCTTCTTGGCGAAGTCGATCTCGTAGGTGACGATGGTTCCGGCGTTGGAAGTCGTTGTGGCCTCGACGCTGAAGTTCGGATCTCCAGCACGAATGGGAGCGAGGTCCACCGCGGGCATCTCGACGCCCAGGAGAGCGATGGCCGAGAGCGCACGGCGAAAGGTCTTGCCGTTCCGCTTGAGGTCGTGCATCAGCTCGACGGATACCCGGTCGATGGTGAGTCGCTTGATCTGCGAGGCCACCTCCTCCACGATGTCCGTGAAATCGGCCACGAGCTTGTCCCCGACGCGCCGGAAGTTCTCGGCCCACCCGAACGCGGGGGCTCCGGGCGAATCGGGCGAGTGGCCCATCTTGAGCGGGACCTTGGGCAGGCTCTCCGCGGCCTTGAGGATGTCATCGAGGTCCCGAGAGGTGACCTTCTGGCCGTTCCACTCTCCGACGCCGAAAATCTCGACGCCCTCGATCTTGAGGCCCGATCCAGCGGTGGGTGTTCTCGGCATGGGTGATCCCTAAACGCAAAAAGCCCGCATCCCCGAAGCGTCGGCTTCGGAAAGGCGGGCTAGGCACCCCGGTCGGGGGCGGCTACCAGCGAATTATCGGGGTGGCCTCAGTCGGCCACGTTCATCGGCAACCTCAAGGGTTTCCGTCACGACCTGGGCGATCTCCCGGTCGCGGATTTTCAGGATTATCTGCGTCACCCCGGGGCTTGTCAACAGTTTTTTCCGCACGTCCTGGAGGGAACGCTCGTTGGCCGCGTCAATTTCGATGTCGAGGGTCGTGGCGGGGGGTGTCATTTGGCGCAGATCAGGCACGGACGCGAATCCGGCTCGTCGTCCTCGAAAAGGGGGATCTGGTCGGCGGCTGCAATATCCACGAGGGGACGACGGCTCACGCTCCAGCAAGTGTTGTTATTCTCGCTCGACTCCCGAGCCTTCCGCTCCTCGTCTACCGCCTGGAGGAATAGTTCCGGGTGGTGACGTTTCAGGCCCTTCCAGTCGCTCGCCCTCTGCCAAGGGCACATCCAGCAGCCTCCCGTGGACCTCCAGCGGTAGAAGTCGGGCAGGCGAAGCCCCGAGGCCCGCAGGATGTCCTGGACGCCCTGGAAATCGACCCCATGCTCCTGGAGGGGGTAGGCGTAGGTGACGCCCTCGATCCCGTAATTCCCTTCCCGGTGGGCCTCATCGGCCCGGAGCCCGATGTAGATCGTGGCGTTTCGCTGGAACCGGCCCCGGACCTTCTTCCCGCAGAATCGCTCAAACGGGCGGATCTTGAGGTGCTTGGTACACCACCGGGACGCGTTCCCCGGCAGGAACCAGCCCCATCGGTCCAGGTAGTAGTCGAACGTCCGACCGTAATCGGTCAGCCGCTCGATCTTCTGGCCGAGGAACCCCTCCAGGTCGTCCAAGAAGCGGTAAAGGTCCGGGAGTTCCCGGCCCGTGTCCGCAAAGCAATACTCAATCGGCAGATCGGGGTGCTTCTCGCGCATGAGGATGGCGAGGGCGGTCGAGTCCTTGCCCCCGGAGAGGGCGAGAATGTGGCGATGGGTCGTGGTAGAATCGGCGGCAGCCATCGGGTCCTCCTCCGCAACAGGAGATCCACGGCGAGAGCCCGTCGCGGCCACAGCAGCCTCGGCGGGCTCGTCCATTATCGCCTCCCAATCCACGTCCATCAACAGGCCGCTCCGGGTCACTTAAACCCCTTCCCCGACAGCTCGATCCCCCGCCCCGCCTGCGATGCGGTCAGGAAGTCGCTCTCGTCCACCGTCTGCGCCACCGTGACCGTGACGAGGATCGACCGGCAGTTGACGTGCCGGGACGGCCGCAGCCGGTCCAGGCTCGGATCGTCCTTGCGGATGATCTTCCCGTCGAGGTGGGTGCAAACCGGCGTGGTGCGGGAATCGAGGATGGCCGAGTACAGGAACCCCTGGACGAACGGCTCCAGGTCCGGGTCCCGACCGGCCACCAACCGCCCCTGGTTGAAGGCGTTGGTCGATTCGGTCCTCGCCAGGGCCGCCAGCCGGTAATCCGGGATCGGGTCGCCGCCACGCAGCACCTGATCGTTCCCGATGAAGGGGTCGAACACCTCCCTCAGCCGCCGCACCGTCTCCCGCACGGAGAGCCCCTGCGCCAGCTTCTGCTGGAGGACCCGCTTGATGTCGCTCTTGATCTCGTCGTAGATGCTGGACGCCTTCTCCAGCGCGTTCGTGTTCAGGAACGCCAGGGCCTCCTTCGGGACGTAGTTCGGACCCGTCTCCTGGAACTTCTCGCCCGCCAGGGCCTTGATCTCCCGGGTCATCGTCTCGACGCCCTCGTCATAGACGTTCCGGGTCATGTTGCGGAACACGCTGGCGAACTCGCGCTCGCCCGGGAGGTTCAACTCCCGGATGTAGATGTTGTCCAGCTTCTCGCCCTGACGCTCCACGGACCGGACCAGCCGCTCCTGGAGGGATTCCAGGTTGTCGCTCATGAACCCGACGCCCGCCTCCTCCTGGGCGTTCAGGGTGCGCTGTATCTGCTGGAAATTGGTGGCCTGCTCGAAGGCGTTGGGTTGGCGGGAGAGGCCGAACCGTGAGATCGTGGCGTCGGCCGCGGCTGCCTCCGTCCCGGGAACCGCTCCCTCTGGCTCGACCTCTCCCTCGGGTTCGTCGGGCTGCTCGTCCGGTTCGTCCGGTCCCCCGTCCTGCGGGGGAGGCGGCCCGTCCGGCGGCCCCTCGTCCTCGGGCGGCCCCTCGTCGCCTTCGGCGGCTTCGGGGGCGCGGTTGCTCGACGGCTGCGGGATGCGGTCGCCGTCCGGCAGGGGGTTCAGCCCCATCATGGCCCGCGCCTCGTTGATCGTGAGGATTTCGTAGTCGAGGTGGTACTGGAAAAGCTCGTTCACCTTGATCGGGCTCTCGTCCGACTTCTCGACCTCCTTCTCGGGGGCCTCCAGGGCGTTCCGTGCCCACGCCTCGTCCGTCTTTTGCGGTGCCACCACGCCCGCCTCCACCAGCTCCTTCCACAGCCGCAGGATCTCGGCCGTACGCTCGTCCGTGATCGGGTTGAACTGAAAGAACGGATAGGCGTCCTGCGGGCCAAAGTTGATGTCCACGGCAGGCCGGATGATCTGGTTGTCGATGATCTCGACGGCGAGCTGCGTGCGGTCGTCATTGACGATCTGGAGGAAGATGTCGAACTGCACGCGCGAGCGCGCGAGCGAGCCCGTGGACTGGTCGGCCGTCACGCCGAGGAGGCCGGGGAGGAGGAGCCCCCGGGCGATGGCGGGGTCAAAGATCTCGTTCATGGCGGCCACGAACGTCTTGCCCATCTGCTCGCCAAGCTCCAGGGCCTGGATGCGGGCGTCCTGCTCCCCCCCACCCGCGGTCGGGACCATCGCAGACGTCGCCGCCTGGAGGCGGTCGAGGATCTGCTGCATCTTGTCCCGGTGCTTCTTCGGGAACGCCTGCGGGTTGAAGAACAGGAACAGCGGGGGAATCCCGAGCCGTTCCAGCCCCATCAGGAACCACTTGAACGCGTTTTGCTTCGACCACCATTCGCGGTAGACGAACTCAAACTCGCTCTTTCCGTACCAGTTCCCGAAGGCGAACTCGTTGACGCCGATCACGAACTTGGCGGGGTCGTAGGCTTTCTCCCCTTCGGTCGTGTCCTGCGTGATCGCCAGAAGGTTCCCGTGTTCGTCCGTCCGGCTCTCAAAGTCGTAGGGGGCTCGGGTCTTGATGTCCGAGATCCCCACCTTGCCGTCCCATTCCCCACCCTCGATGGCGTGCCAGATCTTCTCCGAGTAGGAGAACCCGTACACCTTGTACGTCATGATCTGCTGGAGGATGCGTTCCAGCGTCTGCGGCCTCTTGTGCTTCATGGGCTGGGCGATGAATGTCCGCATCATCCAGTCCACGAATCGGGTCGGCTCCCATATCTCTGTGACGTTGCCATCCCCGTCGGTGGAGTCCATCCCCTCGGGGCTCTGGACCGTCCAGCCGGTATTGACCGCCGCCAGCATTCGGAGCTTGATCGCCGCCCGGATCTGCGGGTCCTTGGACATCTCATCGAAGATCGTGAGGCCCCGCCGGGAGACGAGATCCGAGGGGTTGAACTGGCCGAGGCCCATCTTGTCGAACAGGCGGGACGGATTGGCCTGCGAGATCTCCGCGCTCGGGGACGCGGGTGCGGGGGCGCGCTGGAATACGCTCTTGACGGTATCGAGGAGGCCCATTACCAGAAATCCCCCCCGGCCGTGAGCCGGTCTGCACCGCCGCCGCTGACCTCGCCGCCAAAGGCCACGTCCGCGCTCCCCCACCCCGAGAACGCGCTCGTCATGCCCATCGCCAGGGCGTCCCCCTCGTCCGGCGAGGAGATGCCCCGGGTCCGCATCTGGTCCTTCGACTCCAGGCGGATCTTCCCGCCCTCGGTGAACCGGAACTTCGGTTGCGTGAGCTGCTGGATCAGGTTCTCGCGGTTCGGGATCGAGATCATGTCGCTCGGGTCGTGCTTGACCCCTCCCTCGACGTGTTCCCACGTCCGCTGGAACCGCCGCCGAAGCTCCCACCACATCTCGGCCCGAAGGTTCGTGAACTTGTCCTTCGCCGCCTTGTTGTCGTAGTAGACCGGGGACGGAGACGCCCCGGCGTAGATGGGGACCACTTCAAAGGTCGGATCTTCCTCAAGGGATTCCAGCGTCCCTCTCACCCCGGCCCCGATTCCCGTGGCGTCAAACCGGAGCTGACTGGCCCGGACGCCTTCCGTGATCTCCTTCGCACGGTGGGCGGTCTGCGTCGTGTTCATCCCGCTCCACCTGTCCAGGGATACTACGACCGGGGACCGACAGACCGCGATGGCGTTCTTGGATGACCCCAATTCGGCCACATCGAGGCCGCAGACGATCTCCGGCCCCGGCGGGAGGTCGAGGCCCACGGCCGCCCGTACCCACCGCATCGGGATCAGCGTGTCCTCCTGGGACTCCGAGTAGTCGATCTCCACCTCGCGGGCGAAGTCCACGGGGTCCATCTCGTCCTTCTTGCGGGTGTACCAGTCCTCCGACTTCCTCGGGTCGTCCCGCCAATGGAACGTGAACACCGAGAACTTGCCGCTGTGCCGCTTGGAGTAGAACAGCCGATCCGG
>JABAHO010002536.1_pt1 | contig 18583 bp, 20 predicted proteins | sample 7062071 | NCBI WGS metagenome assembly JABAHO01 (sample SAMN14534356, study PRJNA622989) | marine sediment metagenome | biome: marine biome [ENVO:00000428]; feature: marine pelagic biome [ENVO:01000023]; material: deep marine sediment [ENVO:00002113] | place: India: Gulf of Kutch | collected...
CGGGTCAAAATCCGCTCTGTGTGCATGGCTCACCTCGCCTTGGAACCGATGGGTCCTCAGGGGGTAGGTGCATGCGGGAGCGATGATGGTGTCGAGCCGGGCGGCAGTGCGCGGGCAACTCGACGACCCAAGCGACCGGACTATCTACGCGGGGATCGCAGCAGCGGCGTTTTGGCCTTGGCGTAGGTCGCCTTGCAGGTGATCTTTCCGCGCTCGTCGAAGACGAGGATATCCAATCCCCGCCAGCCGGCGCGGCCCGTCTTGGTGTCGAGCTGACACTCCCAGCTGATCAGACTCTTGCGGGCCTCGACGTCGACGAAGAAGTCCTCTTCCTCGAAACGCATCTCGCCGTAGGCCCCGCTGAACTGCGGGGCGAAGGCCTCCCGGACGGCGGCGAGGCCTGTGGCCGATTCGTCCTGGAACTGGTCGTAGACGCCGTCCTCGGCGAAGTAGGACATCACGCGGTCCAGGTCGTTGTCGTTGAAGGCGCTGGTGAAATCCCGGGTCCAGCGCTCGAGTTCGTCTCGCGAAATACCGGCCACCGCCGTCTCCTCCGCCCGCGCTAGCGCGCGGGCACCTCGTCGAGGAGGTCGGTTACGGGTGTGAGCGACTCGCTGCCCTTCCCCTCCTGCTCGAGACGCGCGAATGCGGCCAGCGCCTTCTCGTGTGCCGTGAGCGCGGCCAGCAGCTCGCGGTCTTCGGCGCGGCTGTCGGCCTCGAGCTTCTCGAAGAAGCGGATGTAGGGCGGCAGGATGTCGGCGAGTTTGTCCATCGCCGCAGACCAGGAGAGCGCGGCCCATTCCTCTGCGAGCTTCTTGCCCTTCACATCGCCTTCGGGATCTTCAGTCACGTCGCCGCCGAGCTCGGCAACCAGCGGGCGGAGCCGAAGCTTGGTCTCCGCTTCGAGTTGCTGGAGCACGCGCCACTTGTAGCTCGCGTCCGGATCCTCCGTCCGCGCGACGAGCTCGCGGAAGATCGCTTCGCCAAACACCTCGCCCTGATACGACTCCACGACGCGCTCGAGATAATCGTCTTGCATGATCGCCCCTTTCGAGTTTCCGCTTGGGGTTGGGTTCGCTCTAGACCGGCGGAAGCCAGCCCCGCTCCTGGAAGCGGCGGAACCATTTCTGGAAACAATCTTCAGTGTCCATCACCTCGAAGAATCCGGCCTGCCGCAGCTTGATGGTGCTCACCACCATGTCGGGCGGGCGTTCCTCTTGACTGCCGTAGCCCATGGTGAAATCGGCCAGGATGAAGGACTGTCCGACATACTCTTTCAGGCTCTTCGGCGCGCGGAGGTTGTACTTGTCCACCACCGCGGCCCATTCGGCTTCGCGGGAGGGCATCGTCTCCGCCAACGAGCAGGGTTCGTCGGGGCCCACTTCCATCCCGAGCGCCTCGGCGATCGCCGGCCAGACGTTTTGCCAGACGAAGACGTCGCCGTTGGTGATGTTGAACACCTCGTTGCGGGCCGCGGGCGCCCCCGCCGCCCACTCGAAGGCCTGCGCGTGGATGTCGGTGTCGATCGCCTCCATCGCGTAGGCGGCGCCACCGGGAAAGGCGAGTGGGAGACCCGCTTCGCGCAACAAGGCCGCGTACACCCCGATCGCCGGAATCGCGTTCATGTGGCTCCCGAGCGACTCGCCGAGAATGAGTTGCGGACGCCACACGGTCCAGTGCCACTGCTTGCCGATCTGTGACTCGGCCAGGTAGTCCTGCTGCAGCCAATAGAAGTTCTCGTGATCGTGGCGGGGCCAGCGTTCGCGGGCGGGGATCGGAAAGGGCTCGATGTGGACCCCGTAGGCCTTGGTGCCCTGCAGGAGCGAGACGTGCTGGAGCCCCCCGGCGACCTTTTCGAGCGGATCGATCAGGTTGTCGAGCATGGCCAGATTGGTCTGCATCTGTTCCTGCTCGAACCACCCCTGGACCAGACCGGGCCACTCGTAGAGCGCGGCATAGACGACGTGGGTGACGTCGCTCATCGCTCCGAAGACGCGCTCGCATTGCTCGCGATTCTGCAGATCGACCGAGACGAGCTCGGCCCCGGCGAGGCCCTCCGGGATGCGCCGCGATACACCGACCACATCCCAGTCCTCGCGCGCGGCGAAATGTTTGACCGCCGCGTATCCCACCAGCCCCGACGCGCCAGCCACGAGCATCTTCTTGCGCGCCATGGCTTCGCCTAGCCGGCTTTGCCGGCGAGGAGGTCGGTCACCGAAATCGATTCCGTCAGCGCCCCCTTCTCGTCGAAGAGCGCGTAGAGTCCCCCGTCGGTGGGACGGAGGTTGAACCACACGGTGGCGCCCTCGTCACCCCCCCCTTCGGTGTGGAGGGAGCCGGCGTCGTTGCGGACGAAGGTCCCGGCAGGTCGGACCTTCACGATTTCCTTGCCGTCCTCCACCTCGTAGATGCGGTGCTCCCCTTCGAGCACGAGCGCGGTGAAGGGTGCGAGATGTTCGTGCATCGGGGCCTTGGCGCCGGGCGCGAACTTCACCACGAGGTCGACACTCTGATGATCGGTGTCGATGTCGACCAACGCGAACTGCACAGCCGCCTCCCCCAAGAAGGCCTCCCAGGCAAAGCTGTGTCCGTCGAAGCGGTATCCGCGACTCGCGGGGGTCTCGGGGTTGGCAGCCACGGGGATCTCCTCTGCACATCGGGTTCGTGTTCGCGGAGAATGCTAGCGGAGGAAGGTGTCGGTGATCGCCCGCCGGTAGACGGCGCTCTTGTCGGGACGCAGACCCGCCACTGGCGCGACGAGCGTCAGCGCATCCGCCACCTCCCAATAGCGATCGATTCGTTTTCGCACGGTCTCCGGGGTGCCGGCGACGGCGAAGGTATCCACCATGTCGTCGGGAATGGCGGCCGCCATGGCGCGCGAATCACCCGCGGCGGCGGCGGAGGCCGCCGCGCGCGCCGGCTCGCCAAAGCCGTGCGCGTCGAAGTAGCGCTCGTACTGCGGGATCGATGCGTAGAAGGACACCTGTGCGCGGGCGTCGCGGCGCGCCTCCTCCTCATCCTCGCCGATCGCGACATAGGCCCAGAGGTTGAGATCGAAATCGTCGCGCGAGCGCTCGTGGGTGACGAGCGCCTCGTCGAGGGTCGGCATGACGCGCTCCTCGATCCAGCGCAGCGACCACACCGGGTGGCCGGCGAGGCCCTCCCCCAGAGCGGCCGCCATCCGCACCGCGCGCGGAAAGAGCGCGGGCAGCAGAATCGGGATCTTGGGCCGCGCGGGCGTGGACAGCAGGTTGAAGCCGCGCAGGTCGGCGCGCACGAACGCGCCCTCGTAGACCCCGAGTTCGCGGGTGTGCCCGCGTTCGATGATGTCGCGCACCAGACGGATGACCTCCTCCAGCCGGTCGAGGGGTTCGTCGTAGTCGACGCCGTGCCAACTTTCGTTGACCCCCCGGATACTCGGTCCCAGACCGAGCACACAGCGCCCCTCGGACAGCACGTCGAGGTCCAGCGCCGAGCATGCCGTTTCGAGCGGCGTGCGAGTGAACGCGAGCGCCACACCGGTGCCGAGCTTGAGCGTGCGGGTGGCGCCGGCCACGGCGGCGAGGGGAAGGAAGGCGGGGCCGGGGAGCTGGACCCCCCACACGCCTTCGTAGCCGCACGCCTCGAGATCGGCCGCGAAGGCGGCGAGTTCGCGCGCGGATTGTCTGGGAAGGATTGTCCAGTAGCGGCCGGTGTTTGCCATGCTTTTCTCCCGAATTCGTGGCGCGGGAGTGTACCCTTGGGTCCCGGTCGCGCGCGGCGACCGAGTGATCCGGAGGACTCCCCGTGGCCGACTTTGGCGTCATCATGTTTCCCACCGACCAGAGCATCACACCGCAAGCCCTCGGCACCGAGTTGGAGGTGCGGGGCTACGAATCGGTGTTCTTCCCCGAACACACCCACATCCCGACCAGCCGGCGCACGCCCTTCATCGCCGGGGGCGACCTCCCGGAGATGTACTGGCGTACGCAGGACCAGTTCGTCGCACTCGGGATGGTGGCGGCGGTCACCGAGAACCTGAAACTCGGGACCGGCATCACCCTCGTCACGGAGCACGACCCGATCAACACCGCCAAGCGGGTGGCGTCGCTCGACGCGCTCTCGAAGGGCCGCCTCCTCTTCGGGATCGGGGCCGGGTGGAACGCCGAGGAAATGGAAGACCACGGCGTGCCCTTTGGCGATCGCTGGAAGGTCACCCGCGAACGCGTGCTGGCGATGCGCGAAATCTGGAGCGAGGACGAACCCGAGTATCACGGAAAGTTCGTCGACTTCCCGCCGATGTGGTCGTGGCCCAAGCCCGCCCAGGCGGGCGGCCCGCCGGTCATCATGGGCGCGTGGTCGAAGTACGTCCCAAAGCCCGCATCGCCGAGTACTGCGACGGCTGGATGCCCATCGAGGGGGTATGCGATATCGCGGCCGGGGTACGCGACATCCGCGAGGCGATGGACAATGTGGGGCGGGGCGACGACGACCTCGACGTCACCATGCTCGCGGCATCGAGCCCCGATCGCGGGCCGGACCTGGGGAGCCTCGAGACCAGCATTGCGGCCGGGGTGAACCGGGTGCTCCTGCCGCTCCCGTCGGAGCCCCGCGATTCGGTCCTCAAGATTCTCGACAGCTACAACGAAATCGTCGAGCGTCTCGGCTAGCGACTAGAGCGGCCGCGGGCCTCCGCCCGCGGCCCAACCCTCCGAGAGGGGGGCGAAGTAGATCATCTCGACGCGCCGCCGCGAGAACTTCCACTCGTCGCCCACACGGCGGTATTCGTCGTGGAGGCGCCCTGCGCCGATCCAGCTCTCGCCATCGCGTGTCGCGCGGTTCTCGAGGCTGCAGGTGCCCGTCGCCCGGTCGCCCTCGATTTCGATGATGTGGTTGGTGAAGAAGGGCTTCACCTCGAGCGGCCAGGTCGTGGGGTAGAACTCGCGGATCGCCTGGTGCCCCTTCATCACGCCGCGGCCCATCTGGCTGAAATCGACTTCGCCGTCCTCGGTGAAGAGCGAGGCCATGTAATCGGCGTCCTGCGCCTCGATGGCGCGTCCGTAGTGGTGGGTGAGCTCCTTGATCCGCTCGCGGTCCCACAGCTCCTGCACCATTTCCTCGGTCGTCCGCGCCATGTCCCATCCTCCGACGTGATTCCGGCATCCGTTCCGGGGCGTTGCGCCCTCTCCTCCGCTCGTCGCGGCGGCCCCGAGTGTACCCGAGCGCGCCCCGGCGCCGCGTTGCTCCGCGCCCGGCGATCGAGCACACTCCGGCGATCCCGCGAACGGAGGTGCACCGTGCAGATCGGATTCTTGAGTTTCTGGAACAACTACCGCAGCGAAGCGAGCGACTCCGACTTCTTCAAGCGCGAGCACGCCGTCAACCTGCTCGCCGAACCGCTGGGCTTCGACACCTTCTTCTGCGTCGAACACCACTTCAGCCACTACTCGATGTCACCCGACAATTTCCAGTACCTGAGCTACCTGGCGGGCCTCACCAGCAAGATCAAACTCGCGACCATGGGTGCCATCCTGCCCTGGCACGACCCGATCCGCGTCGCCGAGAAGGCTATGCTCCTGGACCACATCTCCGACGGCCGCGCCGTGCTCGGCATGGCGCGCGGCCTGGCCAAACGCGAGTACGCCGCGTTCCGGCAGGACCTGGAGGAATCGCGCGAGCGTTTCGATGAGTCTGCACTGATGATCTGTGAGGCGGTGGAGTCCGGTGTGATGGAGGGGAACGGGAAGTACTACCCCCAGCCCCGCGCCGAGCTGCGCCCCGGGCCCCGCGGAAGCTTTGCGGGCCGCAAGTACATGGTGGCGATGAGCCCCGACACGGTGCCCACCGCCGCGAAGGTCGGCGCCGTGCAGGGGATGTTTGCCTACAAGCCCTGGCCCGACGTCCTCCCCGACATCGAGGAGCACCGGCGTCTCTTCCAGGAGCACCACGGCGTGGCCGCTCCGCCCGTCGCAACCGCCGACCTCACCTTGTGCGGGGCGGACGAAGAGCGCGCCCGCGACCTCGTCGGCAAATACTTCGGCAGCTTTGCCGAGCACTACGAGATCTTTGGCGACCACCTCGCCAACTCGAAGAGCTACGAGGCCTACAGTGGGATCGGCGCCGCGCGCGAAGAAGTGGGCTACGACGCGATGGTCGAGGCCTTCATCGAGTCCAATGTCTGGGGCACGCCCCAGCAGATCCTCGAGAAGTACGAAGAGCGGCGGCGCATCATCGGCGACTTCCAGCCGATCGTGATCTTCAGCTATTCCGGCGCCACCTTCGAAGAAGCCAAGGACAGCGCCACCCTCTTCGCCAAAGAGGTGATGCCCGAGCTCCGCAGTTGGCGCATGGGCGACGACGCGGAGACCCAAGCGGCCTAGCCCCACACGAGGGGGGTGCCGCAGATGTCCGAGGGGGCGATCGAGGCGCGGGGCCACCGCGCCGCGATCGCATTCTCGAACCTCGGCCACACCTACACCCACCTCTTCACCATCCTCTACGCCACGGCGGTCCTGCACCTGCCCGAGGTGTTCGATCGCCCCTACGGCGAGCTCCTCGGTCTGTCGAGCCTGGGGCTCTTGCTCTTCGGCGTCGGTGCACTCCCCGCCGGTTGGCTCGGCGATCGCTGGAGCCAGGTGGGCATGATGGTGGTGCTCTTTGTCGGCATGGGCGCCGGCGCAGTGCTCGCGGGTACCGCGGAGACCCCGACCGCGCTCTTCGCGGGGCTCAGCCTGATCGGACTCTTTGCCTCGATCTACCACCCGGTGGGGATCGCCTGGATCGTCGCCTCGGCCGACAAACAGGGAATGGCACTCGGCATAAACGGCGTCTTCGGAAACCTCGGGTCGGCGATCGCGCCGGTGTTCGTCGGCTACATGGTCGACACGACTTCGTGGCGGGCCGCGTTTCTGCTTCCCGCAGCGCTTTCCGTGGTGACGGGAGTGGCGCTCCTCGTCGCCTGGTCCCGCGGCGTTGTGCGCGACGCGGTCGCGGACCGGCGCGAAACCGCACCGCCCTCGCGCGACGGCGCAAAGCGCGTCTTCCTCGTGCTCACCCTCACCATGGCCTGCAGCGGCTTCGTGTACATCGGGCTCACGAATACGATGCCGAAACTCTTCGAACTGGGGCTCGGTTCGCTGGGCGGGAGCTATACGCGCATCGGCCTCTTCGTCGGCGCGGTGACCGCCTTGGCGTCGGCGAGCAGTGTGTTCGGCGNNTACTCCGCCCGCACCATCTATCTGGTCTTCTGGGCGATGCAGATCCCGCTCCTCGTGGTCGTCGCCCTGGTCGAGAGCACCCCACTCCTCGTGGTCTCGCTCCTCGCCCTCGCGTTCAGCCTCACCTACACGGTGGCCGAAAACCTCTTGGTCGCGCACTACACCCCGTTCCGGTGGCGCTCGTTGGCCTACGGCGCAAAATTTGTGCTGGCGCTGGGTGTGGGCGGAGGCACGGTGCTAGTTGCGGGCCGCCTCTTCGACGCCACGGGAAGCCTCGTCCCGGTCTACGGCGCGTTCTCGGCCGCTGCGGTGCTCGCGCTGTGCGCGGCGCTCCTCCTCCCCGGTCAGGGCCCGCCGATTCCCGCGCACCGACCCCTCGAATCGGAGTAGAGTGAAGAGCCGGGCGCAGACGGCGTCCAGCGCGGGAGGCCACGATGACCCAGGACCACACGATTTGCGTCGGAACCGTCGGGAGCGGCGTCTGGTACAGCTCGGACAGCGGAGCCCACTGGCGGCAGGCCCGGATGGACGTGCCCTTCGAGGCGCAGCCGGGTGAGATCCAGATCCGCGCCCTGGCGTCAGCCCCTTCGAACCCCTCGCTCCTCTTCGCGGGCTCCGAAGCCGGTGTGTACCGGAGCGACGACGCCGGCGTGCACTGGAGTCACCTCGACTCCCCCACCGACGGGTCTCAGGTGTGGTCGATCGCCGTACACCCGAGCGACCCGGACACGGTCTACGTCGGCACCAAACCGCCTGCGCTCTACCGCACACGGGACGGCGGAAAGAGTTGGGACACGCTCCCGCTCAAGACTGCCGATGCCTGTCTCGCGGGTCCTCCCAAGATCACCACCATCGTCTTCGACCCGCGCGACGCGGACACCTTGTGGGTCAGCGTCGAGATCGATGGCGTCTACCGCAGCCGCGACGCCGGCGATAGCTGGGAGCAACTCCCGCGCCGGGGCGAAAGCGAGATCAACGAAGACGTACACTGTCTGGCGCTCTCGCTCGGCGGCGGCGACAAGGTGCTGACCGCGACGCCCGACGGCGTGTGGACGAGTCGCGACGAGGGCGACTCGTGGGAGCTTCACGAGTTCCCGCGCTTCGGCAACCGCGGGATTTCCTATTGCCGAGGGATCGGGATCAAGGCGGACGATCCCGACGTGGTGATGGTCGCCAACGGAAACATGGTTCCGGGCCGTGTGGGGACGATTCAGCGCACCACGGACGGCGGCAAGAGTTGGGCGCCCGCCGAGCTGTCGGAGATCCCCAACTCGACGATGTACTGGTTCGCCACGCATCCGGCGGACCCGGACTTCATCGTGGCGAACAGTCTGTTTGGCTACGTGTATGTGAGCCGGGACGCGGGGGCCACCTGGGACAAGCTCGAACGCGAGTTCGGCGAAGTGCGCGCCCTCGCGTGGGTGCCGACACCACCCGAGAACTGAGCGGGAGGGATCGGTCGACGGCTCAGCACATGGTGCTGAGCTGACGCATCGAGCGCTGGCCGCCGCCCTCCCAGGCGTCGCGCCGGTGCATGGTGCCGAGCGCGTCGAACATCACGAGGTCACCCACCCGCCACTCGTGGGCGTAGACGCCCTCTTCTCGCGTCGTGTGTTGGTGGAGTTCTTTGAGGAGGGCATTGCTCTCCTCGCGGGGCAGCCCCTCGAGATAGCGCGTGATGCCCTTGCTGACATAGAGCAGCTCTCGACCCGATTCGGGGTGCGTCATCACGGCCGGGTGACGCGCTTCGGGAATCGGCGGACGCTCGACCCCAGCCGCCTCGTCGCGTCGCCTTTTGGCCTCGAAGTCCGTCTCGATCGACCTCTCGTCCCGCTTGGCCCGCGGGTCGCGCGGATCCACGTACTCGGTGACGCTGTGGTACGCGGTGAGCTCGCGCAGCCGGTCGGCAAGCGCCCGCGGCAGCGTCTCGAGACTCGTGTACTGACTACAGAAGTAGGTCTTGGGCCCGCGCTCGGGGAGTTCGACGGCCTCGAGAAAACTCTCCCGCGCCGGACGCGGGACATAGGAGTAGTCGCTGTGCCACTCGAGCTGCCCCGACCCGCCGGTGCCCTTGGGAATCCCGTCCTCTCCCACGGCGTTGGTCACCGGGAGGATCTCCGGGCGATCCCCCGCGTCGCGGAACCACTCGGAACCCTTGATGAGCTCGCCAAAGGAGGACGCGAAATCGACCAGCTCGTTGTCGCTGGGCGTGGGCTGACCGCGGAACACCAACACCAGATAGCGTCGCAGGGCCCGGAGGATCTGATCGCGGGTCTCCGGCGCGAGGGGATCGCTCGGGTTCCAGCCGCGCACCTCGGCGCCGAGGGGTTCCGCCAGGGGTTGGATGTCGAGGGTCANNGCCGATCCGGCAGCCTAGCAGGGAGGCCGCCGGACGTGGGGGCGTCGTCTCAGGCGTCTCGCCAGCGCACCAGGTCGGAGCTGCACTCGGCGATGTTGCGGGCGCCGGCGAGGGCCATGGCGCGTTCCATCCCCTGACGCATCCATCCCAGCATCAGGTTCACCCCGGCTTCCCCGCCCGCGCCCAGGGCGTAGGCATAGGCGCGCCCGGCCATACAGGCCCGGGCGCCGAGAGAGAGAGCCTTCACGATGTCGCTGCCGCGGCGGATGCCGCCGTCGCAGAGCACCTCGAGGCGGTCGCCCACGCGATCCGTCACCGGCGCGACGAGTTCGAGAGGCGGCGGGGCGTCGTCGAGCTGACGTCCGCCGTGATTCGAGAGCGCGATGGCCTGCACGCCGGCGGAGGCCGCCGTCTCGGCGTCCTCGACGCGCTGGATCCCCTTGAGCACGATCGGGCCGTCCCAGATCGAGCGCAGCCAGTCGACGTCCCGCCAGTGAAGGCGCGGATCGAACTGCTGCCCGATGTAANNTCCGACAGCGAGACCGGATCGGCGCCGGTGGCCGACTGATCGGCGTGGCCCACGACGTTCGAGAACACGATGGGTTCCGCGCGCAGAAAGTCGAGGGTCCAGCCCGGGTGGAGGAGCCCGTCGAGCAGGGTGTCCAAGCCCAGGGCGGGCGGCATGGTGAAGCCGTTGCGCACGTCGCGCTCGCGGCGTCCGAGCACGGCCGTATCGACCGTCAACATGATCGCGTGGTAGCGCGCCGCAGCCGCGCGTTCGACCAGTTCTTTGATCAAGCCGCGGTCTCGCCACACGTAGACCTGGAACCATTTCGACCCGCGGTTGACCGCAGCGACCTCTTCGATCGAGCGCGTGCTCAGCGTGGAGAGGCTGTAGGGGATCCCGGCGCGTTCCGCCGCGCGCGCCACCGCGAGTTCGCCCTGCGAGTGCGCCACCCGGGTGAAGCCGACCGGGGCGAGCACGAGCGGGAACGGCAAGCTCTGGCCGAGAACCGTGGTCTGGGTGTCGACCTCACCGACGTCCGCGAGGATCCGCGGGCGGAATTCGAGACGCGCGAAGGCGGACACGTTGCGCTCACGGGTGCGTTCGTCCTCGGCCGCGCCGTCGATGTAGTCAAAGCAGCCGCGGGGGATGCGACGCTTTGCGAGTGCGCGCAGATCGTCGACGCTGGCGCAGCGCGCGAGTCGACGTTTTGTGGTGTCGAACTCGAACTTCCGAAAGCGCAGCACCGAGCGCAGGGTGTCCCACATCGAAGCGTTCTCCTTCCGTGCGCCAGGCGCCCCGCGGATCCCGCGTCCGCTCGCGCGACCGAGCGCCCGCGGCCACGGGCTGAAAGGAGTATAGGCGCGCGGCGCTCAGCCGATGCGGCCCTGCCCGGTGGCCATCTCGTAGGGGGTGAGTGAGCGCTCGAGACGGCCCGCGAAGGGGCCGTTCACGAGGTGCAACCCCGCGGCGGCGGAGAGAAAGGGCAAGGCGACGCTCACCGGGGCTCCGCCGTAGTACAGCAGGAAGCCGGCGAGACCCACCGCTTCGCCCAGGCCCCAGACGGCGAGAAAGAGCATCAAGACGCGCCGGGCGCCCTGGGGTGTGGCGACCGCGACGCGTCCGCGAGCGATCGGGCGCTCGATCCAGCCGACACGGAGCCACCACGACGCGCCGGCGAGGAGCGCACAGCAAAAGCCGAGCCCGAGCGCGAGCCCCCGGACGCCGTCGTCGGGAAGGAAGGGATGCTCCGCGCGCAACCCGTAGGCCACCAGGCCGAAGTAGACCGCGATCGCCGCGGCGAAGGTTCCCCAAACGATCCACAGCAAGGTCCGAAGTGAGTCCATCCCGAGCTCTTCGGCCCGAGCCGCGGCGCGCTTGACGCGGGACCCTCAGCCGGCCTCGACCTCCCGCACGAACTCGAGGAGCCCTGTGAAATACGTCTCCTGATCGTCGTACATCGCGAGATGGCTGCCTTCGGGACAGTGGTGATAGCGCCCGGCCGGAATCGCCTCGGCCATCTGGCGCAGGTGCTCCGGATCCATCGTGTCGTGGGCGGCCCCCATCACCAGCGTCGGGACTTCGATGCGCGCGAGATCGCGAACCCGGTCCCAGTGGAGTAGCGCCCCGCTCGCCCCGAGCTCGCTCGGGCCCTGCATCGCGCGGTAGAGGGGGCCGTTGATGTGACCAAAACCGCGCTCGACCGGATCGGGCCACTCTTCCGGCGGCATCCGGAGGATGTGGTCGACGTAGTAGTGCTCGAGAAGCAACTCGAAGTGCCGCGGGTTCTCGAAATCGCCGGCGTCTTCCAGGGCCTTGATCTCCGCAAGCGCCGCGGGGTCTACGTTGGGGGCGAGGACCCGTTCGGTGTACTCGTTGTACGCCGGGATGCTCGCCATCATGTTCGAGATCACCAGGGCCTTGAGCTGGCCGGGGTGACGCAGCGCGTATTCGATCGCGAGGATGCCACCCCAGGAATGGCCGAAGAGGTAGAAGTTCTCGGGTCCGAGGCCCAGCGCCACGCGAACCTGCTCCACCTCGTCGACGAATCGCTCGGTGTTCCAGAGCGAGGGATCGTCGGGTTGGTCGCTGAAGAAAGATCCGAGCTGGTCGTAGTAGTAGTACTCGATCTCCGCTTCCGGCAGAAAACTGTCGAAGGCCGCGAGATATTCGTGGCTCGCCCCAGGGCCCCCGTGGAGGAGCAGCATCTTCTTGCGCGGATCGTTGCCGACGCGCCGGGTCCACACCCGGTAGGACCCACTCGGGGTGGTGATCGGGATCTTCCGGACCCCGCCGGTGAGGCGGTCGTCACGACCTCGGCTGTTCCAGTAGTCCATCCTTCCTCCGATCCCGATCGCCGCGTCAGCGCAATTGGTCGCGCAACACGCGGCGCAAGAGCTTGCCGGTGGGGTTGCGCGGGATTTCGTCCGTCGCGCGGAATTCCTTGGGCACCTTGAAGCCCGCGAGCCGCTCGCGGCAATGGGCTTCGAGCGCATCCGGGCGCAGCGCGCCCCCGCGCGTCACCACGAAGGCCACCACGCGCTCGCCCCAGCGCTCGTCCGGCGCGCCGACCACCACCGCATCCGCGACGTCGGGGTGGGTCTGGAGCACCTCCTCGATTTCGCGCGGGTAGAGGTTGATCCCGCCCGAGAGGATCATGTCCTTGGTGCGGCCCTCGATATAGAGGTAGCCCTCCTCGTCGCGGTGCCCGAGGTCGCCGGCGGTGACCCACTCACCGCGTCGCGCCGCCGCGTTCTCTTCGGGACGCTGCCAGTAGCCATTGAACAGATACGGCGACCTCGAATAGACGACGCCGGTATCGCCCGCGTCCACCGCCCCGCCCTCTTCGTCGAGGATTGCGATCTCGGTACAGGGAAAGGGTTGGCCCACACACTGCTCTTTGCGGAGCTGATCGGCGGGGCGGAGGTTGCTCACGATCGCCGCCTCGGTCGAGCCGTAGCACTCGAAGAGCCGGCCTTCGCCGAAATACTCGACCAGCTGCTCCTTGCTGCGCTGGGGAAGGGGCGCCGCGTTCGAGATGAGGGTGCGCAGCGCGGGGAAGCGGTGACGCGCGCGGGTCGCCTCGGGGAGCGCGAAGAGTGCGCTCACATGGGTGGGCACCACGAACACATTGGTGGCGGCGGACGCCGCGAGCGCGTCGAGTAGCCCCTCCGGGTCGAAGCGCTCGAGGAGGTCGCAGGTGCCGCCAAAAAAGAGCGGGGCCACCCCGAAGGCGAACCCGCCCCCGTGGTAGAGGGGTGCGACGGCCAGGGCGCGGTCGTCGGGCCCGTAGCATCCGTACTCGGCGGCCATCGCGAAGAAGGTGAGCACGCGCGAGCGGTGCGAGAGCATCACGCCCTTCGGACGCCCCGTCGTTCCCGAGGTGTAGGAAATGGCGAAGGTCTGTTCTTCGGAAACGCGCTTCTCGGGGAGCGTCGCCTGCGCGCGGTCGCGCCAAGCCTCGTATCCGTCGCCGATCACGAGACACTTCTCGGCGTCGACCCCTCCCGCGGCCCGGGCCACCTCTTCGCAGCTCGGGTGCACGAGCAGCGCCTTCGACCCGCTGTCTTCCAGGATGGCCGTGAGTTCGGGGGCGGTCAGGTGGGGGCTCGCCGTGACGGTGGCCACCCCGGCCTCGCCGAGACCGGCGACGATCTCGACGTATTCGAGGCAATTCGGGGCGAGCAGGGTCGCGTGGTCGCCGCTCTGGAGCCCGAGGGCTGCCGCAGCCGAAGCGACCCGCGCGATGCGATCGGCGAGCTCGCCGTAGCGCAGGCCCGCGTCTGCGCAGCGCAGCGCCACCTTGCGCGGATCGCGCCGGGCCGCGTCGCACAGCCCGCGCCCGAGGGTGACGGGAAGAGTCGACCGCGAAACGCCGGTCACNNGGGCAGGGCGAACACGCGGCGCGCGTTTTCGTGGAGTAGACGGGCGCGGCTGTCGGGGCGCAACTCGATCTCGCCGATCTCCTTGATCGCCCGCTCGGGGTCGATCACCGGCCAATCCGTGCCGAACATCACCTTGTCGCGGCCCCACGAATCGAGGAAGCGCACAAAGGCCGCGGGCCAGTGNNGGAAAATCGCAGGCCACCGGATCGAGACAGATGGGGTGGCCGACGCTGCGCAGGCGGCGATCGCGCTGATAGATCAGACTCTGGCCGACCTGCATCATGATCGGGATGTCGAGCTCACAACACTTCGCATAGTACGGATACACACGGGCGTGATCCGGCGCGAGTTCGAACCAGTGGGGGTAGTAGTGGGCGCCCACGAAGCCGTGGTCGCGCACCGCGCGCTCGAGCTCGCGGAGGCCCTCCATCCCGCGGGTGGGGTCGACGCCCGCCAACCCGGAGAAGCGATCGGGGTGCTGGGCGCACACCTCGGCGACGTACTCGTAGGGCACCTCGAAGGAACCCCGGACGCGCATGTCGCCGCCCCGCACGGCGATGAGGAGCGAGCGCTCGATCCCCGCGCGGTCCATCTTGGCGAGATAGTCGTCGATCGAGACTCCACGCCGGAGCGCCTCGGGGAAGCGGATCTGGTCGAGGAACGCGTCCTCGAGTCCGGTCCGCCCCTCGTCGATTTCGCGTTCGGTGAAGAGATTGCAGACGATGTCGATGGCACCCATCGCGCCATCATAGCCATCCGGCCCCATCGTCCAATTCGTCAAGGCGGGGCGCGCGTCGGGTGAAGCGCCGACGCGCCCGTTCCCCCGGACCTGCGGCGCTCTGATGTACCCTCATGCACGGGCGCCCGCCGGCCGCCCCGCGAGGAGGAGACCACGGTGCAACTCGGGATGTACGCGACGACCCACGGCTTTGGCCACCGGGACCGGGAGAACTTCTTCATCTTCGACATCCCGGGCGCCGAGATGGATCCGGTGGGGATGGCCCAGCACGCGGAAGCCCACGGCTTCCACTCGATGTGGTTTCCCGATCACGTCTGCATGCCCTACGAGAGCGAGAGCGGCCACGTAGCGAACGAGTCGCGCACCCGCGCCTATGAATCGCGCCACAACATGCTCGACGCCGCCGTGGTGATGGGCGCGGTCGCCACCCAGACCACGACGCTGCGTCTGGGGACGAGTGTCCTGATCGCGCCCTACCGCGGACCGCTCAACGACGCCCGCCAGTTCGCGAGTGTCGACGTGCTCTCGGGCGGTCGTCTCATCCTCGGCGTGGGCGCGGGTTGGATGGAAGAAGAATTCGACGCCCTCGGGCTCCCCTACGCCGAGCGCGGCGCGATGACCGAGGAGTGCATCGAGATCTACAAGCGCTCGTGGTGTGACGACGTGGTGTCCTTCGCGGGACAGCATTACCGCTTCGAGAACCTTTCGATGGACCCGAAGCCCGTCCAGTCCCCCCGTCCTCCGATCCTCTTTGGCAGTGTGGTTCCCGCCGGCGCGCGGCGCGCCGGGCGTCTGTGCGACGGCTTCTATCCGATCTTTCTCGATCCGGGCGCCGACCCGGCGCGCTTCGCGGGTCTCCAGGAGATCATCCGCAAGGAACTCGATCAGGCGGGACGCGACCCGGCCACCTTCTCGATGATCGCCGTCGCCTCGATGCGGGTCGACGATCGGCCCCACGAGGGGGCGGACCGACCCATCTGCACGGGCTCGCGCGAGCAGGTGGTCGAAGACCTCGAGCGCTTCGCCGCGGCGGGCTATTCGCTGGTGGTGATGATCTACGACTGCCCGAGCGGGACGATGAGCGAGCTGCGCGACCAGGTGGCCCGCACCGGAGAGGAGGTGGTCCCCGCGGCCAACGCGATCGCGCCGCAGGGGGGCTGGAAGATCCTCGACTAGCGCGGCAGGACCGCGTCGGGTCCGGGGAAGACGTTCGCCTCTCGCCAGGTGCCGGCGAACGCATCCATCGTCGTGAACTCCACCCCCTCGTGCCCGGCGATGTAGTCGAGCAGCCGCTCGAGCATGAGCATGCGGTGGCCCCGTCCGATCACCTGGGGGTGCATCGTGAGCGTGTACACGCCGGCGCCCAGGCGCTGGTAGAGAAAGTCGAACTCTCCCGACCAGACCGAGTACACGCGATCCGGATCGGCGAGCCCGGGGCTCACCCCCATCCGGGTGGCGGTGTACTCGAAGAAGGGAAAGTCGTCGAGATTCCAGGAAAACGGGAGCTCGACGAGGTCGAGGGTCTTGCCGTACTCGAAGGGCCCGTCGTTCGGCGCGCGGTCGCCGCTCCTCGGGTAGTAGGGCGTGAAATCGTCGGCCATCAGGCTGCTGTCGTAGTGGAACCCGTACTCGACCAGGAGCTCCAAGGTTCGCGTGCTGAAGCTTCCAGCGGGCGCGCGGTACCCGCGCGGCGGCGCTCCCGCGATGCCCTCGATGAGCTCGATCCCGCGCTCGAGCACCCGACGCTCCCCCTCGTCCTCGAGCCGCCGCGGATTCTCGTGGAGATAGCCGTGGTGCCCGATCTCGTGACCCGCTTCGGCGATCCGCGCGCAGGTGTCGGGAAAGGCCTCGACGGTGTGACCGGGGATGAAGAAGGTGGCCGGGAGCGCGCGCTCCCCGAGGAGATCGAGGATGCGTCCCACCCCGACGCGCCCGAACTCCCCGCGCGACAGGGCGTTGGGCGACTCGGTGCGGAAGTTCGAGATCCACACCGAGAAGCCATCGAAATCGAAGGAGAGACACACGGCGATCTTCGCGGGCATGACGCGAGTATCGCACGAGGGGGGAGCCGCCGCGCGTCGCGCGGCGGTGGACTCAGAGGCCGACCCCGAGCGTCAGGAAGTACTTGAGGTCGTGCTTCTCGTCGCTTCCCGAGGGACGCGATTCCCACTCACTTTCGACACCGATGTTGAGCGTCAGCCTGTATTCCTTCGAGAGGCTGATCGCCCAGTTCGCGATCGCGAGATTTCGCACGCCCCCGCCGTCGGGCTCGAGTTCGGTGAAGACATTCTCGTTGAGGGTCAGGATGTGATCCTCCGAGATGTTCCAGAGGAAGCGGAAGTTGACCACCCCCTCGAGTTTGTCTTGGTTGTCGCCTTTGAACTCGCGGGTGTAGGCGGGGCCCGCCATGATGTCGAGTTTGTGTTTCTCCGTATCGATGAGGTGATAGGCGGGACCGCCAAAGAGAACCAGGCGGTGCCTCCACGCTTCGAACTCGTCAAACTTGTATTCGGTGCCCAGCCCGGCGAACCATTTGGTGTCCTTGAAATAGAAGTCGCGCCGGACCGAAAGACGCGCGTTGTTGTCGTCGTCGTCGTCGCCCTTGTTGTAGAAATAACGACCCTTTACATCCCAGCGTTTGGTGTCATCGAGGTAATCCAGGGCGAGTCCACTGGTCACTGTCTTGGTGTCGCTGTTGCCCTCTTCTCCGTTGAAGCCGAGGTCGAAGCGGCGCCTCCAACCGAGCATGAAGTCGGTGCCGAAGAGCCCGGGGTTCGGCGGGGACTCTTTCTGGATCTGGTCCTGGGCAATGCGGAGGGTTCCGAGCTGCGGGTGGTTGATGACCACTTCGGTGTCGGTCTCCTCGACCACCTCGCCCTTCAACGTGTCGCCGTTGGCGAGGGTGACCGAAGCCCCCAGGGCGGGGCTGGCTAGCCCGACCACGCCCAACACGATTCCGCACACAATGATCCGCTTCATGCCGTCCTCCCGGGCGGCGCAGTATACGGCCAACCGGCAGGCTTGGGAGCAGAGGCGCGAAACTCCTGGGAAATCAGCTCGCGTCGTGAAAGATGACACCGAGCGCGGTTCGCTCGCCTTTTCGCAAGGCGCTCATCCCGTGGCGATGGCTGGCGCGAAGGACCCCGCGGGTGCCCTGCACGGGTCGTTCGGCGCCGCAAAAGAGCAGGAGATCCCCGCGCTTCGGGCGGAACGCGGAGGCGAGCGATTGCTGCCGCGGGCGGTTCTCCACGAGCAGGAACTCTCCGCCCTCGAAGTCGACACCGTCCCGGTCGAGAACCACGAGGGCCTGGATGGGGAACTCGAGCGGCCCATAGCGATCGCGGTGAAGGCGGTTGCGCCCGCCGGTTCGGTAGCGCAAGAGCAGTGGGGTGGGCCGGGTCTGACCCGCGGCGCGGCACTCGGCCCGGTAGCGCGCGTGGCTCGCGGGGAACGCCGCGCGGGCGCCGAAGGCACGGGCCCAGGCATTCGCCAACGGGGCGAGCTTGCCGTAGAGAAGCGTCCGCAGCGTGGCCACGAGTGGCGGCAGCGGCTCCGCGAAATACGCGTAATCGCCGACGCCATAGCGGCGTGGACCCATTGCGACCCGCGAGCGGAACACCCGGTCGTCAGACCAGAGAGCGCGGAGCGCCCGGCACTCCGCGGCCCGCAACAGCGGCCCCGCCACGACCGCCCCCTCCTCTGTGAGCGCGGACTCGATGCGCTCCCAGGGGAGATCTTGGATGCGTTCATCGAGCTCGCGAGCCGCCATGCGTCGAGTCCTTCCGCCGGGCACCATGGCGCAGCGGCCGAGCCGCGTCGATCCGATTCTTACGCTGCGCTTGGGCCGCGGCCTGCCCCGGGATCGCCGACCGGCTGCGGCTAGGTCTCCGGGGTCGCGGG
>JABAHO010000367.1_pt1 | contig 18543 bp, 15 predicted proteins | sample 7062071 | NCBI WGS metagenome assembly JABAHO01 (sample SAMN14534356, study PRJNA622989) | marine sediment metagenome | biome: marine biome [ENVO:00000428]; feature: marine pelagic biome [ENVO:01000023]; material: deep marine sediment [ENVO:00002113] | place: India: Gulf of Kutch | collected...
TATCGCGATACGTGGAGGATCATTTTGGGGAGTATTTTGCACCTGGAATTCTTCTTTGGATTTATTCGGTGTGTCACCCGCATCGTTCATAACCGCACGTTCCTTGCCTTCTGCAGGAAAAAAGGACCTGATCTTCAATTTTCAAACCAAACGGTACAGGTCGGCGAACCTTACAGCGAGACCGAAATATGAAGGCTTTGATATAGGGATGTGCGAAGCGCAGGTGGAGGTAGGAGCTTTTAGATGACGCAGGCGGCGGGAAGTTCAAGGAGCTTAAAGCCCCGATGGGGTATTGAGGTCGGGCCCCCGCTATAAAGAGCTTTACAGCTGCTTCCCCTGTCCCGAACTCAATACCCTATCCCCGTTGATTTGGAAGTTCTGCACCCTTAATCCCTTTGTCGCGTCCCCGTGTCACCCTTCCCCTGGATTCCCTGGCGACCCCCTGCGACTGCAGAACCCGTCTTCATCATGGGACATAATTTAGCATGCTGTAGAAATTCGCGCATCCGTGTGCAATTCCCAAATACGCCTAGGTGATTTACCTAGAAGGAGCGTCTATAACCAGACGACCGGGCGGGGTGCCCGAAACCGCCGGTTTTCAGGCATCGGGCTGTTGGTCGTAGTGCTGGGATTCCATCCACTGCACGGCGTGCCGGTTGAGTGCCTGCGCACTGTCGAGTCCCAGTTTGTTTTTGATGTTGTCACGGTGAGATTCGGCAGTGCGTATGCTGATTCCGAGTATTTTCGCAATATTTCGCATGGATTTTCCTGCGCCCAGGAGCTGGTAAACATGCAGTTCTCTGTCGGTAAGATTTTGAATTTCACTGCCGATCTCGCCTCCGATAACCATGTTTTTAATCATGCGCTGGTTTTGTTTTTGCGAGAGATAGACATTGCCGCCCATCACGGTATTGACGGCAGCCACGAACTCCTCGGCCGGCGCACTCTTCATCAGGTAACCCGCCGCGCCCGCCTTGAGGGCTCTTTCCGCGTAAAGCGTTTCATCGCGTATGGACACGACAATGAGATGCATCACGGGAACAAGCGTTTTTATGGCCTTTACGAGGTCAAGACCGTCAGCGCCTGCGAGGTTGAGATCAACAAGCATTAGGTCCGGCTTGTGGGTCTGTGCTACTTCGAGCGCTTCGGAAAAGGTTCCGGCACAGGCGCAAACTTGCAGCCCCGGGATATTTTCGAGGATGCTGACGAGCCCTTCGCGGACGAGTTCATGATCGTCGACAACAGCTACGCGAAACTTTGAATTTGATGTCACCCAAATACCCCCTGGGCGGCCGGCTTGTGTAGTTAGACCTTTTTGGCGCAAAGTTCCCGAGTTGAAAAAATCTGCACTTCAGTTAACGCAGTATAGAAATGATGCACAGACTCTGCAAGGGCTGGTTTTGGTCAAGGTAAGAGGCTTGATGCAAAACCCCGCATCGGCAGTGGGGAATATGAATCATTTTCCGACGGAATAAATGGGAGAAGGGTACCTAAGTCGACTTGCGCTGACCGGACGCAAGGGCCTTGTGTACAAGGTCCGCACCGTCGGTCATCGCTATGTAGTCCACCCCGGGCAGGGTCGGCAGTGAGCTCATGTCCGTATCCTGGTCGTCAAATACCGCAATCCGCGCATGGGCTGATGACGGCAGAAGTCGCAGGAGGCGCGTAACCTGGACACCGTCCATGTCTACCAGTCGATGAAAAATTAGAATCAGGTCCGGTTTTTCCTGGGCAATGATTTCGATGGCGGAAGGGCCTGAGATTGCCCGCACGGAACGGTAGCCGTTCTCCGAAAGACTGCCGATGATTTCTTCAGCGCGACGGGAATCACTGTCAATCACCAGGGCGGTCCCGGACGCCCGCTTGCCTTCAGCTTCAGATTTGCTGGCGGCGAGAATCCGGTTGATGGTTTCCACCATTATTTTGCCGTCGCAGGGCTTTGCAAGAAACCCGGCCACATCCATGTTTTCAAAAAAAGCGCCCAGGTCAGACCGGGCCGTCAATACCAGCACCGGACACTTTTGTTTGGGAGCGTTGCGAAACGCCTCCCGCAGGAAGCCGAGACCCCCCATCCCGGGCATGCTGATATCCAGCAGGATCAGGTCAAACGTTTGCAGTTCGAGGAGTTCGAGCGCACGCTCGGCGTTAGACGCCTGAACCACATGAAAATCTTTGGACCGGAGAAAGTCGCTGAGGCTTTTCTGCAGGTGCAGATCGTCGTCTACCAGTAGAATGTGATCAGCCATTTGAAAACCGCTATCCGAAGTCAAATCCCGGAAATGGCAACGGATGAAGAACCCGAGCCATACAAATTAACCGAGGCATTATCACAGGTAGAAGACGCGGGCAAGCCAGAAGGTCTCTCCTCCACGCGGTATGGTTCCGTTTCAGCTTGCCTCTGCAAATTATTGGGCTACTCTGAGCGCCTGTCTCTTTTAAGCCCGGTCAGTTTAAGATCCAACCAAGTCAAAACCAAATGGAATCTGCATGAGCGAAATTTTCCTTCCTGTCGTGGCAATCGTCGCCCTCGGGTTATTAATCTGGGACTGCGTGGAAGTTGGCAGAAATGATGCTGCCAACCTGGTTAACGGGGTGTTTGGCGCCCGTGTCATGAGCCGCCGACTGGCGGTGACACTGGCAGGGGTCGCAGTGGTCCTGGGTGCGTCTTTCGCCTCACCTGTCATGGAAACCGCCCGGAAGGGAATTTTTGATCCAGCGTTGCTGACCATCGAGGCTGCCGTGGTGGTTTACATCACCGCCTACCTGGTCGATACCGTGCTGCTGCATACCTATTCAGCCTTCGGTATGCCCGTCAGCACGACGGCCTCACTGGTGTTTGAACTGGTCGGCGCTTCCATTGCGGTTGCGGGTGCACTGGGAATCGTACACTGGGACAAGGTGGGGACCGTGGTGTCCGCCATCGTGATTTCGATCCTGATCAGCGGTATTTTCGGGTTTCTTGCCCAGCGGATGTTCCGGGGTGCGATACAGGATAAATCCGAAGACCCCGCAAGGATTCAACTGCATGGTCCGTGGATTTGCGGTCTCATGTTTACCTGGCTCTCCTGGTTCATGATTATGAAAGGGCTCAAGGCCATTCCAGCCGTTAAAGCCTTTAAGCAGGCCACGATCGAAACCTACGGAACGGCTGCCATCCTTATTTGCCTTTGGGGTTTGTTCACCCTGCTGATACACATAGTCCTTGTACTCACGGGGGATCGCGGGGCTAAACGCCTGTTTTCTGTTACGGCTGTGATCGGGATGCTCTGCCTTTCATTTGCGTTCGGGCAGAATGATCTCGCAAACTGCGCTTCGCCCGGTCTGTCTGCGTTGTGGTTATGGCAGCATGCCGATACCGCTACCTCGGTTGCGACAAAGGTCGCAATTCCGCAATGGGCCCTGTTCTGCTGTGGGCTGCTGATGGTAGTCGGCATGAGTACACGAAATGCACAGCGTGTGACGCGTGCAGCCGTGAACACCGGCAGTCAGTACGATCATGTGGCCCTGTATGCGCCCAAGTGGTGCCGTAAACTCGCCACCTTGATCGTCCGCGAAAAAACGGGGGATAATGCCGCCGCTGCCGACGGTCTTGCTCCGGCTCCCAGTCGCGACGAACATGGGAAGCGCGTGCACTTCGATCCACTCAGGGCATCCGTGATCATGGCTGTCAGCGCCAGTGTCATCGCGCTGGCCTCCGGCCAGGGCCTTCCGGTTTCGACGACCTATGTCACGTTTGCCGCCATTCTTGCCACCGGCATAGCCGACCGTGCCGTTACGCGCGGCGACTCCGACCGCAAAGTCGGCAGGGCCATCTGGGTAATATTCTGCTGGTTTGCAGGAGCAGCCCTGGCCATGTCCGCCTCGGCTGTCGTGGCATATACCATTATCAAGCTTGGGCTGGTCGGCGTAGCTGTAGCCCTGGTAGGAAATGTTGCGCTGCGATTCATGGTGAACCGGAAGTCCGCGCGGCATGAAAACCAGTACCATATCGATGCCAACCGTATGATCGAGGATAAGGAAAACGCCTCGCATGCGCCATCCGGGCCCAGCGGGGCCTGATGCTGAATGCCATGGGCGCAAACCTGTAGCGGACCTACCTCGTTACATGCATTCCGGTTGGGCCGACAACTATCGGCCCGGTGATTTTCAGAGGATTTCTTCATGGAAGCAGGAATTGTCGGGCTCCCCAACGTGGGGAAGAGTACCCTGTATAACGCACTGACGGCCGCAGGAGCGGAATCCAGCAACTACCCGTTTTGCACCATTGAGCCGAATACGGGGGTCGTGCCGGTGCCCGACGCACGGCTCGATACCATTCAGCGGTTTATCAAAACGGAACGCGTCATACCGGCAACCCTCAAAGTCGTTGACATCGCCGGAATTGTGCGTGGCGCGAGCAAAGGGGAGGGCCTGGGAAACAAGTTTCTTGCGCATATTCGTGAGGTGGATGCGGTGCTGCATGTCGTCCGCTGTTTTGACAGTGATGACATTACGCATGTGGACGGCGAGGTGAATCCGCTCCGGGACATCGATACCATTGAAACGGAACTGATGCTGGCGGACATGCAGATGATCGAGACCGCACAGGCGAAGCTGGTGAGACTCGTGCGGGGAAAAGATCCGGATGCCGTGGCGAGGAATGCCGTTTTCGAAAAATGCATGGAACTGTTGTCCGATGGCAAGGCCGTGCGTGCAGGTGCCTGGACCGCCGACGAGCAGGAGATTGTCCGCCAGAGTGGCCTGCTCACCGGGAAGCGGGTGCTTTACGTTGCAAACGTACCGGAAGATGAGGTGCTTTCCGGTAACGCCCACGTGGAATCCGTCAGGAAATATGCTTCCCAAACCGGTGGTGAAGTTGTGTGTGTCTGCGCCCGCATAGAATCTGAACTGGTCGAGCTCGAAGACGCGGACCGTCGGGAAATGCTGGAATCCCTGGGCCTGGAGGAGCCGGCGCTAAATGCCGTGGTGCGGGCTGCTTACAGGCTCCTCGGCCTGCAGAGTTACTTTACCGCCGGACCGAAGGAAATACGGGCCTGGACGATTCCGGCCGGCTGCAAGGCGCCGAAGGCCGCTGGCGTTATCCATACCGATTTTGAAAAAGGTTTTATCAGGGCCGAGTGCTACAGCGTGGATGATCTGGTTAACTTTGAAAGCGAAGCCGGCATCCGTGCGGCCGGACGCCTGCGGGTGGAGGGGAAGGACTATGTCATGCAGGATGGTGACGTGGTGCACTTCCTGTTCAATGTCTGAAGAAGTCTCCGGAAGCTTGCCGATAACGGTCAGAAGGGGTCGAAGAGCGAGTTGTCCCCGCTGCCGAACCAGCCGATGTTCCAGTCAGAAAAATGAGAGGGGCCGTGAGCCGTCATTTGTTCTGAAGATACATGCCCGTCACACCAGACGACATTGGCCCGACCGCGATGCCGGAAATGAATCGTCGGGTCTGCCCGGTANNCCCGGTAAGCTGAAGGGGTTCCCGGGGACAGGACCCAGTACACCGGCTCTACAAATGAATATTCGATCAGGTGCGTGGGCGAATTCCCGTAAGGCTGGGGAAAAGCGGTATCTGCAAACATGATGGTGGATGCCGGGTTTTCAATGGCGTCTTTTTTCATACCTTTCTGCAACGCGTGCGCTCGAAGGCCGTGGAGATAAATTTCAGACCCCACCCCGACGGCATTGTATCCATACCCGCCGCAGGCCGCTTCAAAAGCGTTGGCGGCCCGGTCCCGCCGATAGCTTCGGAATGAGGGGCACCGGACGGCCCGGTCACCGTCAATATATGCCTGCATGGTCCCGCGGGCGGCGTCAAAGGGCTCCGCCGCGGAGCTTCGCATGCCGTGCCATCGCTGGAGGTTTGACGTGAAAAGATCCGGGCAGGCGGGCACGTAACGGCCTGTTCTGTCGGCGTGCATCGCGTTGGCGAAAAAAAGCTGGCGCAGGTTGGCTGCACATGCGGCCCGCGCTGCGAAGTCTCGTGCCCGGTGCACTGCCGGTACGAGGATAACCGCCAGCATGGCGATCAAGGACATGGCCACGATCAGTTCCGTCAGGGAAAATCCTGCCGACAGGCAGCGTGCCGAGTCACTCGGCCGTTTGGGTCCCTGCGGCGCATGTCCCGCATTGCTGTTGCACCGGCTTGTCATGGCCGTACCTCCACCCCGACCCGGTAAAAAGACCGATTTGTCTGTACCGGAACCCAATGCACATTGGTGCCGGTCGGATTTCGGTCCAGCGGCGTTATGTCAGCGGGCGCATCAGCGTTCAGGGCGTCGTATCGTAACAGTTGGAAGGGCAATGCCGAGCCATTGGTGCCGCCCAGCCAGCAAACATAATTGCTCCCGTTTTGTTGGCCGGTCTCCAGGATCATGAAGACGGATGCGCTAGATGCCGGGTCAGTGCCCGCGTAAAACTCCTGCCAGGTTGCCAGTCCGTCGTGATCGTCGTCTGCCAGGAGAAGCGTATCCGCCGAGCCGTTGGTCAGCCCGTGATGGGTCAGCCAGGCGACGGGCACACCGTTGGTTCCCGTTTCGGCATAAAAATGCGCACGGATCTCCGCAGCGGCATTCAGCGTCATGGACAGGTTCGGAATATTGGTGTCTCCGGCAATTGTCCCGCTCCAGCCGGCAAAGGCAAACCAGGGATCGGCATGTGCCGTGGCGGCTATTGCGGAGCCGTATGCATACCAGGCATTGCCGTCTCCCGAAATGCGACCTCCATGGTCGCTCTGTGCGTCAACCCATACATTGGTCATCCAGGTCCAGGTGATAGATGAGGCATTCGTAATGGCCAGGAGACCGGTAGCGGCTGTTGTCCCCAGGGCAGGAATGCTCCCGGTGCCGATCCATCCCGTGCAGACATATTGCGTACTCCCGAGGGTCACGGCCGGAACAGCCTGGTAGGCGGAGAACTCTCCATCCGGGAAATGTTCACCTGCCGCGGGGTAGGGCGTGCCGTACTGGGATCTTACAATCAGCCTGCTGCCGAAACGAACCTCGAGGTGATGGTCTTGCGTGACGTTATCAAAGGTTACGCGGTTGGTGGTGCCTATGCTGTGGCCGTCCACCAGAACATCAAGCACTGTTTCCTGTGGGCCGTATTCAATGGTGAATGTCTGCTGCCCGCCATCGGGAACCGAAACAAGACCGTTCGGCATACCCCGCGGGCGAATGGTTCCGGCTCCCTGGATGGCCGTGGTGATCCGGTGGTAATCCGGCGAATTAATGACCCCGACCGCATCGATGTCAGCCCCTCCGGAAATAAGCGTCACCCAGGGGTCGTAAACGGGGTTTGGTGGCAGGTAGGCATCGCGGGTATCCCCGCTGCCGGGAATATCCACGATTCGCACAAAGCGAATATGGGCGAGGTCGACCAGGTTGCTTAGCACGGCGTCATGCCCGGCCAGTTCTCCGAGGTCAAAGGGCGTGCCCCACGAGCGCCCGTATCCGTTGGCATGTTTACCGCAAAGGTTGTAAACCAGCTGAGACCGGAACGGCTCAAAGGGGCCTACCGGCGAAGGGATCAGGGATACCGAAGGAAACCTGATAAAGAAAATGCCGTCAGAGGAAACATCAACAAACCCCAGTTCCCCGAAGGTGCCTGCGCCGCTGGCGAATGCATTTTCAAACACGGCAAAATCCGGGCCTGCTTCATCGGATATCGGTACAGACATCTCGAGGGTAAGCGTTCCCGGCGGGGATTCGGCTGTGATCATGTCTGCAGATAAATCGCCAAGGGACACCACCGCCGATTCATTGCCGGAGACGGCCCCCAGCGCATTCGTGGCCGTGCGCCAGGGCTCGCCAACTTCACCTGCAGGTGCATACCCGGCTACCGCGCCTGCCCATCCGGCAAAGGCGGGGTTGACGACCTGGTTCGAGCCGATGGTGCTGCCGTAACCGCCCGGCCCGGTGAAACCGGCGACCGGTGCATCCAACGGGTTGGCATCAAAGGCATAGCTGCTGAAGCTGTACGCGAAACGAAGATCGTCCAATGCAAAATAGGCCGGAGTGTTAATGCCAGACGGGCCGCTGTCAGACGAATCGAGTGAGAAATGAAGGCTCGACACTCCCGGGCCCAGTGATCGGAGATCGACCCATGTCCACTCGTCGAGAATGTAATCCTGTGCATTGTCGGCAAAGCGGTAATCTGCCAGCATGACATCGACCTGTCCGAGGTTTGCCCCGCCGGCATCCCTCCCGTGTATGGTCAGCCTGAACCAGTCCGGATCGTTACCCGACTCGCCTCCGAATATTTTGCCGGGGCCCTGCGCCTGTCCATCCCGCATGCTGAGTGCACTGTAGGCCGTGTTGTTGACAAAACATCCATCGAGATAAACCGGTGCATGAAAATGGACGGCATCATAAATATCGTCGCTGTCATCGGAAACAATCGCATATGTCCCGGATCCGCCTGCGGTTGTTTCGGGGGTCCATGCGGCATATACATTGGTGGGGGCCGCAGTGGTGATGTCATTCACCGCGGACAGGGCAAACCCGGTCCAGTTGCCGGTCTCCCGCTCGTAAGCATTGGAAAACGGGACAAACCCGCTGATGAAGCCTTGCGGGAGGTCAGACCCGCTGCGGTAGGCCCCGGCAGGCAGAGCCAGTTCATCAAAGTCGGCGGAAGCAGCCTGAAAAGATGGGGAAATTTGAATGTCATCGACGGCAAAATAAGCCGGCGTGTTCATGCCCCAGTCACCTGTATCCGATGAACTCAGGCTGAAGTGCAGGCTCTGGACATTGGCTCCCAGCGACGTCAGGTCCACCCAGTTCCAGTCACCGACAATATAATCGAGGGTGTTGTCCGAAAAACGATAGTCGGCCAGGTAAAATTCAACGCTGCCCGTTTCGATGCCCGCAGCATCCTTTCCTGTGATGAGGAGTTTAAACCAGTCGGGATCATTCCCGGACTCACCTCCGAAGGGACTGGTGAATCCCAAGGTGTCTCCGTCCCGAATAGTGAGGGCGGTATAGGTGGTGTTGTTAACGAAGAGGCCACGCACACGGACAGGCAGTGCAAACGAAATGATGTCATGTTCCTCGTATGCCGCATCAAACGCGACGGCATAGGTTTCGCTTCCGCCGGCACCCGTTCCGGGAGTCCATACGGCATACTGATTTTGCCAGCCTGCCGAATTGGTGTCGGTGATTGTGGAATAGGAAAACCCCGACCAGCTGCCATAATCCGCATTAAAGGAGTTTCCAAACCGGGCCCATCCGCTTCGGAATCCGCCGGACCGGTCGCTGCCGTTCCAGGATCCGCCAGCCGGTCGAGGCAGATCCTCCAGTGAGGCTGATGGCGGGCCTCCGGCAGCCTGCAGCAGGAATATCGGCACGAGGCAGGCACCTGCCGCCAGTCGAAGGGCGGTTTCCAGGCACTGCCTGAACCGGGGTACGCCGCACACGGGCAGTACACGATCGCAGTTTTTCAGATTCATTTCTGTGCCCCTTGGCGCGAGAAGCTGCTCTCCCTGCCGCGTGGGCATGCGTGTATACAACCGGTGCCGGCACCGGGTCTACCTGCCGGGAAAGCGCAGAATAACCGGCAGCTCGTCTTCTGGCTTCCGGTGTGTGTCGCCTTTCGCCTTCCCCCGCGGCTGCGGAGTGACATCTGAAAGGGGACTAAAACCGGTTACAGCGGCGCGACCGCGTCCGACTTGCACGGACTTCCGTTTGCTGCCTGAAAATAAATTGTTTTGGCGGACACTTGCAGGATTTGAGGGAGCCGTCAAGGAAATGAGATTAGGCCGGGGCCGGGGAGCAGGAGCGGCTGACGCCCGGCGTTGAATCAGGCGTCAAAAAACTGCTTCATGCCGGCGCGTATATGCTCGCGCCGCATGTTGGCGATGACCTGGATGGAAATTTCCTTGGGGCAAACGGCCTCGCATTCGGCATGGTTGCTGCAGTTGCCGAAGCCTTCCCGGTCCATTTGTTCAACCATCTGACGTACCCGTTTCTCACGTTCCGGATGCCCCTGGGGCATCTTGGAGAGATGCGCCACCTTTGCGCCCGTGAAGAGAGCCGCGGAAGCGTTGGGGCAGGCTGCCACACAGGCCCCGCATCCGATGCATGCGGCAGAATCCATGGCATCTTCCACTACGTCGCCGGAAACCGGTATGCTGTTGGCCTCGGGCGCGGTACCGGTATTTACCGAAACATAGCCCCCGCGTGCGATGATACGGTCGAATGCGCTGCGATCCACCACAAGGTCTTTGATCAGCGGGAAGCCGTTTGCCCGGAAAGGCTCGATCACGACGGTGCTTCCCGGGGTGAATTCACGCATGCGCAGCTCGCAGCTGGTGCAGGCTGCCTTGGGCCCGTGTGCAATGCCGTTGACGACCAGCCCGCACATGCCGCAGATACCCTCACGGCAATCACTTTCGAAAGAAACGGGCTCTTCACCCCTGCGAATGAGATCCTCGTTCAGGGTATCAAGAGCCTCCAGCAGGGACATGTCAGGCGCAATGCCTTCTGCCGTGTAGCTGACGAGCTTGCCGGGTGTTGTCGGGCCATCCTGCCGCCATATTTTAAATGTGTAGGTATGGGTTTCTGCTGCCATAGATGTCCTACTTGTAGCTTCTCTGGGTCTGTTTTACATAATCAAACGAAAGGGCTTCCCTGTGCATGGCAGGGCCGGAGTCGCTGCCCTTGAATTCCCATGCAGAGACATGGGTAAAGTCCTCGTCATTGCGGAGAGCCTCACCTTCCTCTGTCGCGGATTCTTCACGAAAATGTCCGCCGCAGGACTCTTTTCTTTCAAGCGCATCACGGGCCATCAGTTCACCGAGTTCAAGGTAATCCGCAACACGCCCCGCAAGCTCAAGATCCTTGTTGAAGCTTTCTCCGGACCCGGTTACGCGGACGTCGTTCCAGAACGAGGTCTTCAGTTCGCGAATGTCCGCCATGGCCTGCTTGAGGCCGTCCTCGTTGCGTGCCATGCCTACACGATCCCACATGATGCGCCCGAGTGCCTGCCAGATTTCACGTGAAGTTCGCGTTCCCTTCGACCCCACCAGGCGGCTGACATTTTCGAGCACGTGATCTTTCGCCTCTTTGAAAGCGGGATCGTCAGCCGAGGGTGCTTCGGAACCCGCCTTTGCGAGGTAATTCCCAAGGGTGTAGGGCGCAATGAAATATCCGTCTGCAAGCCCCTGCATGAGTGCGCTGGCCCCGAGCCGGTTTGCTCCGTGATCCGAAAAGTTAGCTTCACCGGCCACGAAAAGTCCGGGTATCGTGCTCATCAGTTCATAATCTACCCAAAGCCCTCCCATGGTGTAATGCGGGGCAGGGTAGATACGCATGGGGCTCTGGTAGGGGTTTTCGTCGGTTATTTCGCGGTACATATCAAAAAGGTTTCCGTACCGGGCCCGGATCGTGCTTTCGCCAAGCCGCTTGATGGCGTCGGCAAAATCAAGATACACAGAATAGCCCGTGGCGCCCACGCCCCGACCCGCATCGCAGACCTCCTTGGCCCGCCGGGAGGCTATGTCCCGCGGCACCAGGTTTCCAAAGCTGGGATAGATGCGTTCAAGGTAATAATCGCGCTCAGACTCCGGAATCTCGGCAGGGGCGCGTGTATCTCCGGCATCACGCGGAACCCACACCCTGCCATCGTTTCGGAGACTTTCACTCATGAGGGTCAGCTTGGACTGCCCTGAGCCGGCCTGCGGAATACAGGTGGGATGAATCTGCGTGAAGCAGGGATTTGCAAAAAATGCACCGCGCTTGTAGCAGCGCCAGGAAGCGGTGACATTGGAGTTAACCGCGTTGGTGGACAGGTAAAATACGGTTGAATATCCGCCCGTGCAAAGCAGCACGGCATGCGCGGCGTGACAGTCCACCTCGCCGGTTACAAGGTTGCGGGTCACAATCCCCTGGGCGCGTCCATCCGCCACGACGAGATCCAGCATTTCGTGACGAGGAAAGAGGGTGACTCTTCCTGCGTCAACCTGCCGCATCAGCGCACCGTAAGCACCGAGGAGGAGCTGCTGGCCGGTCTGCCCGCGGGCATAGAAGGTTCGGGAAACCTGTGCCCCGCCAAAGGAGCGATTGGCGAGCTGCCCGCCATACTCACGGGCAAAGGGAATGCCCTGCGCGGCGCAATGATCGATGATGTTCACGCTCAGCTGGGCAAGACGGTATACATTGGACTCCCGCGAGCGGAAGTCGCCGCCCTTGACCGTGTCGTAGAACAGCCGGTAGATGCTGTCGCCGTCGTTCTGGTAGTTCTTCGCGGCGTTGATCCCGCCCTGCGCGGCGATGCTGTGCGCGCGGCGCGGCGAGTCGGAGATGCAGAAGTTCAGGACGTTGTAGCCCATCTGCCCCAGCGTCGCGGCGGCGGCGCCGCCGGCCAGCCCCGTGCCCACGACGATGACGGAGTGTTTCCTCCGGTTCGCCGGCGCCACGAGCTTCATGCTGGCCTGATAGTTGTCCCACAGATCCTGGACGTTGCCCTCGGGGACCCGCGGATCGAGCCCAACTGCGACGGGTGCCTCTCGTACCGTTACGTCGCCCATTGTTCCTCCTAGCCGGCGGCCATCGAAGCGCCGGCCGTGGGGTCGACGAAGAAGAAGATGTAGACCGGGATCAGCAGGAAGCCGACCGCCATCAGCGCTGCGAAAGCGATGCCCGCCGTATGGATCAGCGGCATGTACCGCGGGTTGTTCGCGCCCAGGGACTGGAAGCCGCTCCAGAAGCCGTGCCGCAGATGTGTCCCCAGCATGAGCATGACGACAACGTAGAGACCTGCCATAGGGGCCCAGTTGAACCAGTCGACCACGCGGGAATAGAGGTCTACCGAGGCGTGCCCGTCGATCATCACGTCCGGGTACTCGCGCAGCTGGCCGACGCCGTACTTGAACTGCGCGACATGCGCGACCACGAACACCAGCAGGACCGAGCCGGTGATGATCATCGATCGGGAAGCGACCGTCTTGCGGCTCGCGCCGCCGGCGTTCGCGCTGATCGCATAACGATCCGGGCGGGCCCGGCGGCGCGCGAGCGCCACGCTGATGCCGCTGACCGCGTGTGCCCCGAATACGAGAACGAGCCCCACCTCCATGATGGGGACGGCGGCGCCGTGGCCTAGCGTATGCAGGAAATAGGCGTACTCGTTGAACGCCTCCTGGCCGACGAGCAGAAGCAGGTTGCCGATCAGGTGGCCGACGATGAAGCCGCACAGCAGGAGGCCGGTCAGGCCGTTGAGCAGCTTCTTGCCGATCGTCGAGCGGGTGATCTCCGCAAGGCCGGGCATGGTGAACCTCGTGAGCCGAAAGAAGGAGCGCTATGAACGCAGTCTAGCCCGGTGCCGGGGACCTTGCAGACCCTCTCGCGCGGCGTCCGTCAGCGCGTCGAGACAAGCTCGATCAGGGCGTCGAGCGCGGCGCCGATTTCGGCACGGAAGCCCTCGTCTGCGGCGTCCAGGGCCCGGCGTGCCGCCCGCAGCTCGGCGGCGAGCATTCTCTCTGACCCGGCCTCGAGCGCGAGGCGCGCTCCGCGGAGCCGGCGGAGCAGGCCAGCGTCTTCCGACATGTCCTCGATGACGGCGAGCTCGATCTCCGGCAGGCGCAGGAGCGCCAGAGCGTCGTAACGGTAGGTCGAGCGGTTCGCCTCGGCAGCGCTGCCGAGCACGACGGTCCGCGGCGCGGTGAGTGCGGCACCCGGCAGCGATGCCAGCAGCACATCATCGACAACGATGGCGATCGTGTCCGTGCGTGCGTCGGAAGTCAGCTGCAGCGAATGCCACCGGCCGTCCTCGAATGGGGTGGCAAGAGCCCACGTCCCGGCCGGCGTCGTCACGCGCAGCCCTCGACCGCGCAGGTCGAGGCGGACCAGCGCCTCGGCCGTGGGGTCCATGCGATCCCAGGCACCGAAGAGCGCGATCGACTGTCGGCCGCGCTCCCGCTGCACGGACGCATGGAAGACGAACCCGGCCGTACCGGCCGGAGCGTCCTGAATCAGAAATGTCGTCTCGCCCGTCGAGGAGGTGATCTCGAGGGCGCGTTCCCCCGGCGCAGGCGCCGGAATGGCCATCGTNNGGAACGGGCTCACCGACGGCAGGCGCAGGCTGATCGCATCGGCTTCGAAGTCACCTGCAACGAGCAGGTTCGTCGGCGCACGTCCCTCCTGCGCGGTCGCAGGAGCGGCCGCGAAGAGTGCCAAAGCGCCGAGAACAGGGAGAACCCGCTTGTTCATGATCCCGAGAGTTCGATAATCAGACGATCGATCCACCCCATATCGTCGCATCGCATGCGCCCCGGCGGCAACACGATTCGCCGTTGCCGTCGCGGGTCGCGGAGGCCACCGCGCCGCGACGGTATGCCCGTAAGCCGCTCGGGAGGCGGCATTCCCGCGGCAGGCGTCGGGCCGGCCTGCCTTGCCCGCCACCCGTCGCCGGGTTACAACGTACTGGCGTTTGTGCCTCCTCCCCGCTGTCCGCCTGCCAGGAGTGTCTGCGTGAGTGACTCGCGCATCGAGCCGCCTTTGGGCTCCGGTCTGTTGCCGCTGGATTCGACGACTCTCGAGAAGGTACCGGAGTCGCCCGGCGTATTCCGCCTGCGATCGTCAGGTCAGCGCGTGATGTTCGTCGGTGCAGCCGGTGACGAGGGCCTGCGCGAGGCGGTGCGGCAGATGTTCGACCGCTCGCCGATCGCCGGCCTTGCGGTAGTGGAGTTCGCTGCCACCGACGACGCAGCGGCGGCAGAAGGCGCTGCACAGCAGGATATTGAGCGCCTCAAGCCCCTGTACAACGAGGGCTTCGGACGGTTTCGCAACTCCGAACTCAGCCTCCCCAAGAAGGGTCACAGGATCCGCAAGGCAATGCACAACCCATGATGGACGACCAGCGTAAGTCCGCTCCCATCGCAGTACGGAATCTCGATCGTCGCACCCTGCTCCGGCACGCGGGCCTTCTGGGCGTAGGCGCGGTAGGGCCTCGGCCTCGGCGCTTGCAAGCAGCGGCCGGACGACGAGCTAGCCGACCCGACCACCCCGACTCAGGTCCTCCAGGAAGGCGGGACGGTGACTGCCACCGTGAGCGGTCTGCTCGCCGGCGAGGCAGCGAGCGGCGCAAGGCTCCATGTGGCCGGTATGGGCACTGTCGAGGGCGACGATCGAGGCGTCATCAGCGTGCGCATCCCCTCCAATGGCGAGTACGAAGTGGAGTTCCGCAGCGACAACCACGTCAAACGTGCTGGCGCCATTCAGGTGGCGGGCAACGTCACGCTCGGAATCACGATGCTCGAGAAGGATTCCGGCGTATCCATGCGCTATCTCGATGACTACGCGCGGGGCCTCGGTTCCGGCAAAGGCATCAACATTCGGCCGCGCACGCCGGGCTTCACCAACCGGTGGAATTTTGCCCCGACGTTCCGGCTCTATCGCCGTCTCGAGGATTCCTCGAAAGAGTTCGTGAGCGATGCCCGGATCGACGCGATGCGCGCTGCCATCACGAGCCTTTTCCCGGCGCTGACCGCGAACCGCATCGGATTCCCGGCGATCGAGGTGCGTTCGACCACGCCGCAGTCGATGGGCGAAGTGCCGTCGGGGACCGTGATCGTCGCACAGCGCAGGGCGGCCACGCTCACGCACGAGGCCGTCGGCTCCTTCCAGAGCGAGTACGCGCTGTCGAAGGCGGGGATAGGCTGCGGTTTCGAATCGCCCATCGAGGTCTTCAACCAGATGGTGGGGTACTCGACTGGCGCCTACGGNNTCAACTAGCGCGGGGCTGGCCCGCGCCGCCTGGGAGCGTGAGTACGCCGAGGTCCACGCGTACACGACCTCGTACCGCGACGAACTCGATCGCGGCATCGAGTTCCTGCTCGCGTACGTGCAGGCAGCCGGGATCACGCTGCAGGGTCCGCTGCTGGAGTGCGCCTGCGGTCGGGGGCGGAATGCGATCCCGCTTGCGCAGCTTGGCCACAGCGTACTGGGGCTCGATCACGCGCTGACCGCGCTGGGTCTGTTCGTCAAACGATCCTGCGCGGAGTCTCCCGAGGGCGCGGTCCTGGCGGCTCAGCACGACCTGCGTCAGCCCTTCCCNNGCCGAGATCGCGAGAGTGTTGCGCCCCGGCGGCCTGGCCATCGTCGTCACCTTCGATCGCGACGACGGCTACTACGGGCCGTTCCTGGAGAACCCGGATGCCGACGGCGCCGTCGTGCTCGATCCGAACACGTCGATCCGGAATCATCTGTTTCGCGGTCCCGAACTCGACGCGCTGTTCTGTCCGCCGCTCGAACTGCTGGCCGGCAATCGGTTCGACTTCGTCGATGAGGCGGCGAAAACACAGTGGACGCGGCGATTTCATCTGCGCCTGTACCGGCGTCCTGAGAGCTGAGCCCCGCGTTCAGGGCTGCCAGACTTCCCCTGCCGCAACCGCGGTTGCTCCGGGCGGTGGATTCGACTCACCCTCGACGGGCCGATACTGGAATTCCGCTCTGCCGAGCCCATCGTCATCCGTCCAGACCCGATAGCCGCGCACCCAGCATGGCTGGTTGGGCAGGAGCCGGACGCCGGTAGGCAAAAGCGTGAGCTCGCCGAGCGCCATCTCCTGTGACCCCTCAGGGGCATCCGCCGACGGGAGTTCGACCCGCAGCGTGCGCCAGTCGATGGCTCTGCGCCGTTCGGGCTCGCGCAGCTCGAGCTGGTCGCCGCGTCGGCGGTTCCGCATTCGGGTCAGGAAGTCCTTGCGCTTCATCGCTCAGTCGACCTTCGCCAGTTCCTCGAAGAAGTACGCCGCGCTGGCGATTCCTCCGTAGAAATTCCCGACGTCGAGATTCTCGTCGGGCGCGTGGGCGTTCTCATCGNNGACGGCCGGCACGGCAAAGAGCTCTTCGAGCGTGCCGATCAACGGGATCGAACCCCCTTCGCGGATGAAGACGGTTTCGGCACCGAAACCACGTTCGAGCGCCCGCGCGGCGGCCTGCAGCACCGGGTGGTCGCGTTCTGCGGACCACGGCCTGCCGCCGTGCATGCGGGTGACTTTGACCCGCACCCCTGCCGGCGCGAGCTGTCGGAGATGAGCTTCGAAGAGGTCCGCGATTTCGTCCGGCTCCTGATCCGCGACGAGGCGCATCGATACTTTCGCCATCGCGGCCGCGGGCAGGACGGTCTTGCTGCCTTCGCCTGTGAAGCCGGACAGCAGGCCGTTGACGTCCATCGTGGGCTGCGCCCAAAGCGACTCGAGCACCGGATCGGCTCCGGGCATGAGCGCGTCGACGTCCAGGGATTCGCGATACGCCTGATCGTCGAAAGGAAGTTTCTGCCAGTCGGCGCGTTCCTCGGCCGGGACTTCCCGTACTTTGTCGTAGAAGCCGGGAACGGAGATGCGGCCGTTCTCGTCGCGGCACGCCGCCAGCATGCGGGCCAGAGTCTCTGCCGGGTTCACGACGGCGCCGCCGAACATCCCGGAGTGGAGGTCCCGGTTCGGGCCCTGGATGTCGACCTGCAGGTACGCCATGCCACGCAGTCCGTTGCAGAGCGTTGGCAGTCCCGGGGCAAACATCGTGGTGTCAGAGACGACGACCGCGTCGCAGCGCAACTCGTCCATGTGGTCGCGTACGACCTGCCCGACGTTGGGGCTGCCAACCTCCTCCTCACCCTCGATCAGGTAGACCACGTTCACCGGGCAGCTCCCGGTGGCGGCAATCCAGGCCTCGAGCGCCTTGGCGTGCACGTACAGCTGGCCCTTGTCGTCCGCCGACCCGCGAGCGAAAAGCTTGCCATCGCGGACCTCGGGCTCGAACGGCGGACTGCTCCACAACTCGACGGGATCTTCCGGCTGGACGTCGTAGTGGCCGTAGACGAGCACCGTGGGCGCCCCCTCGGCACCGCGCCATGCGCCGTAGACCACGGGGTGTCCCGGGGTTTCCCAGATCGCGGTTTCGGTGCAGCCGGCGTCCGCCAGGCGCGCCTCCAGCCACTGCGCCGCCTCGCNNCGCCGGGTCCGTCGATATGCTGGGGATTCTCAGAAAATCGAACAGTTCCTCGAGCCAGGTCTCGCGGCGCTCTTCGATGGTGCTGGCGATCGCGTTGGAGTCGGACATCGCTCTGCCGGGTCGGAGGTGGGGGCGGCCCCGCGGGGCCGTAAGAACTCTCGATATTCTAGCCGCTTCGGCGCGACGCGCTTCGTCTGCTCAGGCTGCCGGCACCGCTCCGGGGGCTCGGCAGCCGGACTGCTCGAGCTGCCGTGCAGCCTCTTCCGGGAATCGCGCCGACTGTTGAGTGCCCCCCCGCCGTTTGCTAGCGTAGGGGCCCTCCCGGCCGCCTCGGCGCGGGAATTTGATGGCGAGTTCGAGCCCCAGGGCGAGGTGATGATTTGAGATTTGCGCGCGGCGGCGTCGGTGCAGTGTTGCTGACCGGACTGCTCCTGGCGATGGCGCCGGAGGCTCAGGCACAGGATCTCGCTACGAAGACGCAGCGGGTCAAGGAACTCGTGCAGGCAACCGGACAGACGCGCTTCGTGACCCCGGCACCCGGCTCTCGCTCGACCGTGCTCGCGGTCGACACCTCCACGGCGCTGTTCTTCTTCCTGGAGCGCGGCGCGGT
>JABAHO010014908.1_pt1 | contig 18531 bp, 14 predicted proteins | sample 7062071 | NCBI WGS metagenome assembly JABAHO01 (sample SAMN14534356, study PRJNA622989) | marine sediment metagenome | biome: marine biome [ENVO:00000428]; feature: marine pelagic biome [ENVO:01000023]; material: deep marine sediment [ENVO:00002113] | place: India: Gulf of Kutch | collected...
TCTCATGCTGCATCAGGACTATGGCATTATTCCTGTTGCGCGAGGGAGCGGTGTCATATTTTTAATAATCTCGGATTCAGATGAACAGGCCGTTCTGCGGGTCGAGGCTGCCGACCTCGCGCCGGCGGAATTTACACTGATGCCCAGGGCCATAGCAGGTAAAGCGGACAATGAATAGTACCGAGCATCGCCCGGACAGGCAAAGTTCACCGGGCACGGAAAGCGGTTTTTCCCGCGAGTCCGATGCATCCGGAAGCCGGGTTTTTGCTTTTGCCCGGCGAACCCTCTTGCTTGCCGTGTTTTTTGCCTTCTTTTCGCTTCCGGCCGGTCGTGGTTTTCTGGTGTTATCCCTGGTGGCTCTGATCGTGTTTGCGGTGCGTGCCCGCCGGTCCATGCCGTTTCCGACAGTGGCCTGGCTGGCCCTGCTGTTCATTGTCGAGACCGCCCTGGTGACCGTTTTGGGTGTTAATCCCGAAGACGGCGTGGGCAAGCTCGACAAGCTTTTCTGGTTTTCGGGAATCATCCCTGCTGCCTCGCTTTTGACCACAGGCGCCGACAGGCGCCGGATGCTGATGGCAGCTGCAGCCGGGGCGGTTGTCTGCGGTCTTATTACCTGCTTCAGCCGCCTTCGTATCATAGCGGATACCCTTCGCAGCGGGGATTCTCCGGACTGGATGAAAGTGCTGACGGACGGAACCTCAATGACCGATGCCCAGCGCCTGATGGTAGGCCTGATCGCCATAGTGGGCCTGCTTGTCTGGAAGCTGCGGAATCATGAAAAGGCCCGTGCCGGGCTGTGGCTGGCACTGGCTCCGGTTGCCGGAGGCCTGCTGCTCTGCTTCAAGCGCGGCAGTTGGATCAGTGCCGTGTTCTGCATCCTTCTTATGGCGGCTGCCAGCCTGAAAAAGCGCTACCTGCTTGTGCCGGTGCTGGTGATCGTTCTGTGTGCGTTTCTGCCTCCCGTGTCGGCACGCCTGCTTGCGTTGAAAAAAGAATTTAATCCGGATGCCGGCGGAAGGGTGACCATGTGGGTAAAGGTGGCGCCGGAACTCATCCGTACCTACCCGATGGGCATTGGTTACCGGTCCCTGACCAATGAGATGATGAAAGAGATTGCGCCGCGCGTGGAGTCCCGGAGGGATCATCTGCACTCCAACCCCGTGCAAATTCTTGTGGCCACCGGTTGGCTGGGGCTTGCGTTCTACATGGCGTGGATGGGGTGTGGCCTTGCAGACGGCTGGCGGTACCGGTCTTGGGCGCTACGTTCCGGAGATGATGAGGACGGGCACTGGGCGCTGGTGTTGCTGCTGATGTTCATCGGGTTGCTGGTGAACGGGCTCGTAGAGTACAACTTTGGCGATGGCGAGCTGGTGCTGCTCTACGGGTTTTTGATGGGTGCCTGCGCTGCCGGTCGCCAGGCCGTGCGTGCGTCCCGTCAGGACGTTAATTTGTAGGAGCAGCGCCGAATTTCCTGTCCCTTTTGCAGGAACAGGCTTTCAAATTCTGTGCGCTCATCCTCCTGCGGCCGGAAGGCTTCAATTGCGTCAAACCGCTCGTGGTTTTCGAAAAGCCGTGTAATCTGCCCGTAGTAATCTGCGTGATCCGTGGCGACGTGGATGCATCCTGCCGGGGCCAGCTTCGCGACGAGTGTATCCAGAAACATTTCAGAAAACAGCCGCCGGTCATGGTGCCTGCGCTTGGGCCAGGGGTCCGGGAAAGAGACGTAAAACGTAGAAACGGAACTGTCGGGCAGAAGGTAGGAGATTCCGTAAAGCGCCTCAATCCTGAGCAGCCGGACATTGGTAAGTGAAAGGTGCCGGATCTTTTTTTCCACCCGGCGGATGCGGACCAGCTGCCGCTCGATGCCGATGAAATTATGCTCAGGAAAGCGATGCGCCCGGGCGGTTAGAAAACGCCCCTTCCCGCAGCCCACATCCACCTCGAGCGGCCGGGCCGTATCCAGGTACTTCTCAAGGCTCAGGGTTTGAGTCCACGACTCAGGGGTAATACGAAGCGACGGGGCCGTGTCTGTTTCCGTGGAGGATGGCATTGAGTGCTGTAAAGCGTGTGTGGACTTACGGGGCAGGGGGAGACATGCGCATCGGGATTCCTACCGGCCAAACAGCCTGCCCAGCAGCCCGCCGCTCTTGCCGGCCCGGTCCATGCTGTTTTCAATGAATTCGAGCGCAAAGAGCTGAAAGTCGCTCGCACCGATGCTGGATTTATACTTCTTTGCCGCGGTGTAAAGGCCCTCCTTGCCGGCGGTGATCAGGCTGTTGATCTCCTCGGTGTTGGAGGTGCGTTTCTCGGCCAGCTTGGTCAGCAGCGGCATGAAAGACCGGGCAAGGTTGTTTTTCGCCTCCCAGTCGCCGCCTTTCACGGCCTTAATATCGGCTTCAAGGCTGCGGTTTTGGGACTGCTTTCGGGCTTCAGGCCCCTGGTCCCTGCCCATGTTGAGGGATATCTTCATGCTGTAACCTCGCTCCTGCTGAATACGATGCGGAGACGACTTGTACTTGAATGCTGCTTTGGCTACTCTGCGGGCCAGTTTGCACCAGCTGAATTTTGGAGTCAAGGTGAAGGATAAAAAGCGTCTGGAACAGCTGGAGGAGTTTGTTGTCGGTCTTATCACGGACCAAAGCAATCGCCCTCCGCATGATTTTTCGACACGGGCTCTGCTCCGTACGCTGAAGTCCCTGTCGCGGCTGTACCTCGTTGTCATCCAGATGCGCCTGTTTCTCTATGAGAACCGAATCTTCCGGAACTACACGCTTGGCTGCCAGGTCATCAGTGTGGGGAACCTGACCGTCGGCGGCACCGGTAAAACGCCTGTGGTGGAAGCCTTTGCCCGGGAGTTGCAAAAAGAGGGGCGACGGGTCGCGGTATTGAGTCGTGGATACAAAAAAGTAGAACCCAATGCCTTTAAAAAAATGGTGGACCGGATCACCATGCGTGAGGCACGGCGTCCGCCGCGTGTCGTGTCGGACGGCAAGGATCTGCTCCTGGATTCAGCCATGAGCGGCGATGAGCCCTACATGCTGGCTTCAAACCTCAAGGATGTCTGCGTTGTTGTAGATCGCGACCGCGTCAAAAGCGGACGGTACGCAATCAACCGACTCGGGTGTGACACCCTCATCCTCGATGACGGATTTCAGTATCTCACACTGAAACCCCGCGTGCAGATTGTGCTGGTTGACCGCACCAATCCCTTTGGAAATGAAAACGTGCTGCCGCGCGGCGTTTTGCGCGAGCCCATTCGCAATATTCGCAGGGCGGACTTCATCTTTATTACAAAATCAAACGGTTCCGGCGTGGACGAATTGAAGTCTGTGCTGCGAAAGCATAATTCACACGCGGAAATCATCGAGTGCCGGCATGCCGCACGGCATGTGCAGAATGTGTATACCCGGGAGCAGCAGGATTTATCCTTTCTGTCCGGGAAACGCGTGGTTTCTGTATCCGGTATTGCCGCACCCGAGGGCTTTGAAAAAGAACTCGAGAAACGCGGTGCCAACATCGTGGAGAAATTCCGGTTTGCGGATCACCACCGCTACTCCCAGCAGGAAATTATCAATATCATTAATCGTGCAGGCCAGTTGAATGCAGAGGCTATTCTTACCACCGAAAAAGATTCTGTCCGTTTTCCCCGTATGGACCGGGTAGACGTTCCGGTCTTCTTCCTGCGGGTGGATATCGAAATCCTGAGCGGGGAAGAGGACTTCCGCGCCTGCATTTCCCGTATCTGCTTCCGTAACTGACCCGACCGAGTTTTCGGTTTCCGGCCCTCGGCAATTCTGATACACCCTCTGGGCGCAGGTTCAGCATGTCAGAAAGGTGTCCGGTTCCCGCATATGCGTCAAAAACGATACCTCCTTTACAGTCCAAACTGGCTCGGGGATGCCGTGATGGCAATGCCTGCGGTCCAGGCATTCAGGGCGCTCAATCCCGATGCCCATATCGGGCTGTTGTGCCGGCAAACTCTTCGCGATCTTTGGGCTATGCATGCCGTTCCGGATGAGGTGATCGGGCTTCGCAAGGGTGTTTCCGGAATTCGGGATGCCGTGAAGGCCGTCAGGTCCGGAGGATTTGAGCAGGCCTGGGTCATGCCGAATTCGTTTCGATCGGCCCTGATTCCTTTCGTTGCCGGGATTCCGGCGCGCCGCGGGTTTCGCGGTCACCAGCGATCCCTGATGCTGACACAGGTTGTTCCGCTGTCCGAAGCACTGGAGGAACAGCACCAGGCATTCGAGGCGTTTGCGCTGCTGGGTGTTGATTCTCTTGCGGGGATGCCGCCGGTCGAGCTGCGTCCGCCATCCCGTGCGCGTGAACAGGCCGATGCACTCGGAGTGAAGGAAGGTGCAAGCTTTGTTGCCTGCCTGCCGGGCGCGGCCTTCGGCCCGGAGAAACAATGGCCGGTTGAACATTTCGAAGCCTTGCTGCGCCGCCTTGTAAACGAGGCCGGGTACCGGCCGGTACTGCTGGGGACGGAAGCTGAACAGGCTATATGCACGCGGGTCGCCGAAGCCGCCGGACCGCAGTGCCTCAATCTTGCCGGGCGTACGGATTTGCAGACTTTGGCAGAAGTATTAAGGCGTTGCGCAGCGACGGTTGCGAATGACAGTGGCGGTATGCACCTCTCAGCCGCTGTGCAGACGCCCGTGGTTGCGGTTTATGGTGTTACTGATCCGGGTAAAACAGGTCCCGTGGGGGAGGGGCACGAACTGGTACTCGCGGAAGGCGTCTCCCGTGCGCGTGACCTGGACCGGAATTCGATGCGCGCTGTCAATGCGATGCGCAGTATATCTGCCGATACCGTGTATGCTGCATTGCAGAAAGTTTTGGAAGCGCGGCGAAACACCTCTGCCGAAAGCAATATGTAGAAACAGGACGTTGTGCCTGCTGCAGTGGGATTCTGTGCAGCGCAGCATTCCGGCTGATGAAAAAAGCACTGTTAAAGTCTGCGGCCACGGTGGGTTCAGGTACATTTCTGAGCCGTATCCTGGGGTTTGTCCGCGAAGTCCTCATGGCGCAGTTTTTCGGAACTGAGCTTGCGAAGTCAGCCTTCGATGTGGCGTTCAAAGTTCCCAACCTGTTCAGAAGGCTCTTCGGTGAGGGAGCGCTTTCCGCGGCCTTTGTGCCGGTGTTCAGTGAAGTTCGCGAGCAGGAAGGCCTCGATGAGGCGTCACGGCTCGGCGGGCGGGTTGCCACGATGCTAACCGTTTTTCTTTGTGTCGTGGTCGGCCTGATCTGGATCGCAGCCCTGATGCTCGAATCCTGGGACGGGATCGGTGCACGGGGAGCCGCAGTCCTGCCCCTGCTTCGAATTATGCTGCCGTACACGGTGTTTATCTGCCTGGTTGCACTTATCATGGGGATTCTCAACTCGGTGGGTCACTATGCAACACCCGCCTACACGCCTGTGGTTCTCAACGTCGTATGGATTACTGTTCTTCTGACTGTCTGCCCGGGTTTTTCCGACGACCTCTTCGGGGGAGTTCGCATGCTTGCCTGGTCGATTCTTGCAGCAGGCGCCCTCCAGTTGGCAGTGCAGGCTCCGGTGCTGAGAAAACACCGTATTCGGCTGCGGCCTGATTTTGCATGGAGGGATAAGCGCATTTCGAAAATGCTGATCCTGATGGGACCCGCCGCCCTGGGCCTGGGGATCCACCAGGTCAATGTTGTCATCGACAGCCTGCTGGCTCTGTGGGTGGGCAGTTGGGCTCCCGCCGCGTTGACCTATGCCGAGCGGCTTGTGTACCTGCCGCTGGGGCTGATTGCCACGGCATTCGGGACTGTCCTGCTCCCGACGTATTCCCGCCAGGCGGCGAAACAGGCCACGGATTCCATCTGTGAAACTCTTCGCTTCAGCATGCAGAGTGTTCTCTTCCTGATGATTCCTGCAGCGGTAGGCCTTTGCATTTTGGCGGGTCCGATTACAGAGCTGGTTTACCAGTGGTCCGGCGGCCGATTTGACCAGCGGTCTGTCACGCTCACGGCCCGTGCGCTGGCGTTCTATGCGCCGGGTCTCGTTGTTTTCAGCATATACAAGGTGCTGGTCCCGGCTTTTTATGCCCTCAAGGATACCGCGACACCGGTCCGCGTCGGGATACGAACGGTGCTGATCAACTTTGTGCTGAACGTGGTTTTTGTGCTCACCTGGCCGTTGGAATACCGCCATGCCGGGTTGGCCTTTGCGACTGTGCTTGCAAGCGGCGTGAACTGTGTTGCCCTGGGGGTNNGGCGCTTATTCCTTCCGTCGCAACCGGCTTTACGGCATGGGCTGCCTGCGCGGGAGCGGCATCTCTCTGTGAGTCTGCCGGAATGGCGCCAAAAGCGTCGCAGTGTGTGTCCGTTTTTTCCGGTATAGGTCTCGCGATCATTGTGTACGCCGCAGTGGCGGCCATTTTAAATCGCGGCCAGCTCAAATCTTTGCTGGCTTCGAAAAAGCGCAGGTAATGTTCTGCCGGTTCAGGCCGTACGTCGGCCGGGCTTTCCGAGACGGTGCGCCATCATCAGGTAAACCGCGCCGCCCACGAGTGACCATAAAATCAGGGTGGCATAAATCATCAGCGAAAGCGTAACGGCCGCGCCCTCTTCAACCCCGAATGGCGCCAGCAGCACGATGGCGGCGGCATCCCGCGTCCCGATGCCGGACGGCGTGACCGGAATAGCCGCAATCATGTTGATCAGGGGAAAGATGGTCAGTTGATCCAGCAGCGTCAGGTCAAGTCCGATGGCGCGTCCGTATAAATAACTGCAAACGACAAAGGCCAGGTGGTTAATAAGGGAAAGCACCGTGACCTGGATGACAATACGCCGGTTTTTAAGGCAAAGGTGACAGGCCTCATAGGCACGGTTGAGGATGTTTCCGGCCGGTGAACGACGGGTGATCCATGTGAAAAAAGATTTTCCGTCCAGCCATGGCTTGAGTGCCAGCGCGGCGACCAGGCCCGCAGCCCCCAATGTCAGTATCCCCGTGAAGACCAGCGCCACGCGTGTCGTTTCGGAGGACATGAAAAACGACCAGCGGAACACACCGATCACCGCGCACAGCCCGATCAGCGCCAAAAGCCCCACCAGCCGGTCGATAAAAACCGTGGCGACGGCCTCGGTTTTTTTATCCGTTGTTTCCACGGTGGCATAGTACGCCTTGGCGACATCCCCGCCCGTCGCGCCCAGCAGGAATGCATTGAAGAAGTGGCCGACATAGTTCAACGCATGAATCCGGGCAAAGGAGGTGTGCAAATTTTGTGCTTTCAGTAGTAGGTGCCAGCGCACGGCGCAGGCATACAGGCAGAGCGGAAAGCAAAATGCCCCGGCAACCAGCAGCGGCCAGTGGCCTGCGGAGGTTAAGAGGGCATCCCTGAGCGTGCCGAGGTTGCCGCTGTCGTGCAAGCGGTACAGGATGAAACCGATAATTCCGATGCCAAGCGCCAGCTGGACAGCGGTTGCAACCCAGGTGCTGAAGCGGGACTTCATGAGGTGCTTTCGGCGGATTCTCCGGCCGGGGCTTCACGCCACGCCGCCCGGATGTGTTCGATGCCGGCCCGTAAAATATCCGCCGGCGTATCGGTTGCCGGTTCAATGACGGTTGGTACATCGGGGGGGATCAGCTCACGATAGCTGCTGAAATCAATCTGGCCGTGCGGGGGCATAACGTGATCCCTGAAGGGGGGATCTACGTCATGCACATGCAGGCCCATAACATGCGGGGCTAGCTTCCCCAGCCATCTGCGCTGGCTGATCAGCCCCAGGTTCTGGCGAATCTGGCCGTGCCCGATATCGTGCCAGTACCCGATACGCGGTGAGCCGAACTCTCCGCAAAGAACCTCCATTTCCGTTTCAGACGGAATGGATTCCCACAGGGGCAGGTTTTCCAGCGCCAGGTTGACGCCGAAAGATTCAAGATCAGGCAGAAGCGCCTCCAGCCCTTCCCGAAGATAAGCGAGGTGCGGTTTTGCCTTTTTGTCCCGGGTCAGAAGCAGCCGGGTTTTGACCTTTTCATATTTTGCCGTGGACTGCCTGCCCTCGTTGTAAAGTTTCACCAGTTCACGGGTGAGGTTTTTCATTTGGACGTAGCCGGCGTGGCAGACAATGGTTTTCGCCCCGATCTCCGCTGCAAATTCAATGGTGCGCCGGGTGTGAATGATCGCGTTCTGCCGGCTGCGGGCATCTTCACTGCCGAGCAGGAACAATTCGGGGTGACCCTGCGGTGCATTGGGGGGAACCGGGCAATAGTTGTGAAGACTGTCGACACGTACTGCCCCCCCGGACACGGCTTTTTTAATTCCCGGCACGAGATAGGGCATCGTGTCGTACCCGAGTTCGAGGCATGTAAGCGAGGTTTCCTGAAGAATTTCCTCTACCATGGCCTCGCCATCGCTGTGCCTGAAGGCGTTCCAGTGGGTGGAAATGGAATAATGCCGGGTAGACATGTTTATTTCGTGCAATCGGGGTTTTGTGTCAGATGCCGGTTCAACATCCTGTGCCTTCGGTATTAATAAAATGCCCCGGTCGCTAGCGGCCGGGGCACGTCAGGCTATACAGATTGTCTGGATGACAGGCGTCTCGAGGTGCGCCTAGGCGCCTGATGCCAGTCGCGCACGAGCGCGCGCCGATTTTTTGCGACGCTTCTCGCTGGGCTTTTCAAAGTAGCGATTGGCGCGGACCTGCTTCATCATGCCTTCTTTGTCCATGATTTTTTTCAGCCGCTTCAGCGCTTTTTCAACTGTTTCGCCTTTTCGCAGTTTTACCTGGATCACGATATCTACTCAACTCCCTTCCTCGTCCGAATGAGTTCCGGACTAAACATGAAGCGCAGAGACTACATAGGGTGGCCTCAGTGTGTCAAACGGTAATCGTAAAAGATTAAAAAACGGAGCCGGAACAAGCTTTGTCAATAATGCGAAAAAAGCTTGTTTGCAAAACTTTACAAGGATTTTTTCCGGTCTCGACCCGGAATCTAATCTTTTGTGAAGCGTGAAACAGTCGGACGTCCGATCGAATGGTAGGCAAAGCCGTGTTCGGACATTTTCTCCGGATCGAATACATTTCGTCCGTCAATGACGATGGGGCATGCACAGGCGCTGTGGAGCGCCGCGAGATCCAGATCCCTTACTTCCGGCCAGTCGGTCAGAATCAGCACGGCATCCGCCCCCTGGACGGTCTCAAGCGGAGTTTCAAAATATTCCAGTCCCGGAAATTCCTGGTCAAACTTCTCCTGAGCAATGGGATCCCACAGGCGCAGTTTTGCTCCGCGTTCACGCAATTGGGGCACAAAAAACAGGGAGGGGGACATGCGGATATCATCCGTGCCCGGTTTAAAGGCAAGTCCCAGCACAGCAATTGTCTTGTCCTGAACAACCCAGAGTTCCTGCTGCAGTTTTCGGAATAAATGTTCACGCTGGCTGGCGTTGATGGCCTGAACTTCCTTCAGCAGGTCAAGGCTGTAGCCATATTCGTCGCCAAGTTTGATGAATGCATCAACGTCTTTCGGAAAGCAGGAGCCCCCATAGCCCACTCCGGCTTTCAGGAATGCCGGGCCAATCCGGTTGTCCAGGCCCATGCCGTGCGACACCTGGTCGATGTTAGACCCGGTCAGTTCGCAAATGCGGCTAACGGCGTTAATAAAAGAAATTTTCATGGCCAGGAATGCATTCGAGGCGTGCTTGGTCAGTTCCGCACTGGCAACGCTCATTTCAAGGTAGTCGCAACCACTACTGTCAATGATGGGCTGATATATTTCCCTCAAAAGGTTGGCGGCACGCTCGGAATCCACACCGACCACGATCCTGTCAGGATTGAAGGCATCGCGAATAGCGGTTCCTTCACGCAGGAACTCAGGGTTGGAGGCAATGTCGAAGGGGACATCCTCCTTGAGGTACTTGTTCATCGTGCGCCAGAGCTGCTCGTTCGTGTTGACGATTACGGTGCTCTTTTCAACGATCAGGCGGTAATCGTCCATGTTTTCAGCGACTTCGCGTCCCACGCTTTCAACGTAGGACATGTTGGCTTCACCCTGGTAGCCCGGCGGGGTACCCACGGCCACAAATATGACGGGGGCAAACTCAGTGCCTTCCTTGATAGACGAGGTGAATTTCAGGCGCCCCGCATCCATGTTGCGGACAACGATTTCCTCAAGCCCCTCTTCGTAGATGGGCATGTGGCGGTTGTTGAGCATGTCCACCTTGCGGGTGTCATTGTCGACACACATCACATTATGGCCAATTTCTGCAAAAGTGGTGCCGGTAACAAGCCCGACATAGCCAGTCCCAACAATGGTAATGTTCATGGTTTCCGTTCCTGTATTGGTGTCAGCCATGGGTGGCGAAAGACGGGTAACATAACGATTTCAGTAAAGATTGCAAGCCCGCGGGCATTCCCCCCGGATGCATTTTCAGCTTTCTGCCGCTGCTTTGTCGCTTGAACCCGGGGGCAGGGTTGGCTAGGATCCACGGCTATTTTTGATTTCGGCATGACCTCGGTGAGGACCCCAATGCGAGCGGTCCTGAACCCGTCATGCAGTTCTGCCTTCANNATTTATGCCCCTGGCTTCACTGCAAACATGGATGCTGGATGCGTTTGTACGCGCATTCCCGGAGGCGGAGCTTCGCCCCGAGGATGTTCAGGTCGTTCCGTCCACGAATCCGGATTTCGGCGATTACCAATGCAATAATGCCCTGAATCTTGCCAAGCTGCTGAAATGTTCTCCCCGGGATGTTGCTGCGCAGGTACGCGACCAGTTGGCGGAGAACCCGGACGTTGCGGGGACGGACATCGCCGGTCCCGGCTTCATTAATATAAGGCTAACCGACGATGCCGTGGTGGAAGCGGTGACAGATTTGGCCGGCGGCGGCAGCGTCAGCCTGCCGGATGTCGGTGGCGGGCATACGGTTGTCATCGACTATTCCAGCCCGAACGTGGCCAAGCCCATGCACGTGGGGCATATCCGGTCCACCATTATCGGGCATGCCATAGCCCAAATGTACAGGGCACTGGGATACCGGGTGATTTCGGATAACCACATCGGGGACTGGGGTACGCAATTCGGTATCCTGATCATGGGATACAAGCACCTGCGTGACGATGCCGCACTTGCAGAAAATCCCGTCGAGGCGCTTGAAAAACTTTACGTGCAGAGCTACGAGAAGTCCCGCGCGGATGACGCGTGGCTTCAGTCCTGCCGCGAGGAACTGGTCAAGCTGCAGCAGGGCGATGCGGAAAACCGGGCGCTATGGGAGCAGTTTGTCTCCTGGAGCCTCGGTGAGTTTGAGAAAATTTACAGGCGGCTGGGAGTGTCTTTCGACCTCGTGCGGGGAGAGAGCCATTACAATGATGCGTTACCCGATGTCCTCGGTACCATAGAGTCGAAAGGGTTGCTTGCCGAGAGCGAGGGCGCGCAGGTCGTGTTCCTCGACGAGGAAAAGCTGCCGGTGTGCATTGTTCGAAAGAGCGATGGCGGGTTCAACTATGCCACGACGGATATTGCAACTGTCATGTCCCGAATCGCCGAGTTTGATCCCGACCGCATTATATACGTCACCGATGAGCGCCAGCAGTTGCATTTTCGCCAGTTCTTCACTATTTGCGGCAAGCTGGGGCTGAAAACGCCCCTGGATCATGTTTATTTCGGGCTAATGCGGCTTCCGGAGGGAACGTTTTCTTCGCGCGAAGGCAACGTGATCAAGCTCGAAAGCCTGCTGGATGAAGCGGAGCGACGGGCCCTTGAAATCGTGAAGGCCTCCAGCCCGGAAATGTCCGCGGATGAGTCCGAAACTGTTGCCCGAGCTGTGGGTATTGGCGCCGTTAAATATGCCGACCTGAGCCAGAACCCGCAAACAGTGATCACGTTTACCTGGGACAAGGCGCTCGCCCTGGATGGAAACTCCGGCCCATATTTACAATATGCCTGCGCGCGAATTGCCAGTGTGCGTACCAAGTATTGTGCCCAGTATCCGGATAAAGATCCTGATACCTTCCCGCTGGCGTTGACCGAGGACGTTGAACGCGCACTGGCGGTAAAGCTGATCCGTTATCCGGAGGTGGTTCAACGGGCCGCGGAAACGTTTAAACCCAACCTGATTGCTGATTTTCTGTATGATATTGCCCAGACTTACAGTACATTTTACCAGAATGTACCGTTTTTGAAGGCTGAAGAGGGTACCCGGGAAAGCCGTGTCCGCCTGTGCGGATACGTGCGAACGGTGCTTCAGCATGGTCTTGGGCTTTTGGGAATCGAGACTCCGGACCGGATATAACGGGCAAACGTGTTCGCCCGAATTCACGTAATAGAAGCGCATTCTGAAAGGTAAAGACACATGCTTGTCGTGATGCAGAACGGTGCCGCGAAAGCGGAAATTGCCGAAGTCGAAAGCCAGATTAAGCACATGGGGTATCAGCCGCATGCGATCCACGGTGTGGAACGCACCGTTATTGGAGCCATCGGCGATGAACGCGGCAAGGCGAGGCTCCAGGCGCTGGAAACCATGCCCGGTGTTGAGCAGGTCATCCCCATTCTCAAGCCGTACAAGCTGGCCGGCCTTGAACTTAAAAAAGAGAAGAGCCATGTCGATGTGGGTGCCGGCGTTGTCTTTGGCGGTGAACGCATCCCCGTCATCGCGGGCCCCTGCAGCGTGGAAGGGCTGGACCAAATTTGCCTGTCGGCGGAACTTGTGAAGGAAGCCGGTGCGTCCGTGCTCCGGGGCGGCGCCTTCAAGCCGCGTACCTCACCGTACAGCTTCCAGGGCCTACAGGAGGAGGGACTGCAATTCCTTGCCGAAGCACGAGACCGCTCGGGCCTGCCGATTGCTACCGAGGTGATGAAGGAATCCGCAGTTCCGCTCGTCGTGGAATATGCGGATATCCTGCAGATCGGCGCCCGCAACATGCAAAACTACGACCTGCTTAAGGCAGTGGGCCAGACGCAGAAAGCCGTCCTGCTCAAAAGAGGCCTCGCGAGTACTATCCGCGAGTGGCTCATGTCTGCGGAATATATAATGTCCCAGGGCAACATGAACGTCATCCTCTGCGAGCGCGGCATCCGCACATTTGAAACTGCTACCCGAAATACCCTGGATCTGAATGCCGTCGCCGTGCTCAAGCGCGAGACACACCTGCCGGTTGTCGTCGACCCCAGTCATGGAACCGGCCACTGGGCCTACGTGNNCCCAGTCATGGAACCGGCCACTGGGCCTACGTGGAGGATATGGCGCTGGCCGCCATTGCCGCCGGTGCCGACGGACTCATGGTAGAAGTCCACCCGGAACCGCATGAAGCATGGTCGGACGGTGCACAATCCCTGACTCCGAAACGCTTTGAGCACCTCATCGCGCGGGCCCGCAAGGTCGCGGAAGCCGTTGGAAGGACCGTGTAATCATGGTTTCATCGGACAAGCAGACCCTGACAGGCATTCCGGATGGTCGGCGTGTCGTCACTCGGAGGATGCGCTGATGGTCGTGGGCATCATCCGCAAGGCGGAACAGGCGAAACGTCCGGTCGTGCGCGAGCGGTCGGATCATACCGTTTCGCGCAAGCAGATTTCCCAGAATGCACTCAAGGTGCTTTACCGGTTGAATCATTGCGGCCATAAGGCTTACCTCGTCGGCGGGGGAGTGCGTGACCTTCTGCTTGGCAGAAACCCGAAGGACTTTGACGTTTCCACCGATGCCCGGCCGCGCCGGGTGCAGAGACTCTTTCGAAATGCCTATCTCATTGGACGCCGCTTTCGCCTGGTGCATATCAAGTTCGGTGAGGAAGTTATTGAAACGAGCACCTTCAGGCGCCAGCCGGAAGAAACCGGCAGTGAAACCGGTGATGGGTCGCTTTATCACCACAGCGATAATACCTACGGAACCCCCGAAGAGGATGCCCGCCGGCGTGACTTCACGATCAACGCCCTCTTTTATGACGTAGAGTCCTTTAGCGTGATCGATCATGTAGGCGGACTGAAAGATCTCGACCGAAAGCTCGTGCGCTGCATTGGCCAGCCGGATATCCGCTTCCAGGAGGATCCTGTCCGTATGTTGCGTGCTGTGCGGTTTGCCGCGCGCCTCGAATTCAAGCTGGAACCGCGTACCCGCAAGGCCATCCTCAAGCATCATGCAAAGATTCTGCAGTCGCCCGCCCCGCGGCTGCTTGAGGAGCTATACCGCCTTTTCCCGTTCCGCTCCGGGGAACGTGCCCTCAGGCTGCTGAAAGCATGCCGCCTGTCGGGCGACCTGATCCCCGAGCTTGAACCCTTTATGTCCGGTCGGCAATCCGCGCTTTTCTGGGGAATTCTCAGGGAGCTGGATGCCGCCGGCGATGATGAAGGCAAGGCCGCCGACCCGGCGCTCATTTTTGCCTGCCTGCTTTACCCGGCATACCGGGCTGCGGTCTCTGCTGCCGGCCGCGGTTCAGGAAAACCCGACGGAGCCGCCATTGCACGGGACGTACTTGGTCCGATCAGCGAGCGTTTCCGCATTCCCCGCAAGGTCTATTACGAGGTAGTTCAAATTCTCAATGCACAGCGCCGATTTGAGAAAACCCGCGAAAAGTTTTCGCATCGGCGTTTTGCGCAGCATCCGTGCTTTGGCCAGATGCTTGCCCTGCGGGAAATTGTACTCAAGGCAACCGATGGCGACCTGGCCTCGATTGAAGAGTGGAAATCGCTCCATGCCGAGCATGCGCACCAGGGATTCCCTGCCGGGCGCCGCCGTCCCGGTCGTCGTCGGCCAAGGGGCCGCCGGGGCAGGGGGGGACGATCTGCCGGAGGCGAAGGCCAAGCGGCTGCCTCAGCCGAACGTAAAGCCGGCGGAGGCGAATGAGCAGGCAGCCCATGGCCAGGTCCCGCCGCAGGTCGCCGCGGGGAGAAGAGGCCGCACTGTACGGCCAGCAGCCTGTCTCCGAAGCCCTCAGGGCCGGGCGGCGCGAGATCAAGAGCGTGCTGATCGGCGATACCCGCTCTGCGGAAAACCAGACTGACGCCATTCAGTCCCTTGCCTCATCAAAAGGCATCGCGGTTGAGCGCGTGGATCCGCAGCGTCTTGACCGACTCTGCAGCGGTGGAAATCACCAGGGCGTCGCGCTGATGGGCGGGGGATATCCTTACGCCGGATTCAATGAAATTTGCGATGTTGCCGGCCGGGGTGGAACCGACCCCCTTATTCTTATCCTCGATCACATCCAGGATCCCCAGAATCTCGGCGCGCTTTTGCGTGTGGCACACTGCGCGGGTGTGGATGGCGTCCTTATCCCGTCCGACCGTGCTGCCGGGGTAACACCTGCCGCTTCACGCGCCTCGGCGGGCGCTGCCGAACACATGCGCGTTGCGAAGGTTCCCAACCTTGTGCACTGCATCCGCAAGCTCCAGGAGGCGTTGCTCCGGGTTTACGGGCTCGAAGGCTCTGAAGATTCCGAAGACTACACCTCTGCCGATCTGTCCGGGCCGCTGGCGCTCGTCGTCGGCAGCGAGGGGCGCGGGTTGAAGCGACTTGTCAGGGAAACCTGCGACGGGCTGATTCGCCTGCCGATGTTCGGAAAGGTCGACTCCCTCAACGCATCCGTTGCCGGCGGCATAGCCCTTTACGAAGTGGTGCGCCAGCGCCAGGCCGGCTCCTGAGAAAACCGGGATATTTTTCCGCCCATTCTGAGAAAACGGAGTTGCTTTGCTGCTTTGTTTGGTTTTTTGAGCATTTCATCTGCTTGCGTGATGTTCAAATCGTGAGATAAAATTGGGGGTTAGTTATGACCCGTTATATTTTTATCTTCTTTTTTGCCCTGTGCCTCGCTGCCGGTGCTGCAAATAATGTCTACCAGAATGCCTCGGGTGACGGCCTATGGGGTACCGCGGAAAACTGGTCGCTGGGTACAGTGCCGGCCGGGTCGGATAACGCCGTTGTGAACAACGGACGCCGGGTGCTGCTCTCTGCAGATGCCCCTGACGTGGACATACTGACGATCGGCAATAACCCGGTATCCAATACGCTGCTGATCGTCTCGGCGAATCTGACCGTTAAAAACATGCGCATTTCATGGGCTTCGACGGCACTCGGGGCCGTCAGGCAGGTGGATGGCATGCTGCATGTAACCGAAGATTTCAGAATTGCCTCCACCAGCGACGGCGCCGGCTATGCCGGATACGAGGTATCCGGTGGAACACTTGATTTTTCAGGAATACGGGTTTCCGTCGGTACCGGCGGTCCGGCGGATTTTGTCGTGAACGGCTCCGGCCCAGGGCATGTCCGGGGAGGTGACATGACGGTGGGTGCGCAGGGGACAATGACCCTTCGGCTCGGAGCCCTCGGAATCACGCCCGTTGAGCTGGATGGCACGCTGACGTTTGATGCCGGTGCGCGCCTGGTTGTTGACGGTTCGCTTTATGACGCGCTGGATGGATATTTTCCCCTGGTCAAAACGGGGGACGGTGTGCCGCCTGACCTGGCAAATGTCGTGGTATCGTTTGTCGGGCTGGAAGGCAGGTATCCGGCTCTTGTCTCAGAGAACGACGGGGTATGGCTGCGCCTGCTGCCTCCGCCCTCCTTTTCTGATGCGCTCTGTTCGCCCGTGCCCCCCAGCTCTGTGAGAGCCGATCATTCGAACAGCGCTTTTTCCATTTCCCGGGAGCTGGTACCGTCCGAATCGGCCTGGGGGCTCAGCCTGCATGAAGCCCATGTGATGGATGTGCGGCTGAAACATGATGAACCCGGCGGAGGCGCCAATACCTTGAACCGGTCCTGGGACATGCGTATCGGTCGTGGCGGACATATTTATTCTTTGCGNNGACACATTTATTCTTTGCGCACGCCGGCACTGGGAGAGACCGTACCTCCGCAAACGCAGGATCCCATAAACTCGGCCCCATGGATCGACGAGGTCTGGCAGGCGGTAGCGGTAGATACCACACTCAATGATCCGCCGTATTCAAAGTATTTCATTCATCAGGCCGGTGTTTATTTTTTGCGTGATCCTGTCCTTGAAAAACCCTTTTACTCACCGCAGGTCGCCTCCGCACTTGATTCCGAAGCGCGCAGCTTCACGGGGGTATACTGGGGCCAGCATGCGCACATTGATGTATATACAGACAATAATGTTGCGAATGACTGGCAGAGCCACCTGCTGATCTATTCCCGGTTCCGGGACCTCGGGCAGGGGGTCATTGAGGTCTCGACCGGGCTCTACAACTTTGGCTCGGATACTCCGGCACATCTAAATCTGCCCTGGGGCGGGGTACGCCGAACCAGTACCCGCTATGCCTTTGCGGGGGCTACCAACAGCCCCGCCTGGAATATTCTGCCCTTTACGGATTTTGGCGATGGCAGCTCCCGCAATTTCAACGACACTGGGGGCTGGTTTGCTTTCTGTGACTTTTCACAGGGATCTACGCCGGCCCTGGGGGTTGTCTACGGGTTGGATGCGCAGCAGTGGCTTCCCGGGCAGCACAATAAAAGCATCGTGCGCTGGGGAACCGCGGGCGGAAAATATGTTAATAACGAGACGAGCTGGCGTAACTATCTCGTCATGTCGGTTATCCGTCGCTACCGGGTTTATCCGGGCGAGGGTCTATGGTCACGCTATTACTTTGTACTTGGGGATAATGTCAGCGATGTCGCGAACCGTGTTGCGGACCGCTCCCTCGTTGCGGCAGAACTGAAGGCATTCAACTACGACGAGGCCTCGTCTCCGCTGATCGGGTACCGCTACACAGGCAGCGGTAACGCATTCCGCATTACAGAAAGCCAGATTTATGCTGACTTCTTTTTGTATGCGCATCCGGTGCGGGGAAGTGTCCCTGTTTTTGAAATCATTGAGGGCGACGGTTCCCGCTTCCTGACCTGGAACCCGTATGTGACGGGTATCAAGAAAACCTATGACGGTTCCGTCGCAGGCATCCGGCTCCTGGGGTTTGCCCTTCGAGAAGCAGTGGCCAATCCGATCTACCCGGATTTTCAGTACAGAAACCTTGCCGGGGTCATGGAACGGGCTCCGCAGAACTACCATCCCGGGGAACACAGCCTGCTCGTAAGGGCCCGCAGTTATTACGGCGAGTGGGCTCTTGCCAACGGCCTGGATGTCATGAATGTGAACACGGCGGCAACGCTGAATACCGTATCGACCGGCGTCCGATTGCGACGGGATGATGTCGGTTTTAAGAAGGGGCCTTTGAGTGCCTGGACCGTCTCGGAAGGGGTTCTCCAAAATGCCGGCACAAACCGCTCCACCAGTGCAGAAGGTGCGATCGGTCACATGGTGGACCTGGCATCGCTGGAAAGCAGCGACCGGGGGCAACTGACCCTGTCCTTTGATTACAGCCTGAACGATCCCCTCGAAAAGCTGTTCGTTCACTTGTGGGGGTATGTGGACGTTGACTCGGAGCCCGCGACGCATACCATGAACGTTGAGGCTTACGGGGGCAGCGCCTGGGAATCGTCTGCCGGCGCACTGGCCGGATACAACCTCGGGAAAACCAACGGGGTGTTTTCATGGCCGGCCGGCGTGGCCTTCGATGCCGCGTCTATCCTGCAGGGGCCCGCCGTGCTGCAAACCTACAGCAAT
>JABAHO010001118.1_pt2 | contig 18520 bp, 17 predicted proteins | sample 7062071 | NCBI WGS metagenome assembly JABAHO01 (sample SAMN14534356, study PRJNA622989) | marine sediment metagenome | biome: marine biome [ENVO:00000428]; feature: marine pelagic biome [ENVO:01000023]; material: deep marine sediment [ENVO:00002113] | place: India: Gulf of Kutch | collected...
GCGGCCCGCTTCACGGCCCTGCAGTCGGGTGAAGTCGATGTGCTGGTTCGGAACACGACCTGGACGGCGACTCGGGACGGCGGCGAGAGTGCCACCTTCCTTACCCCTAACTTCTACGACGGCCAGGGAATGATGGTGTTGGCGGACAGCCCCTACCAAAGCGTGGCCGACATGAACAACACCACGGTGTGCCTCGTGGAAGGCACGACCACCCAGCTGAATCTGGACGGGAAGTTCGACTTGGAGGGCATAACCCTGACCGAGGCGCTGTCCTTCGGCGACACCGACCTGGTGCAAGAGGCCTTTATTGCCGGCCGGTGCGACGGGTGGACGTCGGACAGCTCTCAGCTCGTGGCGCTGCGCTCGACCTACCCCGATTCCGAGGGTGGCCCCAGCGCACTGCGGATCCTGCCCGACATCTTCTCCAAGGAGCCACTTGGTCCAGCAGTGGCGGACGGCGATACGGCCTGGGCCGCGGCAGTGAACTGGGCCGTGCTTGCCACCATGCAGGCGGAGGAGTGGGGCATTACGTCGAGTAACGTCGATAGCTTCTTGACCAATCCCGACGAGAACATCAGGCGGTTCTTGGGCGAGCCGGTTGGTGAAGCAAACGAGCCTTTCGATCCTGGGCTGGGTTTGCCGACCGATTTCGCCTACCAAGTGATCAAGCAGGTGNNATACTTCCAACCCGCAGATCAAGCGTCACGTCGGCACCGAGGGCGACATGGGCAAGAGCCTGGGTCTGCCGAACGACTGGTGCTACAACGTGATCAAGCAGGTGGGCAACTACGGCGAGATCTGGGACCGGCACATCGCTCCGCTCGGGATCGTCCGGGCCGGCTCCCCCAACGACTCGTGGATCAACGGCGGCCTGCACTACGCGCCGCCTTACAAGTAGACCGCGAAGCAAGTGGGGCCCTCCGGGTGACCGGAGGGCCCTGCGGTCTCCTAGCAATGCATTTCCGCTGAGCCGGGCATGGACACCGAGGAACACACCTCTGATGTAACGCGGCACGAGGCGCCACCCTGGTACCGGGATGTCCGCACTCTTCGGCTCCTGATTCAGATTCTGCTCTTGGTCGGGGCCGTGGCGATTCTTGCGTTCCTGATCGGAAACACGGTCAACAACATGCGCCGCCAGAACATCAGCACCGGTTTCGGATACCTCGACCAGTCGGCGGGGACCTCGATCCCCGGCTCTTCCTTCGACCGGTCTGACTCGCGGCTGGCTGCGATCCTGGTTGGTGTCGGCAACACATTTCGGGTGGCGATCGCCGGGATCATCTTGGCAACGATCCTCGGGGTGCTCATCGGCATTGCCCGCCTCTCCCACAACTGGCTCCTCAAAACCGGCGCCCGGCTCTATATCGAGATATTCCGCAACATTCCCCTCCTGGTAATCATCGTCTTCACCTACCTGGCCGTCTTCCTACAAATGCCGAGAATCGAGGATGCCTACCAGCCACTCGACGTGGCCGTCATCTCAGTGCGGGGGATCCACGTTCCGTGGTACGACTCCGGCAGTGGATTCGCCCCCTACCTGCTCATATTGCTGGGCGCCCTGGTGGCCGGGTATCTGGTCGCCCGATGGCGCCAGCGGTTGAGTGACCAGAGTGGCGCCTCGACCTATCCGCTGCTGTGGGGCGTTGGAGCCTTCCTGTTGGTGGCCGTCATCGGCTACATCGCGTTCGGTAGTCCGATATCCGTCAGCGTGCCCGAATTCGTGGGCGATCAAGTGGTCGGGGGGATTCGGCTGAGCCCCGAGTACGCCGCGTTGTTGGTCGCTCTCGTCCTCTACACGGCTTCCCACATTGCCGAGATCACGCGCGCCAGCATCCAGTCCGTCCCCATTGGCCAGAACGAGGCGGCCACCGCGGTAGCTCTGTCGCCCTACCAGCGCATGCGCTTTGTCATCCTCCCGCAGGCCTTCCGTGTGGCCGTTCCGCCGTTGACCAATCAGTATCTCAATCTCACAAAGAACTCGTCATTGGCCGTCGCTATCTCATACTTCGAGCTGACCAAGATCACCAATGACCTCATCGGAAATGGCGCACCTGCGCCGCAGTCGTACGCACTACTGATGGTTATCTACCTCATAATCTCGCTGACCATCGCCGCTCTCTCCAACGTCGTCAATCGGCGTCTGGCTCTGGTGGAACGCTGATGGCGATCGTTGCGCCCGCCCACACCCGGATCGGTCCCGCCCAGTGGGCGCGGGAAAACCTGTTCCGCACCTGGTGGGATGGTCTTATCACGATNNGGTGCCCCCCCACACCCGGATCGGTCCCGCCCAATGGGTGCGCGAAAACCTGTTCCGCACCTGGTGGGATGGTCTTATCACGATCATCGCCGGGGGCGGACTTCTCTGGCTACTGATCTCGCTGATCGTATGGTCGATAACCGAGGCCGAGTGGGAGATCATCCGCGCGAACCTGACCAGCTTCATGGCCGGCCGCTTCCCCCGGGACCAGCTGTGGCGCCTGTCGGTCGCCCTACTGTTGGGTGCGTTCGGCGGGGGACTTCTGCTGGGCATCGTGCGGTGGGGAAAGCCCGGGGAGTCCGAGGCGGGTCGATCCGCTCGTAATGCCTTGCATCGCATTTGGCCAGTACTGCTGCTCGTGGTCTTGCTCCTCGTCTTGGCCGGCACACTGGGTCCCGTCCTTCTCTTGCTGGGTGGGATGGTTGCCTTTTTGATCGGGTATGCGGCCGGTCGTCGATTGCCGGCCCAACTCAAATTGTGGGGAACGATCTTGGTAGTTCTGACGCCACTGGCGATCGTGGCTGTGATCGGATTCTTCGGCGGCGTCGGTTGGAACGACTGGGGAGGCTTGCTTCTGACGATGTTCTTGTCCGTGGGAGGCATAATGCTGTCGTTCCCCCTCGGTGTTCTGCTGGCTTTGGGTCGCCGTTCGTCGCTCCCGGTGGCCCGCTGGATCTCGGTGACCTACATCGAGATCGTGCGCGGGGCGCCACTGATCGCTTGGCTCTTCCTGGGATTTGTCATGCTGGGATTTGTTCTTCCGGCCGGAATGACAACTCCGAGCCTCGTGATCCGGGGCGTGGTGGTCCTGACTCTGTTCACGGCGGCCTACATCGCGGAGATCGTTCGCGGTGGCCTGCAATCCGTGCCCTCAGGACAGACCGAGNNCTTCAAGGACACCTCGCTGGTGGCGATCGTGGGTCTGATCGAGATTTTGGCGATTGCCCAGAATTCCACCCAGCAGGCAGAGTTCCTTGGCCAAGGCCTGATAACCGAGACGCTGCTGTTTGCAGCCTTGATCTACTGGGTAGGATCGTTCACCATGTCTCGAGAGAGCCAGCTTCTAGAAAGACGGTTGGGGGTGGGTGAGCGATGAGTAACGAGCTCGCGGCCGAAGCTGTCGTCGCCGGAGGCACCGGCGAACCGATGATCATCGTCGAGGGAGTCGAAAAGTGGTTTGACGACTTTGCAGCTCTGCGCGGCATTGACCTCGTGGTAGGACGCCAGGAGGTCGTGGTGGTTATCGGGCCGTCGGGTTCGGGCAAATCCACACTGATTCGCTGCATAAACCGCCTCGAGCACCACGATAGGGGCCGGATCGTCGTCGACGGTATCGAGATGGGCGACGACATCCGCAACATCCAGGAGATCCGGCGCGAGGTGGGGATGGTTTTTCAATCGTTCAACCTTTTCCCACACCTGACTGTGCTCGACAATGTGTCGCTGGCGCCTCGTCAGGTCAGGAAGTGGCCCAAGGCCCAGGCAGTAGAAGTTGCCATGGAGATGCTGACGAGAGTGCAGATTCCCGAACAAGCGGGGAAATTTCCGGGCCAGCTGTCGGGCGGACAGCAGCAGCGGGTGGCCATCGCCCGCGCGCTGGCCATGCAACCCAAGATCATGCTCTTCGACGAGCCGACCTCGGCGCTCGACCCGGAGATGATCAAGGAAGTGCTCGACGTGATGAAGGAGCTGGCTCTCTCCGGGATGACGATGATTGTGGTGAGCCACGAGATGGGGTTTGCTCGGGAAGTGGCCGATCGAGTCATGTTCATGGCAGACGGTGAGGTTGTTGAAGTGGGAACGCCGGAACACTTCTTCGAGAATCCCCAGGAGGACCGCACCAAGCTGTTCCTCAGTCAGATTCTCTGAGGTGTGAACTGGATTCGAGGGGGTTTGAGCTTCCCCCACCTCGCCCTAGCACGCTCGGGCGGTCCTCCCCAGGGAGGACATATTCTTCAGTTAAAGGCCCTGCACATGCAATATCGTGCGACGTTCTCGCGCTTGATCGAGCTCCACGAACAGGACTCTTTGCCAACGCCCGAGAACCAACTCTCCGTCGACGACCGGAATGTTTACCGACGTACTACCCACCAGTAGCTGGCGACAGTGGGCGTGCCCGTTGATGAACTCGTCCTCCTGCAGATTTTCGGTGCGGATCTCGTGGTCGTCGTGCTCGTAGTAACCCTCGATTGGGACCATCGAAGCCAGTAGCCGGCGGAAGTCGTTGAGGAAACCCGTTTCTGACTCATTGATCACTACCGACGTGGTGGTATGGGGACTCATAACAGTGACCTGGCCGTGGCGAACCTCGGAATCGCTGACGCACTGGCGAATGTCCTCGGTCAGGTCGACGAACTCCGAAGCGGCGTGCGTTTCGAAACGCAGGACCTCCGTACGGATGCCGGGCGATTCGGAAAGGAGGGTGACGGAGGTCGTCGGCCGACGCGTGGCCGTTCGCGTGGTTTCTTCCACTGTGATCTCTCTGACGTTCGGCTGTGAAATCCCGGCAACGATAGTCGGTGTTCGGCCGGTAACCGAAGCTCGTTACGATGTCGGGGGAAGGAGCCTGATTTGCCAGCCACAGTCATCGTTGGAACCCAGTGGGGAGATGAAGGCAAAGGGAAGGTAACCGACGTTCTCGCTGAGAACGCAGACGTGGTAGTCCGCTTTCAAGGTGGCAACAATGCCGGTCACACGATTGTGATTGGCGAGGAGCGCTTTGCACTGACGCTCATCCCGAGTGGTGTCCTCAACCCCGGCGTCATGCCGGTCATTGCCGGCGGTTGCGTCGTCGATCCGAAAGTGCTCCTCGAGGAGATTGCCACACTTGAGAGCCGCGGGGTGGACACGTCGCTGCTTCGATTGTCGGCAAACGCTCATCTGATCATGCCGTATCACAGGGTTCTCGATGCCCAGCAGGAGCGCTTTCTGGGCGAGGCCCAGATCGGTACAACTAAACGAGGAATCGGACCCGCCTACACCGACAAATATGCTCGCAACGGCATCAGAGTCCAGGATTTGTTCGATGCGAAGATCTTGGCAGACAAGCTGGCGGTCACGCTCAGGGAGAAGAACAAGCTCCTCCAGGCGCTTTACGACCAGCCGGGCATGGATGAGAAGGAAATCCTCGATGAGTATCTGGGCTACGCCGAGCTGCTGGCTCCCCACGTCGCCGACACATCGCTCTTGATCTCCGAGGCACTCGGCCAAGGCAAGCAAGTGCTGTTTGAGGGCGCCCAGGCGACGTTGCTCGATGTCGATCACGGCACGTATCCCTTTGTGACTTCATCTAATCCCACGGCCGGGGCCGCCGCGGTCGGGGCAGGCGTCGGCCCGACCTCCATCACTCGGGTGGTGGGAGTGGCCAAGGCTTACATTTCCCGCGTCGGCAGTGGACCGTTTCCGACTGAGCTGGACGATGAGGTCGGCGCTCGGATGGTGGAAGTCGGGGGTGAGTTCGGAACTGTCACCGGGCGCCGGCGCCGCTGTGGCTGGCTGGATACCGTCGCTCTCCGTTATGCCACCCGGATCAATGGTTTGACCGATATTGCCCTCACCAAACTCGATGTGCTCTCCGAGTTTGATCGGCTCAAGGTCTGCGTGGCTTATGAGACCGACCAGGGCCGCTTCGATGAGTTCCCTCGTCAGCAACGGGTTCTGTACGAATCGCGGCCGGTCTATGAGGAACTACCCGGCTGGGCAACCGATATTTCTGCCGCTCGCACGCTGGATGACCTTCCCCAGGAAGCGATCGATTACATCGCATACGTCGAAAAGTCCGCCGGGGTCCCCGTCACCATGGTTTCAGTGGGTCCGCAACGAGATGCGACTCTGCTCAGATGATTGAGCGCTACACGCTGCCGGAGATGGGAGCGATCTGGAGCCAGGCTCATCGTCTGGAAGTGTTTCAAGAGGTGCAGGCGCTGGCCGCAGAAGGCTGGGCAAAACTCGGGGTGGTACCCGCGGATGTACCGGAGGCGATTCGCAACGCTCCCGCCGTCACCGTTACGGCCATGCAGGAGCGAGAAGAGGTCACCCTCCATGACATTGCCGCGTTTCTGGACGTCCTCGCGGAGTCGGTGCGGAAAGGGGGGGAGTGGGTTCACTACGGCCTTACCTCGTCCGACATGATCGACACCAGCCAAGCCAAACAGCTGGCTGAATCCTGCGATCAGCTGCTCAAGAGAAACACCGAGTTATTCGACATCCTCCGGCAACGAGCCTTCGAGCACCGCGGCTCTCAGATGGTGGGACGCACGCACGGCATCTGGGCCGAGCCCACTACGTTCGGCCTCAAAGTAGCTACGTGGGCGTTCGAGGTTGCCCGCAACCACCGCCGCCTGGCCGAGGCCCGCACCGCGGTGGCCGTCGGCAAGCTGTCGGGGGCTGTCGGCACATACGCCCATGTGCCCCCGTCGGTTGAAGAGCATGTGTGCACCGGTCTCGAGCTCGCGGTTGAGCCTGCCTCGAGCCAGGTCACGATGCGTGATCGCCACGCCCAGTATCTCAACACGTTGGCGTTGGTGGGCTCTTCCCTCGAGCGGTTTGCGGTTGAAATCCGCAACCTGCAACGCTCCGAGATCGGAGAGGTCAGGGAGGCGTTCGGCGACGGACAGAAGGGCTCGTCGGCTATGCCCCACAAGCGAAATCCCATCCTGTCAGAGAACGTGACCGGCCTCGCCCGGTTGTTACGCGGTTACGCCCAGGTGGGGATGGAGAACGTTGCCTTGTGGCACGAACGTGACCTGAGTCACTCCTCGGCCGAGCGCGTGGTCCTTCCCGACGCCTCGATCGTGGCCGATTTCGCCTTGCACCGCATGGCCGGTGTGATCAGAGGGCTCGAGGTCGATACCGACCGGATGGCGGAGAACCTGGCCGCGACCAATGGTCTGGTGTTCAGCCAGAAAGTGATGCTGGCTTTGGTCGAGTCGGGATTGAGCCGCGATGACGCCTTCCGATTGGTGCAACGCAACGCCACGGTTGCCTGGGAAGAGGGCCGTCATCTGCGTGAAGTGCTGGCGGCCGACGAGACCGTCAAGCTGAGCGAGACAACCTTGGACCACTGTTTCGACGTCGGGATCTACCTCCGGAACTCCGAGGCGGTCTTCCGGCGGCTGGAGCAGGTAGTCCTCTAGGAGGGAGGTCAGTCAATGCATGTCGGCATCTCCGACCACCCTCTACGAGGACCGTCGCGAAGATTCAGGCTGGTACTTCGGTGAAGATCGACCCTGAGCTCCTGGAAATCATGGTATGTCCGGTCAGCCACGCCCCGTTGCAGCAGGTAGATGACTTTCTGGTCTCGACGGATCCCGAAACCAGGCTTCGGTATCCGATCCGGAATGGGATCCCGATCATGCTCGAGGAGGAAGCCGAGGAGATGGATCCCGACCAGTGGAGGGCCGCATTAGCCGAATAATCAGGGTGGCCTTCGCAAGCCATGGCAGACTGGCGTCTGATGAGCGATTTCCTCGACAGATTCTCAAGTGCAGTTGCGCCCGTCATCAGCTTCGATAACAACGTAGAAATCGTCGAAGCGCGCGGCTCTCAGCTGACAGACGCGTCGGGTCGGACCTATCTCGATTTCGGCACCGGTATCTCGGTAACGAACTGCGGTCACAACCATCCCCGGATAGTGGAAGCCGTGCATCGGCAGGTAGACAAGGTTTGGCACGGTGGGGGGACGTTCCGTTTTGACGCATACGTGTCGGCAGCGGAGAAGCTGGTATCGGTGGCCCCTGCACCGATAGACATGTTCTTCTTCATGAACTCCGGAGCCGAAGCGGTGGAGGCGGCAGTCAAGTTGGCTCGCCACACGACCGGGCGTCAAGGGGTTGTGGCGTTCCGGGGCGGCTTTCACGGCCGCACGATGGGCGCCGTGAGCTACACCACGTCCAACGTCAAGTACCGGACCGGCTATCACCCCTTGCTGCCATCGGTATTTATCACCCCGTTTCCCCACGCCTTCCAACAGGGATTGTCCGAAGCGGAGGCGACCGAACGGGCGCTCGATGAGCTGCAGCAGATGCTGCGTCATGTGGTGGCGCCGGCCGACGTCGCCTGCTTTCTCATTGAGCCGGTGCAGGGTGAGGGCGGCTATTACCCGGCTCCGGTGCCCTTTCTGCGTGAAATTAGAGAAATAGCCGATCGCCACGGCATCTTGCTGATTGCCGATGAGATTCAGACCGGATTCGGCCGAACCGCTAAATGGTGGGCGGTCGACCATTACGGCGTGGAGCCCGACATCCTCACCCTGGGTAAGGCGATTGCCAACGGGCTGCCGTTATCGGCGGTAGGCGCGCCGCGCGACTTGTTTGGAAAATGGCCTCCGGGGACCCACGGCTCTACGTTCGGCGGCAACGCCGTAGCTTGCGCCGCGGCCGTTGAGGTCGTCGAGGTGATTTCTGAATTGCTGCCCGGGGTCCCAGCGTTGGCTGACCACGCGATGACCCGGCTGCAGAAGTTGCAGCCATCGCACCCGACTGTGGGTGATGTGCGGGGCTTGGGACTCATGATCGGTGTTGAGCTCACGGACCCGCTCGGTCTTGCGGACGCGGCGGCCCTCGAGTTCGTTCGGGAACACGTTCTGGAGGCCGGCTTGATCTTCCATCCCTGTGGTCCCGACCACAACATCATTCGCTTCATTCCGCCCCTGGTTGTCACGATCGAGGAATTGGACCAAGCGATCGCGATGATCGACGAAGCGCTTACGGCTTGGGAGGCTTCTCAAGGCTAGGGCCGCCGCCCGAGCCGTTCTCGGAGTGCGTAGTCAACGTGGTTCGGCGTCGCTGTAGCGTCCCGCCCACGACGAGAGCTGCGAGCGTCAGATATTGAACCCAGTCTCCCCAACGGGTGTAGAGAGTCATCCCGGCACTACGAAAGTTGAGCGTGCTGGTCACAGCCTCCTCAACGAAAAGGTCGGTTCGATCCTGAATGGATCCGTCGGCGGTAATGAAGGCTGAGCGGCCGGTGATGGCTGCGTGCACGATTGCGACCCCATGTTCGGCGGCCCGCATCCGGGTCATCGCAATGAACTGATCGGTAGCCGGCGAATCACCGAAGGTGGCTTCGTTGGTGGCGATGACCAGCAGCTCGGCTCCCTCTCTGATAACCGGGCGGACCGAGCGGGCAAACGCTCCCTCGAACGAGATAACCGAACCGAGTCGTCCGTTGGGAAGATCGAAGGTTGCGTAGTCGTCCCCCGGCACCATGTCGCGCGGCACCTGATCGAGTGGGGGAAACCAGTCAAACAGCGGACGGAACGGCACGTATTCGCCGAACGGGACGGGGTGGTGNNGGTTCGATGGGATCCAACGAGGAAGTAGGCGTCCAACCGCCGAGCCTCAGCGCCGACCTGGGAAGCTGTCGTCTCGTGGGTTACTAGCTCGACATTGGATCCCGCGGAGCTCTCCGGCCACACCACCAGCTCGACTCGCTCCGGTGTGAGCTCTCGCGTCAAGGCCAGGTGTGATTGGAAGATGCGCAGATTCTCGTTGGCACATTCGGACCCCGGACATGGAGAGCCGCCCTGTACCAGGCCGACTGCCAGCTCGGGACCGTCGGCCTCCGGAGGGAAGGCTCCACCGAGCAGGGTCAGCAGGAACACGATTGCCACCGGAGGCCACAACCACCGCGTTGGACGCCGTCGATCAGTGACGAAGAGAGTGAGCCCCGCCGCCACTGCGATCACGACAACCGACCAGCCAGATGTGCCAATGAACTGAGTTGCCGCCCGTGGCCAGTCGTACTCCCCAATCGGATAGCCGAGAGAGCCCCACGGAAAGCCGCCAAACGGAAAGCGAGCTCTGATGAATTCGATCAGCGCCCAGCCGCCCACAGCCACGAGCCACCATGCCCCCATGGGCCATTGGCGGACGGAATGCATGATCACGGCATACAGGACCGAGAAGATGGCCATCGCTAATACAAGTGAAGCTGCCGCCACCACCCCGGCTCCCTTGACCCACCAGAGAAGAAGAGCGTTGAACACGAGACCGTAGATCAACCCGATGAAAGCCGCCGACTTCCGATGCTCGACCCGCCGCAGCGCGGCCAGGAGGGGGGTGGGGGCAACAAACACCAGGGCTCCCCAGCCCAGTGGTGGGAACGCCGCCCACATGAGGAGTGCGGACAGTAGAGGAGCTAGCTCGATGAGCATGGCCGATAGGGTACGGCGATGGACGATCATGACGCGGCACTTACAGCTGCTCGCACCGGCGCAGATGTCGTCAGGGGCCTGTTCGGCCGGGTGGAGTCCGCAGCCTTCAAAGGGGCCGTTGATCCGGTGACCCAAGCAGATCATGAATCCGAACAGGCGATTCTCGGCTTTTTGGCGGAAGCGCGACCCCACGACGCAGTACTGGCAGAAGAAGGTGGCGGGTCTCGTGATCTGGCGGGGCGCCACTGGTTGGTGGACCCGTTGGACGGCACGATCAACTTCCTACACAGCATTCCCCAAGTGGCGGTTTCCGTTGCCCTGTATGAAGACGGCCTTCCGAAAACCGCGGCGATTGTCGATGTTCTACGCACAGAAGAGTTCACCGCGGTTGCTGGCAAGGGCGCCCGGCTAAACGGCAAGCCGATCGTGGTGTCGGATCCACCAGAGCTAGCCGAAGCCGTGGTCGCCACCGGCTTCCCATATGACAGACACCGGCTGGGGAGTGCCTATGCGTCGATAGTTGGAGAGGTACTGGAACAAGTCAGAGGCATCCGCCGGCTTGGCTCGGCAGCACTCGATCTAGCGTGGCTGGCGGCCGGACGCTTTGACGGATACTGGGAGTTCGGACTCGGCCCCTGGGACATTGCCGCCGGAATGCTCCTTGTCACAGAGGCGGGAGGATTGGTAACCAACCATCTGGGTGAGCCCAGTGGCGTGTTCGACGACGTCTTCATCGCTGCCGGACCCACCTTGCATCCCGTCTTGCTGAGCACGGTGCGGCGAGCCATGCCCGTCGGCTGGCCACAAAACCGCTGAAGCCGACACTCGCGATGGTCGATGCCATCGACCATGAAACCGGCGCTGTTTCTTCTCTGTGCCATATCACTCTTCATTGCTGCTTGTGGTCAGTCGGGAGCCGCCAATTCGGAAGTGGACCTTCCCGCATTGGAGCTGGTTTCGACAACGACGACGAGCACGACTATCGCGCCGTTCGTTCCCCTCGACGAGCGCGCTGCCGACCTGGCCGCTCAGGCTGAACTCGAGGCCAGCCTTGATTTAGCCCGGGAGCTGTACGAGTCGCAGGCGACATACGACGCGGCCTTGTCCGAGCTCAACCGGATGAGACCGGGGCTGCGTTTCGTTGATTTACAGGAAGCCGCCTCCGTCGATGGTGTCGTCTATGACGCTCATGGTCAACGCGTCACCTTGTATCGAGAAAGCGCCTCCGGTACCTGGTTCTGCATTGACCAAGGCACCACTGCCGAGACCGATTACGGGCTGGGCGAATCCTTCGAGGCTGCACTGGCGGATTGCAATGACGGCATCACATCGGTGGGTTGGCGAAACGCCTTTGAGGCGGATGGCATCGAGGAATCGGCCGTCGAAAACTTGCTCATCCGTTTGGGTCGCGCTTTGTCCGAGGGCGATGTGATCGGCGCCTACGGCTCCTTCTCTCCGAGCCGTGCGTGCGACGTCGAGGAGCTACTGGCGGTCTGGCCCGATGGGCGAGGCCTTGGGAGTGAGGCGGAGTTGGAGCTGTTGGACGTCACCATCACGGAAAACTCGGCGGTGGCAACCGTGAATCTGGGAGTGTCGGCGGATTTGAGTTGGGACCTCGAGAAGCAAGGTGGTAACTGGTACCTCACGGCTGAGGCGTGTGCGGTCCTGGCGCCGCTGGCGGTCACCGGGCAGGATGAACAAGCCCGATCCCTGCTGCTAGATGCCCTAAATGCGGTCCGGGTGAGCTTCGTCGAGCGGACGGAATTCGACACGCCGGCTGCAATTCTCGCCAACATCGAGCCGTCCGTGGTGTTTGTTCCGGTCAGCGAGACCGCCTGGTCGGTCGTGGGCTACCGGAGCGATCCGAGCTTCGGCTTGGTAATGACTGCCGGCGCACCCGGGCACTTCTTCTGTGCAGTCGAGTCGTTGCGAGCTGTCACCGGTTATGGAGTTGGCACCGCGGTCGCCGAAATCGACAGTCAGGCCGAATGCTCCCAAACTACGGGGGGTCTGCCCGAGTTCGAGTAGTAGGCAACGCCGAAGGCGTCGGCGCCTACTGGGCAGTTAGCAATATGCATTGAGCAATAAGCAATAGGCGGTAGGCCAGAGGCCGCGTCTTGCTACTGCGTATTGCCTACTGCGTACTGCCTACTTTTAGAGGATCCCCGGCACAATCCTCTTTTTCACTTGCCGGCAATAGGTCTCATAGTCGTCGTACTTGGCCGTCAGCTGCGACTCCTCCCGAATGCTTTTGGCGTAAAAAAAGGGCAACAGCGCAGCCGCCACTAACAGGCTGAGCCAGTCGCCGCGTGCCAGGGCAAGACCTACTGATCCGGTAATCACGCCCGTGTAGATGGGATGGCGGACCAGCCGGTACGGGCCGGCGGCTACGAGATGGCCGGACTCGACCGGCGCAGGAAATGGGCTCAGGCTCGATCCGAGTGCGGCGGAGGCGGCCAATGCGATCCCCACGCCGAGACCGAGCAGAATCCAACCCAAAGCTTGATTGCCCGTGAAGGAGAAGGGCAGGGGGCGGAGCGCAGCGAGCCCAGCCAGTCCGGCGAACAAAACGGCCTGAGCCAGAACCCAACGACCTCCCTTAGCAACGAAGTCGGCCATGGCCCCTCAGATTACGGTGCGGATTAGAGTTCTTATTGCGAGGAGCTCGCAGTAAGGAGAAGGCGGGCGGATGCTCGACGGGCAGGAATTCGGACTGGGTTTGCTGATCGGTGCCCTGGCGCTCGGGCTCAGGCACGGCATCGACTGGGATCACCTGGCGGCCATTGCAGACATCTCCGCCAGTCAGGATCACCCCAGGCGTCGCGCCTATCTCTCCACCCTCTACGCATTGGGACACGCGGCAATGGTGTTGGTTTTGGGAATCGTCGCTATCGCCCTGGGGCGCAGCCTGCCGAGATGGGCCGACGCCATCATGGGGCGAATCGTCGGCTGGACGCTGGTCCTGCTTGGCCTCTACATCGTCTTCTCTCTTGTCCGTAATCGAGGCAAATTTCGAATGCGGAGCCGGTGGATGTTGGTGCTGTCTGCCGTCCGCCGTTCCTACTTGCGAGTCCGCCGCTGGCTGGGGAGGGCGCCTCATGGCGAGGTCGAGCATGAACACGCCCACGCGGTTGTGCCGTCCTTTCACCACGCTGGTGCCAGTGGTGCAGTCCCCCCCGACTCGCCGGGGCTGAGCCCACCCACGCACGCTCACCGGCACACCCACCGCCTCGACGAGGATCCGTTTGCGGACTACAGCTCGAAGAGCGCGGTGGGAATCGGGCTCCTTCACGGCATCGGCGCGGAGACTCCGACCCAAGTCTTGATTTTCCTCGGTGCCGCCAATGCGGGCGGCGTCGCGGCCGGAATCACCGTCTTGGTCGTTTTCCTGGTTGGTTTGTTGGTCGCCAACTCGGCGATAACTCTGATCAATGCTTTCGGATTCGCAGCCGCCGGCCGTCGGCAGCGGGTCTACGCCGCGCTGGGCGCGGTCACGGCGGCCATCAGCCTGGCGGTGGGAAGCCTGCTGATCCTCGGGCAGGACGCGCTTCTGCCCGAGTTCTTTGCCGGCTAGTCGCTCAGCGCCTGATCGAGGTCGGCGATGAGGTCGTCAACGTGTTCGATCCCGACCGACAAGCGGATCAAGTCGGGCGGCACCTCCAGGGCGGTGCCCGTCACCGACGTGTGAGTCATCAGTGCGGGGACGTCGAGCAGTGACTCGACACTGCCCAGGCTTTCAGCGAGTAAGAACAACTCGGTCTTCGCTGCGACCTTCTCGGCCACGTCGGAGCCGGCCTTGGTTCGAAAGGAGATCATTCCCCCGAAGTCGCTCATCTGACTGCGAGCCAGATCGTGTTGGGGGTGGGTGGCAAGTCCGGGGAAGAACACCTCGCTCACTGCCGGATGCTCCACCAAGAAATCAGCAATCTGACGGGCGTTGGCGCAATGGCGATCCATTCGTACCGCCAGGGTCCTGAGGCCGCGCAGAGTCAGGTAGGCGTCGAAAGGTCCCGGCACCGGGCCAGCGGCGTTCTGGAGAAAGAGAAGTTGTTCGAACAGCTCGGGGTCGTTGGAAACAAGAGCTCCACCGATCAAGTCGCTGTGGCCTCCGATGTATTTGGTCGTCGAGTAGAGCGAGATGTCCGCACCCAGCGACAGCGGCTGCTGCAAGTAGGAAGTGGCGAAGGTGTTGTCCACGACCAGGTAGCTGCTTCCCGAGTGAGCAATGTCGGCGACGGCGGCGATGTCGACAATGCGGAGCAGCGGGTTGGACGGTGTTTCTACCCATACGATCCGAGTTGATTCGCGCATTGCCGAAGCTATCTCGGCAAGGTCACCGGGATCGACGACAGCTATTTCAATTCCCTGCTCACCAAGGACTCGGGCGAAGAAGCGGAAGGTTCCTCCGTAGGCGTCATTGGGGAGGACTACGTGGTCCCCGGGCTTCAGCAGGTAACCGATCAAGGCCTCGGCCGCCATCCCGGAAGCGGTGGCAATGGCACCGCCCTCGTCCGCTCCCTCGAGGGCGCCCAATGCCGTCTCGAGCGCGGTTCGGGTCGGATTGACGGTGCGGCCGTAATCGTGGGAAAAGACCCCCGGTGCCTCCTGGGCGTATGTCGATGTCGCATAAATCGGTGTTACGACGGCACCGGTGGCTGGGTCCGGTTCCTGTCCGGCATGAATCGCGATGGTTTCGAATTGGCGTGGCATCAGTTCTTCTCTAGTAACCCGTGGCTGCTCATCCACTCGTCGTTGAACACCTTGGAAACATAACTTCGACCGGAATCGGGAACTATCACGGCGACGAGATCTTCCGGCCGCTCTTGGGCCACCTTCAGCGCGCCGACGATCGCCATCCCTCCGGACGGACCCAGCAGGATTCCTTCGGTGGAAGCAACTTGTCGCGCCATGCCGAACGATTCAATGTCGCTTACCTGCACGAACTCATCCACTATTTCCCGATCGAAGGTCTCAGGCCAGAAATCCTCCCCGACTCCCTCGGTCAAATAGGTGTGCACCTCCTCGTCTGAACCTGCGGTGTAGATCGATCCAACCGGGTCGACGCCGACGACGAGCAGGCTCGGTTTCTTCTCCTTCAGGTACTTCCCTGCTCCCGTGATCGTCCCGCCGGTGCCGACGCCAACGACCAGAGCGTCGATCTCTCCGTCGGTCTGGCTCCACAGTTCGGGCCCAGTCGTGTCGTAGTGGCTCTCCGGGTTTGCCGGGTTGGCGTATTGGTTGGGGCTGAACGCTCCAGGGGTTTCTTCGACCAGCTGCTCTGCGACTTTGTAATACGACCGTGGGTCCTCGGGAGGCACATCGGTCGGTGTGATGTGCACTTCAGCCCCGTAAGCGCGCAGTCCATCGATCTTCTCGGAGCTCATCTTGTCGGGAATTATGCAGATCAACCGGTACCCCTTAACCGCTGCGGCCATCGCCAAGCCAACGCCCGTGTTGCCACTCGTCGGCTCGACGATTGTTCCGCCCGGTTTGAGAAGGCCGGCCCGCTCGGCTGCCTCGATCATTGTGAAGCCGATCCGATCCTTGATCGAGCCACCGGGGTTCACGAATTCGACTTTGGCTACCAGATTTCCGGGCGGATGGAGTCGGGAAAGGCGGACGAGAGGAGTGCCTCCGATGGCGTCAACGATGCTGTCCTTAACGTCCATTTCTTCGAGTCTACGGGCGCGTCGCTCAAGGAAGTTCCAGCGATAAGCTTTCGTCATGGAGACGACCAGTTTGTCGGTGCCCGACATCTCCTGTGACCACTGCAAGACGTCTATCGAGCAGGCCACGGAGGCCTTGCCCGGCGTCGGCTCCGCCGACGTCGATATTGCGTCGCGGACGGTGACGCTGCGCTTTCAGCCCGCCGAGGTGAGTCTCGATGCGATCGTCGAGGCCATCGAGGACCAGGGTTACGAAGTAGCCCAGTGATCGAGGCTCCCTCTGAAGAAGGGGCGGTCGAAGTCGCCTTTGATGTAGATGGCATGACGTGCGCATCTTGCGCGATGCGAATTGAACGAGTGCTCCAGCGACAAGAGGGCGTTCGCTCAGCCACCGTCAACTATGCAGGACACGATGCCGTTGTCCGGGCCGCCTCATCCGTGAATATTTCTGGTCTCGAGTCGGCGGTTGAGAGGCTCGGCTATCAGCTGCGGCGCGTCGTCGAAGGCACCGAGCGGGAAACCCCGGTCGCGAAGTACGATGCCGAGGTTGCGTTCCAGCGTGCCAACTTTTTCTGGGCCGCTGTTTTCACGGTGCCGCTGCTGCTCATTGCCTGGTTCGGCAAAGCCGATACGACAGCCAAGCTGGCGATGTGGGTGCTGGCGACACCAGTGGTTTTTGTCTCCGGATGGCAGTTTCACCGCGTCGCGCTGATACGGGCACGGGCATTGGGGACCTCGATGGACACTCTTGTCTCAATGGGGACGCTGGCCGCGTACGGCTACTCGGTCTGGGCGGTGTTCGCGGAGGAGAAGGTCTTCTTTGAGACTGCCGCATTGATCGTTTCGTTCATCCTGCTCGGTCGTTTCCTTGAAGCCAGATCAAAAGGCCGGGCATCGGAGGCGATCAGCAAGCTCCTGGAGCTCGGTGCCAAGCAAGCGCGAGTCTTGCGCGGTGGGGCTGAGACGATGGTGCCAATCGAGTCCGTCCGCCCAGGAGACCTGATGGTTGTGAACCCGGGGGAGCGGATTCCAACCGACGGAGTCGTGACCGCCGGGCGCAGCTCGGTCGATGAGAGCTTGCTCACCGGCGAGGCGGTTCCGGTGGAACGAGGCCCGGGAGATCTGGTCTATGGAGGGACCGTCAGCCACGAGGGACGACTGGCGGTCGAGGCCAAGGCCATAGGACGCGACACCGCTTTGGCACAGATCGCCCGGGTGGTGGAAGCCGCCCAGGCCAGCAAGGCGCCGGTGCAGCGCATGGCCGACCGGGTGTCGAGCTTCTTCGTCCCGGTGGTGATCGTCATTGCAGCGATCACTGCAGCAGTCTGGCTGGCGATCAACGGTGAGGCCGAGACTGCTCTGCGCAACGCGGTTGCCGTTCTGATCATTGCGTGCCCTTGCGCGCTCGGCCTAGCCACACCGACCGCCATCATGGTCGGTACCGGTCGCGGAGCCGAGCTGGGCGTGATGTTCAAGTCGGCAGACGTATTCGAGCGAACGGGAGACGTTGAGACGGTCGCTTTTGACAAGACCGGGACCCTGACGAGCGGACGAATGACAGTCGATGTCATTGAAACCGCTCTTGACAAAGATGCGTTTCTGGCCGAAGTGGCGTCATTGGAGTCGGCCAGCGGCCACCCGGTCGCCAGGGCAGTAACTCTTGCCGCCGAGGAGAGAGACTTGACCCTGACCCCTCCCACGCGAGTTGAGAATCTGGCAGGAGGGGGGATTCGTGGGTCGGTCAACGGAAATCCGATGGTGGTCGGCAGTCTCAATCTCTTGGAGTCGTTGGGTATCGAAACCCCGGATCGGGTGCGGGCCTGGGCGGCTGACATGGAAACGAAGGGTCGATCCACTTTCATCGCCGGATGGGACGGGCGCGCCCAAGGTGCCATAGCCCTAGTGGATGCACCTCGCCCCAATGTCGCCAGCGACATGCTCGAGCTGCGGCAAATGGGGGTCGACCTGGTGATGATCACTGGAGACAACGCCGTTACCGCCGAGTCGGTGGCACGCGAGGTTGGGATCCGCCGGGTCATGTATCAGGTGAAACCCGAGGCGAAGGCGGCCGCCGTGAGGCGTCTACAGGAGGAAGGCGAGGTGGTGGCGTTCGTTGGCGATGGAGTCAACGATGCCCCCGCTCTCACCCAAGCCGATCTCGGCATCGCGGTGGGTTCGGGCACCGATATCGCCATCGAGGCCGGCCATGTCGTGCTCATGTCGGGACGGCCCGGGCTGGTGGCGACTGCGATCCGCCTGGCTCGAAGGACCCATCGTACGATCAATCAGAACCTGTTCTGGGCCTTCTTCTACAACGCGGCGGCGATTCCGCTGGCGGCGACCGGGCGTTTGGATCCGAGCATTGCCGCCCTGGCTATGGCGACTTCCAGCGTCTCGGTCGTCGCCAACAGCCTGCGGCTGCGTCACTTCAATTAGCCG
>JABAHO010000405.1_pt1 | contig 18412 bp, 17 predicted proteins | sample 7062071 | NCBI WGS metagenome assembly JABAHO01 (sample SAMN14534356, study PRJNA622989) | marine sediment metagenome | biome: marine biome [ENVO:00000428]; feature: marine pelagic biome [ENVO:01000023]; material: deep marine sediment [ENVO:00002113] | place: India: Gulf of Kutch | collected...
TTTTTTGCCGAATAACACGTATTTTTCCTTTCAAGTCGGTAAGTTGCGAGCCAAATATAAGGTCGGTCTCAGCAAATCGATTTAACTATATATCAACAAAATGTTAAATAAAACGTGACTTTGTTCACGATCCAGCGATCCGTATGTTATGTCGATCGCCGGCCTTATTCCGTGAACTGGTTAGTACCCAGAGATAGCGATTATTTTGCCCGCCGATCGCCTGTGTATTGCGAGTGTTGCCCCAGTTGCTATCATCTGCCGCCATATCCTTGGGTTCACGGGGCATTTGCCTTCGAAATGCCATATTTTCTGCACCTGACGGGCACCGGCGCAGCGTTTCATGCACTAATAAAGGGTATGTCGCCTTAGCGGCAGCGCCTCGTACGTCCCATAACGACGCCAGCGACTATGCAAAGCCAGGTTAAAAGCCACAAGAACGGCCATCACAGTACGCGGAAACGCTATTTGCGCTGGCTTGTGCTGCTATTCGGGCTCGGCGCGGCCGGCACGGTTGCTGGTGTGGCGGGTGTCATAGGCGCGTACTACTACGTCGCACCCTCTTTGCCGGCGGCTGAGACGATTCGCGACATCCCGCTGCAGATTCCCCTGCGCGTATTCAGTCGTGATGGTCACCTGATTGCCGAATTCGGCGAGCGGCGGCGCATCCTGGTCACGTACGACGAGGTGCCCGAGCACGTTGTCAACGCTTTTATCGCCGCCGAGGACAAACGTTTCTGGGAACACCCGGGCGTCGACTATCGCGGCCTGCTGCGCGCGAGTTACCAACTGGTCACGAAGGGCGAGGTCGAGGCGGGCGGCAGTACGCTGACACAGCAGCTGGCGCGTAGCTATTTCCTGTCTCTCGATCGCACTATCGAGCGCAAATTCAAGGAAGCATCGCTCGCGGTACGCATCGAACAGGAATTCACGAAGGAACAGATCATGGCGCTGTTCCTCAACAAGATGTTCTTCGGCCAGCGCGCTTACGGCGTCGCCGCCGCGGCGCAGGTCTATTTCAACAAGCCGCTTGCCAGCATCAATATCGCGGAAGCGGCGACGCTTGCCGGCGTGTTGCCGGCGCCGTCCCGCTACAACCCGGTGCGCAGCCCGGTAAACGCCAAGCGGCGCCGCGGTTACGTCCTCGGGCGCATGCTGAACCTCGGCTTCATCTCGCGCGACGAGTACGACGAGGCGATGGCAATACCCGTCGAATCCCGCCTGTACGGCGCCGCGGTGGAGCTGAACGCGCCGTACGTCGCCGAAATGGTCCGTCGCGAAATGCTGTCGCGTTACGGCGAGGAGACTTACACCGCCGGATTCCAGGTGGTCACATCGCTCGATTCGCGGCTGCAGAAAGCGGCCAATTACGCACTCAGAAACGGGCTCCTCGAGTTCACGCGGCGGCGCGGCTTCCGCGGCCCGATCACGACGATTGAACTGCCACCAGAGCTGCCCGGGCTCGAGATCACGGAATGGCCCGCCGAGACACTCGAGGTGCTCGACCAATACGCGCCCGGCGGTTTGTCGATCGCGCTGGTCACACAGGTACATGAGAACAACTCCGTCGACATCGTGTTTCGCGACGGCACTGAGGCGACCATGCCCTGGCGCGGTATCAGCTGGGCCAAGCCGTTCATCGATCGCGAGACGATCGGTCCCGAGCCGGAGACGGCTGCCGATGTCCTGACCGCGGGTGACGTCATCTACGTCATGCCCACGAGCGCGGGTTTCTGGGCGCTGGCACAGGTACCCGAAGCACAGGGCGCGGTGGTCTCCGTCGATCCCGATGACGGCGCAATCACGAGCCTGGTCGGTGGTTTCGACTTCGCAACCACGAAATTCAACCGCGTTACACAGGCATTCCGCCAGCCCGGTTCATCGTTCAAACCGTTTATCTATTCGGCCGCGCTGGAACAGGGCAATACTCCGGCCACCGTCGTGCTGGATGCGCCCGTCGTCATCACCTCTTCTGAACTCGAAGCGGTCTGGCGGCCGATCAATTACAGCGGGCGCTTCTATGGTCCGACGCGCATGCGCGAAGCCCTGGTGCGTTCGATGAACCTCGTCTCGGTGCGCCTGCTGTTGTTCGAGACCGGCATCGGCAACGCGGTGCGACACATTGCGAAGTTCGGCTTCAACGACGCTGCCCTGCCGCGCAACGGTTCGCTGGCTCTCGGCGGCGGCAACGCGACGCCGCTGGATATGGTCCAGGGCTATGCGACGATCGCCAACGGTGGTTACGCCGTGAAGCCCTACGTCATTGACGCAATCTACGCGGCTGACGAATCAACCCTGTATCGCGCCGACCCCGCGGTAGTTTGCGAACCCTGCCTGGCGGAGCCCGAAGACATCTATATCGCCGATCCAATGGAAGAGCTGACCATCGACGAAATGGCCGATATTGCGCTCTCGTACCGGCCGGACGCGAGCACGGCGCCGGAACTGTTCGCCGATATCAATGCCGCGCCGTTGGCGGTGTCCAAGCAGAACGCCTTCCTGGTCCAGGACATGATGCGTGACGTCATCCGCCGCGGTACCGGACGTCGCGCACTCGTGCTGGGCCGCAGAGACCTTTCCGGAAAAACCGGAACCTCGAACGATCGCCGCGATGCCTGGTTCGGCGGCTTCAACGGCGATCTTGCGGCGGTCGTCTGGATCGGCTACGACGACGACCTGCCCCTGGGGCCGGGTGAGGAAGGATCACGCACCGCTTTACCGGTTTGGATCGAGTTCATGCGCGAAGCCTTGAAAGGGGTGCCTGAAAACCAGATGCCTATGCCGCCGGGCATCGTATCGGTACTTATAGACCGGGAGAGCGGCTGTCCGGCACGGGCGGGCCAGAGCAACGTCACCTTCGAGATATTCCGGCAGGAGCACGTGCCCGAGTGTGAAACCGTCGAGGAACTACCGGACATCTTCAATGACACAACCGGTATCGGGGACGAGACCGGCGAGGACGACGGCAGTGAGGGCGACGGCAGTGAGGACCCCGAGGAGCCGCAGGAGCCCCTGTTTTAGGTCGATGCCCAGGAAAGGAAAGACAAACGGTAATCGGCGAGCGCGTCTCATGGTGGCGCAGGAAACTGCGCGCATCATCGTCAACCAGGGCATTCGCGACTTCGGCCTTGCGAAGAAGAAGGCCGCCGAACGGCTCGGCCTGAGGGACCGCGGCTCGTTGCCCGGCAATGCCGAGATCGAGCAAGCGGTTAGCGAGCATCTGCAGCTGTTCGCGGGCGACTCACACCCGCACCTCCTTCACTCTTTGCGGCAGGCGGCACTGTCAGCGATGGAACTGCTGTCGCAGTTCACACCGCGCCTGGTGGGCCCGGTCCTTACCGGTACCGCCGACGCAAACTCGGCCGTGAACCTGCATGTCTTCGCGGACAGTCCGGAATCAGTCGCGCATACGCTAGACCAGAAGGGCATGAGTTACAGGCCATACGAGCGACGCCTGAAGAGCCGGCGCGATCAAACCGAGACTTATGCGGGTTTCGAATTCCATCATGGCGATGCGGCAGTGCAGGCCACGGTGTTCCCGGTCGACGGCATCCGCCAGGCGCCGATCAGCCCGGTCGACGGCAAGCCGATGAGGCGCGCCGACGAAACGGCTGTCCGCGAATTATTGCAACAACCGTAGGAGCGTGATCGTCCTGCAGAGCGCCCGGGCGCCTTGATTCGCTGCGGGCGTCAGCGCTTCTCCACCGGCAGGTAATCGCGTTCAGCAGCACCGACGTACAGCTGCCGCGGCCGCGCGATCTTCTGATTCGGATCGGAGATCATCTCGCGCCAGTGCGACACCCAGCCGACCGAGCGGCCGAGAGCGAACATGACCGTGAACATCGACGTCGGTATGCCGAGCGCCTTGTAGATGATGCCCGAGTAGAAATCGACGTTCGGGTACAGCTTCTTCTCGATGAAGTAGTCGTCCTTGAGCGCAAGCTCCTCGAGCCTGAGCGCGAGTTCGAAAAGCGGCGTCTCGTTATTGTTGGGCAGCGCGTTGAGCACCTTGTGCGCCATCTCGCGGATGATCGTCGCGCGCGGATCGAAGTTCTTGTAGACGCGGTGACCGAAGCCCATGAGCCGGAACGGATCGTCCTTGTCCTTGGCTTTCGCGAGGTACTTGTCGATCTGGCTGACGTCGCCTATCTGGTCCAGCATCCTGAGGACTGCTTCATTGGCGCCGCCATGTGCCGGTCCCCACAACGCCGATATGCCGGCCGCAATCGCCGAGTACGGGTTTGCACCGGAGCTGCCGGCCATACGGACCGTCGACGTCGAACAGTTCTGTTCGTGATCCGCGTGGAGGATGAACAACAGGTCGAGGGCCTCGGCCTGGATCGGGTCAATTTCATACGTCTCCGCGGGAACGGAGAACATCATCTGCAGAAAATTCTCCGTGTAGTTGAGGTTGTTCTTCGGGTACATGAAAGGCTGGCCGATACACAACTTGTACGCCGCGGCCGCAATCGTCGGCAGCTTGGCGACGATCCGGTGCGCGAAGATATCGCGGTGATCCGGGTTATGGACGTCGGTAGTGTCGTGATAGTACGCCGACATGGAGCCGACGACCGCAGACAACATTGCCATGGGATGTGCGTTGTAGCGGAAGCCCTTGAAGAAATTCAGCATGCCCTCGTTGAGCATGGTGTGGGTTCGAATCGTTGTATCGAATTTTTCGAGTTCGCTCTCCGTCGGCAATTCGCCGTTGAGCAACAGGTAACAGACCTCTATGAAGTTCGAGTGCTCGGCAAGCTGTTCGACCGGGTATCCCCGGTACATAAGGATGCCTTTCTCGCCGTCGATAAACGTTATGTCAGACGCACAGCTGCCGGTCGCAATGAAACCGGGGTCGTAGGTAAAAACGCCTTGCTCCTTGTACAGGGACCCTATGTCGACGACGTCCGGGCCGGTGGTTCCCTTGTGGACGGGTAGTTCCAGTTCACGACCATCAGGGTTGATCAGTCGAAAAGCTTGCTCGGTCATAGTTGTCCCTTTCTTATTTCGGCCCTAGCGGAAATCGGCCCACAAGGATACCAAAGCCCGGGTCTGCGTGACCTAGGCATTAACCGTATTCAATCCCGCGATCGCGCGGGTATCGGGAACTCCCCTTATGGGGCCCGCCCCTAGCTCATGCCGTACTTGCGGCGGAACTTGTCGACGCGACCGCCCGTATCGACGATCTTCTGCTTGCCCGTGTAGAACGGATGACAGGAAGAGCAGACCTCGATCAGGAGGTCTTCGCCGAGCGTCGAACGCGTCGTGAATTCGTTGCCGCAACTGCAGGTGACCTTGATGTCCGCGTAGTTGGGATGGATATCGGCTTTCATGGCTGACTATCTCTTCGGTGCCGTCAGAGAGGGCCGCGTAGGATATAGCGAAGTGACAGCCGCCGCAAGTGCCCGCAGGACCCCCCGGCCGGTTGGCCGACATTATCCACAGAAGCTGTGGATAAGTCTGTGGAAGAAATTTGAACGAGTGCCCTAAGGTGCGGATTTTCAAAGCGGCTTGTCAATATGACTATTTTGTGTCCATTTTAATAAATGTTTTCCAATCAATAGCTTACTGCCCTTTCTCGACGCTTAGAGTGAATTTGCGGGCCTCTGACACTGAAAATATAGGGATGCGCGGGACGATGTGCATAAATTGACCGGGCCGGTAACTCGCTTGCGCCGGCTAGTCGGGCAGAAAATGAGCCTGAAGGTCGTTGAGAAATTGCTGTCCCTTCGGGGTCGGGAGCCACCGACCGCCATCTCCGCCGGCGATCAGCCCCCGCCTCGCGAGCGGCGCCAGCCGTTCCCGGAGGGCGGTGAGCGGCAACCGGGTCCTCTCTACGAATAGCTGTTCATCGAATCCGTCGACCAGCCTCAGCGCATTCAGCATGAACTCGAACATCAGGTCGCTGTCGCTGAGGTTCTCCATCGCACCGTGTTCCTTTCCCCGCTCAATCTCTCGCATGTATTGCAGCGGGTTCGCAGATTTCCGGTACCGCACAACACCCGATTGGGTCGATAGCTTGCCGTGCGCCCCGGCGCCAACGGCCAGGTAGTCCCCGAATGACCAGTAGTTGAGGTTGTGCCGGCAGCGACGGCGGTTCCGGGCGTAGGCAGACACTTCGTAGCGCTCGAAGCCGAGTTCGGCGAGCCTGCTTTCCCCCGCCTGCTGTATCGCGAACGCCAGGTCTTCGTCGGGCAGGTCCCGCGGCGGGCGCGCATAAAACACCGTGTTCGGCTCCATCGTCAGCTGGTACCAGGACAGGTGTGTCGGTCGCAACGAGGCCGCCGCTTCGATGTCTGCGAGCGCGCCGGCAACGTCCTGGCCGGGCAATGCGTACATCAGGTCGATGTTTACATCGTCGAATCCAGCGGCCGTCGCTTCCCGCATCGTCAGGCCGATATCCTCGACGCCATGCACGCGACCGAGGGTCGCAAGCTTGCCGGGATCGAAGGACTGGGCCCCGATCGAAAGGCGATTCACTCCGGCGTCGCGGTAACCCTTGAGTTCGCCGCACTCGACACCGCCGGGATTCGCCTCCATCGTGATCTCGATGTCATCCGCCAACGCAAAATGCGAGCGCGACGCATCCAGCAGGCGAGAGATCTCGTCAGGGCGAAACAGGCTGGGCGTGCCACCGCCGAGAAAGATACTGAGCAGCGGCCTGTCGTCAGCTCTTGCCGCTTCCGATTCCAGGTCCCTGCAGAGCGCGTCCAGGTAACGACTGCGAGTCGCATCGTCTCCGCCCGTATAGGAATTGAAGTCGCAATAGGGACACTTGCGAACGCACCAGGGCAGGTGCACATACAGCGACAGCGGTGGTCTCGCCGCCCTAGGCATAATGCTGCCGCAGCATGTCCGCGAGCGCGGCCAGCGCCTTGCCGCGGTGGCTGCGAGCGTTTTTCTGTTCCGGCCCGAGCTCGGCCGCGGTTCGGCCGCATTCCGGATCGAAGAACACCGGGTCGTAACCGAACCCTCCCGTTCCGCGCCGTTGCTCCAGGATCCTGCCTTGCCAGCGTCCTTCCGCGACCAGTGACGTCGAATCGTCCGCGGATACGAATACCGCGCAGCAATGGAAAGCCGCCGTGCGCTGCTCACCCGACACGCCCCGCAATTCGTGCAGCAATTTGTCAATATTGCTGTCGTCGGTCGCGTCGGTGCCGGAGTAGCGGGCCGAGTAAACGCCGGGCCGTCCGTCCAGCGCCTCGACCACGAGACCTGAATCATCCGCGATGGCGGGTAACCCGGTCTGCAAAGACGCATGCCTCGCCTTGATCAGCGCATTTTCGAGGAAGCTCGAGCCGGTTTCCTCCGCTTCGCCAACACCCAGTTCTGTCTGCGGCACGACCTGCACGCCGAGACCGCCAAGGATGTGCTGAATCTCCCGAACCTTGTCCGCATTGCCCGTGGCAAGGACGACCTTTTCAGGCAAGGGCATGGTGTCAGCCGCCGGCGCTGCTAAGCGCCTCGTCCTGCGCAGATATAATGTGTTCTATACCCGTCTTCGCGAGACCGAGCATTGCTGCCAGCTCTTCGTCGCTGAATGCGTGTCCCTCCGCCGTTCCCTGTATTTCGATAAAGCGGCCTGCTTCGTTCATCACGACGTTCATGTCGGTCTCGGCCGCGGAATCCTCGTCATAGTCCAGGTCGAGTACCGGGGTCCCGCGAAAGACGCCGACTGAAACGGCAGCTACGCGGCCGTGCAAGGGATTCCTCTTGATGGATTTCGAATTGACCAGCCGATCCATTGCCAGTGCGAGCGCCACGTATCCACCGCTGATGGCCGCGGTTCGCGTCCCGCCATCGGCCTGGATGACGTCACAGTCGAGGGTCACCATGCGCTCGCCGAGCGCCTCGAGATTGGTAACGGCACGTAGCGACCGGCCGATCAGGCGGGATATTTCCTGGGTCCTGCCGCTTTGTTTACCGCGAGCGGCCTCCCGCGCGGAGCGCGTATGCGTCGAGCGCGGCAACATACCGTATTCACCCGTTACCCAGCCCTTGTTCTTGCCGCGCATCCACATTGGCACACGGTCCTCGACGCTCGCCGTACACAGCACGCGCGTATCACCGAATTCCGCGAGCACGCTGCCTTCAGCATGACGGGTGAAGTCGGGCGTAAAACAAACTCGGCGAATCTCGTTCGCTTGCCGGCCGCTCGGGCGCATTATCGCTCTCCGCTCTCTTGTTTTAGGTATCAGTCGCTCAGCCACCGCAGCGCGGTGCCCGTAGTATTGTCACTGTAGGGTGAGTTGACGTTCAACGCCTTGATGCTGAGCGCTTTGAGATTATCCCCGAGGTTGTTTTCGCCGGGCGTGGCAATTTCGGCAACGTCGTCATCGCTCAGGCCGGACCAGAGCCCGTCGGTGCACGCAAGCAACACGTCGCCGGGCTGCAGTATTTTCTTGGTCGTAATCGACATATCGGGAACCGGGGCGTCGCCCCCGATACAGCACTCCACGAAATTGCGCATGGGGTGGTCCTGCGCTTCTTCTTCGGTAATTGCGCCCTCCTGGATCAGCACCTCGACGTGGCTGTGGTCTCGCGAACGGGTAAGTACCTGTCCGTCACGAACCTGGTAGATGCGGCTGTCACCGATGTGTGCCCAGTACGCCCCGCCTTCCTGTACCAGGCATACGGCACAGGTCGCGCGCGGACGAAAGTCGACCGCCACGTCGCTGCCGAGCGCCACGACTTTGTCATGCGCCCGGGCCAGCGCCGTGTACAGGAACCCGTAAGGGTCGAAGACCGGCAGCATGGAGGACATGAACATGTCCTGCACGATCTTGAGGCCGGTCTCGGCGGCGCGGGCGCCGTCGGAGTGTCCGCCCATGCCGTCGAACACGAGCATGATCGCAGCCTCGTCCGCAACGACGACCGCGGCACGATCCTGATTATCCTGCCTGTCACCGAGTGCGGAAACTTTTGCGTATTCGACCTGCATAGTGGGGTGCGCTTAGAATGTTCGGCTGCCGAGACGTACCACGGTCCCGCGTTAATGGGGCAGAAGTATGCCCGCTCGTCTTTTCAAAAAACGTGATCAATACGTCACAACCGGAGACAGCTGCCAATGTTACACAGTATGACAGGCTTTGCGCGCGAATCCGCCGAAGCGGAAATCGGCGCATTGACCTGGGAGATACGCGCGGTCAACCATCGTTACCTCGACGTGCAGTTCAAGCTCCCCGAAGAAATGCGTGCCCAGGAACAGGCCTTCCGACAAGCGGTTGCCGCAAAACTCAGCCGTGGCAAGGTCGAGTGTTCGCTGCACTTTCGCCGCGCCTTCGACCAGCAGGCAGAACTGCAGATCAACAAGGCGCTTGTCGAACTGATCGGCAAGCGCATCAAGGAAATGTCTGCGGCACTTCCGGCAACCGGCGCCGTCAACCCCTTCGACGTGCTGCGCTGGCCGGGCGTGGTCGACCCCGCGGAAATCGAGGTTGAACCGCTTTTCGAGGCGGCCCTGCCATTGCTGGAAAAGACGGTGGACGCCATCTGTGCGATGCGCGCAAGCGAGGGGGCACGTATTGCCGAGATGCTGGAATCGCGCTGCGCGGACATTGCTGCTATTTCCAGTTCGGTGCGGGAGCGGATGCCCGAGGTACTCGAAGCGGCTCGAACGAGGCAACGCGAACGCATCGAAAAACTCGACGTGGAAGCGGATCCCGCACGGCTGGAAACGGAGCTCGCTCTCGTCGCGCAGAAACTCGATGTAGACGAAGAACTCGACCGTCTCGATAGTCACCTCGTCGAAATTCGCGACATCGTGCAGCGCGACGAACCGGTCGGCCGGCGCCTCGACTTCCTGATGCAGGAACTGAATCGCGAAGCCAACACGCTCGGCTCGAAGTCGAACGACACGGAAACGACCCGGGCCTCCGTCGAGCTGAAAGTTCTGATCGAGCAGATGCGCGAACAGATACAGAACGTCGAATAGTTCACGCCATGTCGAACACGCCCGCCCGATTATTTGTTATCGCCGCGCCGTCGGGCGCCGGCAAGACGACGCTTGTAAAAGCGCTGACGACGCGCAACCCGGACCTCCGATTCTCGATTTCCTACACGACCCGGCCGAAGCGCCGCAACGAAGCGCACGGCGTCGACTACCTGTTCGTCGACAAGGACGAATTCGATCGCCTTCGCGCCGAGGGTGCATTAATCGAATCAGCAGAGGTATTCGATAACTTCTACGGGACCAGCCGCGAACAGGTCGAAAAACATCTCGGCGACGGTCATCACGTAATTCTCGAAATCGACTGGCAGGGAGCGCAGCAGGTGCGCGCCGCCATGCCGGACTGCGTCACCGTATTCATCCTGCCCCCGTCACGGGATGAACTGGAGCGGCGGCTGCGCAGCCGCGGTACCGACAGCGACGAGGTCATCGACCGGCGGCTGCGCGACGCGCTGTCGGATATGTCGCACTGGCACGAATTCGACTACGTGATATTCAACGACGACCTCGACCAGGCCGTCGCCGACCTGGAGGCCGTCCTCACCGACCACGGCGAGAAAAGCACGACGACAAATCCGGCGGTCGGCGCCGCGGCGGAAGCGCTACTCGACCGGTAGGAGCGCGCCCCAGAGTGCGATTGCTCTCCACGGGTAAAGCGTCGGCAGCGGGGAATTCCTCTCCCTCATGGCTCGCTTCGCTGCGCTTTACTTCGGTCGAGGAACACCCCGTCTGCCGGCGCAGCCGCTAGGTCAGCTGCGGCGGGCGGAGTGCCGGGTGTTCGTTCGAGCGTCGTGCGGAGCGAAGTGACGCAGGACGCCANNGTCGAGCGACATTAAGCGAGAACAAATACCCGGCATAAACGCCCGACGCCAATCTGCGGATACCCATATCGTCGCCCTATAACTTCTGGTTATAAGGGCTGGATATTGCGCCGGCCCTTGCGCTACGCTGCGCGGCCTCGTTTGAACAATGCTTTCGGCGGCTGTGGCGGCCGGATATGAGAAAGGAAACCCATAAATGGCCAGAATTACGGTCGAAGACTGCCTCGAAAACATCGACAACATCTTCGAGATGGTGCTCGTCGCCGCCAAGCGCGCGCGGCGCATCGCCCACGGCGCCGACCCGATGGTCGAGCTCGAGAACGACAAGCCCACCGTGATCGCCCTGCGCGAGATTGCCGACGGCCACGTGACGCCGGCGATCCTCGATGAAATCGACCAGCCGCCCGCCGAGGATTTTATGACGCCGGAGGTTCCCGAAGACATTCTGCCAATGCGAGGACTCACCCTCGGCAACCCGATGTGACCGGCAAGACCTGACATTCCGCGCAACGCGGGTATGATCAGGGAATGGATTACGCCACTACACTGCTGGCAAAACTGCCGGGCGCCGCCAAGCGCGACCGCGGCGTGCGGCAGTTGGTGACGACGCTGCAGGCTTACCTTTCCGAAGATCAGGTCGAATCGATTCTCAAGGCCTACGAGTTCGGCGCCCGTGCGCATGACGGTCAGACGCGCCAATCGGGCGAGCCTTACATTACACACCCGGTCGCGGTCGCCCAGACGCTTGCCGACATGCACCTCGATGCGCAGGCGATCACCGCGGCCATCCTGCACGACGTCGTCGAGGATACCGACGCATCGCTCGAGGATATCGAGGCCGAGTTTGGCGCGGAGGTGGCCGGACTCGTCGATGGCGTCAGCAAGCTCGACCAGATCCAGTTCCGTTCACGCGCCGAAGCGCAGGCCGAGAGCTTCCGCAAGATGATGCTCGCGATGATCGAGGACATCCGCGTGATCCTCGTCAAGCTCGCCGACCGGCTGCACAACATGCAGACGCTCGACGCGATGCCGCCCGACAAGCGCGCCCGCATCGCGCGCGAGACACTCGATATCTACGCCCCGATCGCCAACCGGCTCGGCATCAATCGCTTCAAGGTCGACCTCGAAGACCTGGGCTTCAAGAACCTGCACCCGTTTCGTTACCGCGTGCTCGATAAGGCGCTAAAGCGCAGCAAGGGCAGCCAGCGACAGATCGTCAAGCGCATATCCGAACAGCTCGGTGAAGCGCTGAGCGATGAAGGAATCGTGGCCGACATCATCGGCAGGGAGAAACATCTTTACAGCATCTACAAGAAGATGTCCGAGAAGAAACGCCTCCTGTCCGACGTCGTGGATGTTTATGGTTTTCGCATTGTCGTAGACGACGTGAACGACTGTTACAAGGTGCTCGGCATCGTCCACGGGCTGTACAAACCGATGCCGGGCCGCTTCAAGGATTACATCGCGATTCCGCGGATCAACGGTTACCAGTCCCTGCACACGACCCTGTTCGGGCCGAAAGGCCTGCCGCTCGAAGTACAGATCAGAACGCGGCATATGGACCGTGTGGCCGAATCCGGCGTTGCCTCTCACTGGCAATACAAAGCGGAAGAAAAGTCGGACGCCACACCGCAGCGCCGCGCGCGCGAGTGGCTCTCCAATCTCGCCGAGCTGCAAAGTACGGGCACTTCCGAGGAGTTCCTCGAGAGCGTCAAGGTCGACCTGTTCCCCGACAAGATCTACGTGTTCACGCCGAAAGGCGACATCATGCCGTTGCCGAAAGGATCGACGACGGTCGACTTCGCCTACGCGGTGCACACCGACATCGGCAATCGCTGTGTCGAGGCCAAGGTAAACCGCAATCTCGTGCCGTTGCGGACGGCCCTGTCGAACGGCCAGACCGTCGAGATCATCACGGCACGCGGCGCCAAGCCGAATCCGAACTGGCTGACCTTCGTACGCACGGCCAAGGCCCGAACCGCTATTCGCAATTACATGAAAACGATGCGCTCGGCCGAAGCGATCGACCTCGGCAAGCGACTGCTCGACCATTCGCTGAAGGACCTGGACTCTTCGCTGCGCAAGGTCGGCAAGGTGCGCATGAACGCGGCGCTCGAGGAGTTGGGCCTCAACAACAACACCGAACTGTTCGAACAGATCGGACTCGGCGAGCGGCTCGCGCCACTGACCGCCCGGTTCCTGCTCGGCATAGACTCGGAAGGCGACGCAGAATTCAAGGTCGCGAGCCTGGTCATCGCCGGCACCGAGGGCATGGTCGTCAGCTATGCCCGGTGCTGTCACCCGATTCCGGGCGACGACATCATGGGCTACCTCAGCTCGGGGCGCGGCATCGTCATCCACCGCAATAACTGCGGCAACCTGATCAATTTCCGGAAACAGCCGGAGAAGTGGATCGCCGTCAGCTGGGAAGGCAATATCGACCGCGAATTCACGAGCCAGATTCATGTGGACACGGTGAATAAACCCGGCGTGCTCGCCGAGGTTGCTGCAACGATCGCGGACAGCGGGTCCAATATCGAACAGGTTTCGGTGCTGGGCCGACACGAGGATTGTTCGATGCTTTCGTTCCTGCTGCAGGTGCATGACCGAACGCATCTCGCCAAGATCATCCGCAGCGTGCGCAAAATGCCCAATGTTATTCGCGTAGTCAGAGACTGCGCCTGAGGAACTAGATGAGCAAAAAGCCCATACATAGCGACCGCGCTCCTTCGGCTATCGGCACTTATTCACAAGCCATACAGAGCGGCAACTTCGTGTTCCTGTCGGGCCAGATTCCGCTCGACCCGGCAACGATGGAGGTGGTCGACGGCGATTTCGAGGCGCGGGCCCGGCAGGTTTTCGAGAACCTCAGAGCCGTGGCCGAAACCGCGGGTGGAAGCCTCGACGACGCGGTCAAGCTCACGATATTCCTGACCGACCTCGACAACTTCGCGACCGTCAACAGCGTCATGGCAGACTACTTCGAGGAGCCGTATCCGGCGCGCGCCGCCGTTGGCGTAGCCGCGCTGCCGAAAGGTGTCGATGTCGAGGCGGATGCAATCCTCGCCCTTAACTGATCTTAACGGCGTCGGTCCGGCGCTCGCGACGAAACTCGAGCGGCTCAATCTGCACCGGGTCGAGGACCTGTTGTTCCTGCTGCCGCTGCGCTACGAGGACCGCACACAGCTCGTCAAGATCGGTTCGCTTCAGGCGGGCGCGCGCTGCCTGATCACGGGTGAGGTCCTGCTCGCCGAAGTCGCGTACCGCGGGCGGCGGAACCTGCTCATACGCGTTGCCGATGGCACGGGACAGGTCACGCTGCGCTTTTTCCATTTTTCACGGCAGCAGCAGGCCCAGTTCCAGCCCGGCGTGAATCTCACCTGCTTCGGCGAGGTGCGCAAAGGCTCCGCCGGATTCGAGATGATTCATCCCGAATACCGCATCCTGCGCGAAGGGCAGGATGCGGCAATCAACGAAACGCTGACCGCGATCTACCCGGCGACCGAAGGTGTGCAACAGGGCCGGCTCAGGAACCTTACCGATCAGGCCCTGACGAGGATGAGCAAATCGCCGCCCGCAGAGCTCCTGCCGGGTGACGTTCTCGACAGCCTCGAATTGCCCTCGCTGCAAGAGGCAATCCGTTACCTGCACCGCCCGCCGCCCGATGCGGATGTGCCTCGTTTGCTGGCCGGCACACACCCCTGCCAGCGCCGGCTGGCGTTTGAAGAGTTGCTCGCACATTACCTGAGCCTGCGCAGCCTGAGATCGCTCGCCCAAACGGAGAATGCCATCGCGCTCGTCGACGGTGGCGAAGCGGTCGAGCAGTTCATCGATCGGCTGCCGTTCGAGCTGACTGCGGCGCAACAGCGCGTCGTCGCGGAGATTGTCGACGATCTCGAAAAACCGCACCCGATGATGCGGCTGATCCAGGGCGACGTCGGCTCGGGCAAAACCGTCGTCGCAGCGATTGCCTGCCTCAAAGCCATCGCCTGCGGCGTGCAGGCGGCAATCATGGCGCCGACCGAGTTGCTCGCGGAACAGCACTGGCGCAGCTTCAGCGACTGGTTCCGGCCACTCGGCATCGAGCCGGCGTGGCTCAGCGGCAGCCAGCGCGGCGCGGCTCGCCGCCAGGCGCTCGACGCAATCGCCGACGGCAGTGCGCAAATCGTCGTCGGCACGCACGCGCTGTTCCAGGAGGGCGTCGAATTCCATCGGCTCGCACTGGTGGTCATCGACGAACAACACCGCTTCGGCGTGCATCAGCGCATGGCTTTGCGCGACAAAGGCATCAGCAAGCACGGGCATCCGCACCAACTCGTCATGACGGCGACGCCGATCCCGCGGACGCTGGCCATGGCGGCCTACGCCGATCTCGACACGTCGATCATCGACGAGCTGCCGCCGGGTCGTCAGCCTGTTACGACGATCGCCAAACCCGAATCGCGGCGCGACGAAGTGATTACGCGCGTCAGGGAAGCCTGCCACTCCGGCCAGCAGGCTTACTGGGTTTGTCCGCTCATCGAGGAGTCCGACGTACTCGATTTCGAGGCCGCCGAGGCGAGCTACGAAATGCTCACCCGCGAGCTGCCGGATTTGCGTGTCGGCCTCGTGCACGGACGCATGCGGCCGGCCGAAAAAGAGCGCGGCATGCAGGCTTTCAAGGAGGGCCTGATCCAGTTGCTCGTTGCAACGACGGTCATCGAGGTCGGCGTCGACGTGCCCAATGCCAGCCTGATGATCATCGAAAACGCCGAGCGCATGGGCCTGTCGCAGCTGCACCAGCTGCGCGGCCGCGTCGGCCGCGGCGCCAAACAAAGCCACTGCGTGCTGCTGTACAAACCGCCGCTCGGCCAGCTGGCGCGCAGCCGTCTCGCCGTCCTGCGCGACACCAACGACGGCTTCGTCGTGGCCCAGCGCGACCTCGAGCTGCGCGGCCCGGGCGAATTGCTCGGCACGCGGCAGACCGGTCTGCCCGATTACCGCATAGCCAACCTGGTTCGCGATGCGGAGCTGATGCCGCAGGTGCAGCGCGTGGCCGAGTCGATTCGTCGCGGCGGCCCCCAGGCAACCGGGGCAATCGTTCGACGCTGGCTCGGTGATGCGGGCCACTACGGAAAGGTATAATCCGCGCCGATGAAGAAAGCCGTCTCACCGCAAATTCGACAGAGCGTCATCACGCAGCTGCGCAATTACGGCAAGCTGATGCGCGTCGACAAGCCGATCGGAATCTGGCTGTTGTTGTGGCCGACCCTGTGGGCGCTCTGGCTCGCCGGCGACGGACATCCCGACCAGGCGCTGTTCGTCATATTCGTGCTCGGCGTGTTCTTCATGCGCTCGGCCGGCTGCGTGCTCAATGATTACGTCGACCGAAAGATTGACCCTTACGTCGAGCGCACGCGCACGCGTCCCATTGCCTCCGGCGCCGTCGCTCCCACGGAGGCGCTCGTATTGTTCATTGCGCTCGGCCTGATCGCCGTCGGCCTGGCGCTGATGCTCAACAGGCCCGCTCGCATGCTCGCGATCGTCGGCGCAGGCTTGACCATTGCCTATCCGTTTATCAAGCGATACGTGTCGATTCCGCAATTCGTGCTCGGCGCGGCATTCGGCTGGGCCGTGCCCATGGCGTTCGCCGCGCAGACCGGCGAAACGCCGCAGCTGGCCTGGCTCGTTTTCGGCGCGGCGCTGATCTGGGCCGTCATCTACGACACCTTCTATGCCATGGTCGACCGCGAGGACGACCGCAAGATCGGCGTCAAATCGACGGCGCTGTTGTTCGGTGATGTCGATCTTTTCGTCATCGCGGGCCTGCAGTTGCTGATGCTTGCGGCTCTCGTGCTCGTCGGGCTGCGTGCGGAACTGGGCTTCTGGTATTACCTGTCGGTCGCCGGCGCAGCCGGGCTAATGGCATATCACCAGTGGCTCGCGCGCGACCGGCAGCCGGCCGGCTGCTTCGCCGCGTTCCTGAACAATCACATAATTGGCCTCGTGGTCTTTATCGGCATCGTTTTGCACTATTCCTTCAACCCGGCGTAACAACCCGCGCGACAGCCAATACGCTGACGCGCTCCGCGCCGGCCCGAAGCAATACTTTCCCGAGCTGCGCGCAAGTCGACCCCGTCGTAACGACGTCATCCACAATGACGACATGCTTTGCGTCGACGTGGCCCCTGACCCTGAAAGCGCCGCGCAGATTTCGCCGGCGCCCGGCGGCGTCGAGCCCCGACTGCGAATACGTGTGCCTGATGCGCACCGCATTTCCTGCGAGCGGCACATCGAGCAGCCTGCTCAGGGGGCGGGCCAGCTCCTCAGCCTGGTTAAAGCCGCGCAGTGCCTGCCGCCGCCAGTGCAATGGCACGGGCAGGAATACATCGGGTACTTCGGCGAGCTGCGCCAGCGAATCGCTCAACAGCGCGACGAATGCGGGCGTATATTCGAGCCGGCGCCGAAACTTCCATGCTTTGATCGCCGCGTCGACGGGAAACTCGTATACCAGCGGCGCCAGCATAAACGTCAATGGTGCCTCGGGCAGATGCAGCACTTGCGGCGCCCGCGGTAAGTCTGCGTCACAACCCCCGCATATTGGAACTTCATCCTCGAGCAGGCGCACGCCACAAAAAACACATGTGTTCGGCGCGATCCGGTTCATACCTTATCGTGGCGCAGTCGGCGCCTGATCGGGACATGCTTTTTACGGCTGTCCCTCCAGAAAGCATGCTACGGTTGCGCGATGCCCGGCCAGGATTTCATAAGAACGCTCGCCAGAGACGCTTTGCTCGAACGCCTGCAGCCGATCGTCGTCGAGGCCCGGACCGTCATCGATTTCGGCAGGGGCAGGGCATCCGACAAGCGCGCGCTGAAGCGCCGCTTTCGCGGCGCCAGGGTCGTCAGCGTCGACGTAAAGGGGGAGACCTGCGCGATTCCGTTCGATGACGGTGCGATCGACGTCGTCGTCGCAAACCTGTTCCTGCCCGGAGTCATCGATCCCGGGCGCCTGTTCACGGAAGTCGCCCGTGCGTTGCGCAAAGACGGGCTTTTCGCTTTCTCGACGTTTGGCCCCGATACTCTGCCGGAACTGGGGTTTCCCGACATGCACGACGTCGGCGACGCGGCCGTCCGCGCAGGGCTGCGCGACCCGGTTCTCGACGTCGACCGCAGTACGCTCAGCTACGAAAACTTCGACTTGCTGGAGAAAGATCTCGCCGACCTGGGCCTCCGCGCCGGCGCCGGCATGCAGGATTCGCCGGCCTCGCTCGAACTGGAACTGGTCTACGGGCATTGCTGGGGACCGGGTCCTGCCGCGAAGGATGGCGGTATTCGCATCGACCCGGCGCAGATCACTCGACGATAATCGCGCCGCCACACGGCAATGGCGCAATGGCGTCCGCCGAAGCCGCATCTAAGTCGCTGTAATTTATGTACTTTTTCTGCTCTCGGGTCGGCGTTGAATATTGCGTGGCAAGACCCCATTCAGTACACTGCGCAAACTTTTTTGCCGGCGGGCGTACGCACCGCGGCAACACCAGCCACCTGACGATTCAAAACAAAGCGGCCTTGCGAAAGGCCGCCGGGTAGACGTAATGATTAAAAAGTCACTCCTGGGCGTGCCCGGCTTGCTCTGGGCCAGTGCGGCAAATGCCGACTGGGCCCT
>JABAHO010001780.1_pt1 | contig 18358 bp, 16 predicted proteins | sample 7062071 | NCBI WGS metagenome assembly JABAHO01 (sample SAMN14534356, study PRJNA622989) | marine sediment metagenome | biome: marine biome [ENVO:00000428]; feature: marine pelagic biome [ENVO:01000023]; material: deep marine sediment [ENVO:00002113] | place: India: Gulf of Kutch | collected...
GTCGTGACCCGCGTCGCTGTCGCAACGACTTCCGCGATCGCCGCCGATGCCGCCCGCGAGGTCGCCGACGCGGGCGGCAACGCCGTGGATTGCGCTCTCGCCACCGCGATCATGTCGATGAATACCGAGCCGGGCGTGTGTGCGCTCGCTGGCGGCGCCTACGTCACGGTATGGGCGCCGGGACATGACCCGGTGACATTCGACGGCAACCACGCCGTTCCGGGTCGCGGCCTGCCGGACGAAGAGCGCGGCAGGGGCAAGGTGTCCGTGCGGCTCGACTACGGCGGCGGCGTTTCGACGATCGTCGGCCCCGGCTCCGTGGCCGTTCCCGGGGCACTCGCCGCCGTCGACAAGGCCTGGCGGCGATTCGGCAGCCTGCCCTGGGCGGAGCTGTTTCGACCGACCATCGAGGTCGTTCGNNGCTGACGGCTATGCCGCGCTGCACGACGAAGACGGCCGGCTCTACGACCGCGGCAGCTCGATTCACGTCCCGCACCTTGCGGACAGTCTCAGCGCGATCGCCGAGCGCGGCGCCTCGGTGTTCTACGAGGGCGAGCTGGCCGAGGCTATTTCCGCACACGTTCGCGATGGCGGGGGCGCGCTGACCATGGACGATCTTGCCGCATTCGAGGCGATCGAGCGGCCGGCTCTCGTCGCCGATATCGACGACTGGCACATCGCCACGAATCCGCCACCGGCCGTCGGCGGTGCCGTACTGACCGCCATGCTGCTTGCCTGCGGCGACCTTCACGCGAGTGACTGGGACAGCGAATCGCTGGACAAGCTGATCCGGGTGCAGCGGGCGTGCCTGGACTTTCGCCGCGATCGGCTCGATGTCGCCGAGCACGTCGACACCGTGGCTGCCGAACTCATCAACGCGGCAAAGCAGGGGCAGTTCCTGTCGCAATGGTCTTCGTCATCGACCGTGCACACGTCGGCGGTCGACGATTCCGGCGTCGGCTGCGCCATCACCGCGTCGTCTGGCTACGGCTCGGGTGAAATGCCGGCTGGCACGGGACTGTGGCTGAATAACGGCCTCGGCGAGATCGAGCTCAATCGCCGCGACGTGGATTCGCGCGAACCGGGCGAGCGCCTGCCGTCGAACATGGCGCCGACCGTGGCGCGCAGCAGTGATTCCACCATGGCCATCGGTTCTCCGGGGGCCGACCGTATCACCACGGCCATGCACCAGGTGCTGGTCAATGCGCTGCAGTTCGGTATGCCGCTCGAGGATGCGATTGCCCACCCGCGCGTGCATGTCGATACGGCGGGCGAAACCGACAAGCTTTGCGCCGAACCGGGGCCCGATCTGCCGGAACTCGATCTGCCGTTGCAGGCATTCTCCGATATCAACATGTATTTCGGCGGCGTGAGCGTGGCCACTTTCGACCGCGACGCCGGTTTCGAAGTGGCAGCAGACCCGCGCCGCGAAGGCGGCGTGTTCCTCTCCGGTGCGTGATCCCGTGCCGGTCGTTTGATAGTCTGCGCCGCTGGTGGCCGTACGACCGTCACTGCAGTGGAGATCGGATTGACCAACCCTTATCTTGCGCAACGGCTTCCGGATGTATTGCCCGAAGACCCCATGCACTGGGCAGCCGCATGGCTGGACGAAGCAAAGAGACAGCGCGTACAGCGCAACCCGGATTCGATGACGCTCGTTACCGTCGGTAACGACGGCCGGCCTTCGGCCCGTGTCGTACTCTGCAAGGACTTCGTCGCCGACCCCGGCTATCTCGTCTTCTACACGAACTACGAGTCACGAAAGGTCCAGGAGCTCCGCGCCAACCCTCAGGTTGCCGCCACGTTCCACTGGGATGCCCTGGGACGACAGATCCGTATAGAGGGGATCGCAGTGCTCTCGCCTGCCGCGGAGAGCGACGCGTATTTCGCGAGCCGCAACTGGGGCAGCCAGCTGGGTGCCTGGGGCAGTGACCAGAGTGCGCCGCTCGCCTCACGTGATGCGCTGTTTCGCCAGCTGCGCGAGCGCGCGGGCGAGCTGGGACTGAACGTCAGCGACGACATGCAGTCCATAGAAAACACCGACCTCCCGGTCATTCCCCGCCCCGCACACTGGGGCGGCGTGCGCGTTTGGGCGAGCGCGGTCGAACTATGGATCGAAGGCGAGGATCGCATACATGAGCGCGGACGCTGGCAACGCGGGCTCGAGGGCAAGGACGAGCATGAATTTGTCACCGACGAATGGCAGGGGACCCGGCTGCAACCCTGATCACGATTAGCGATGAGCGAACTTATCTCCGAAGAACGATTCAGCTGCCCGTTCTGTGGCGAAACGATAACGATCCTGGTCGATTTCTCGGCCGGCGCACAGAGTTACATCGAAGACTGCCAGGTCTGCTGCCAGCCGATGGGCGTGGTCGTCGACGTTGGTGCTGACGGGTACCGGACCGTAAGGGTGGAGCGTGCGAGCTAGGAACGTTGCAACGCTGCTCGCGGCGCTGGCCTGTTGCGAAACCACCCTCGCCCAGGTGACGCTCACCGAGGGCAGCGACATCAACGTCGACGTGGCAACCGACGGGCGCATCGTCATGGACCTGCTGGGTGGCATCTGGGTGCTGCCCGCAAACGGCGGCGACGCCGAACACGTGGATGCCGGCCTGCTGCCGGCAGAACGTCCACGCTGGTCACCGGACGCTACTTCGATCGTTTTCGAGGCGCGCTCCGAGCAGCGCAGCGGTCTGTATCTCTACGACGTTGAGATCGGCGAGGTTCGTGCGCTCGGCGCCGACAGGCACTCGGACCGGCAGCCCGAGTGGCATCCTGATGGCGATCGCATCGTGTTCGCCTCGCAGCGGGACGACACCGGCCTGGACCTGTGGGAAATCGACGTGCCGACGGGGCTGTCGTGGCGCATGACCAGTCTCCCCGGCGACGAGAGCGAGCCGGCCTGGTCCGCCGACGGCCGCAATCTGGTCTACATCAGATTTCACGATGACCGCTGGTCGCTCATGCTGCGTCGTTTCGGGGAACCGGACCGTGCTCTCATCATGTCGGAAGAGCGCCTGTCAGCACCATCCTGGCGCCCCGACGGCAGCCTCATAACGTTCGCGCGCGAAACCGGCGACGGCATGACCATCAATATGGTGATCCTGTCCAACCCGCTGCTCGAGCGTGTCCTGATCGACGATGCGGGCCTGTTCCTTGCGCCCGTGGCGTGGATCGATCGGCAGCAGATGCTGTACGCGGCAAATAGCCGGATTCGCAAACGGCAATTCAACTCCTGGGTGTCAAGGACCGTGCCTTTCCGTGCGACCGTCGGCCGGCCGGTAGCACACGCACCGAAGACCCGGCCTGTTCGCGAACTCCCTCGCATCGACGAACCGGACGGCATGCTCATCGTGCGCGCAGCGAGGCTGTTCGACGGCACCGGCGGGGGCTACCGCGAAGGACTCGACATACTGATCGAAGGCGGGCGCATTGCGGCCATCGAGCCGCAGCAGGATCGTACGGGCTCGGTGGTCGTGGACATGGGTGATCTCACGGTGCTGCCGGGCTTCGTCGACGGCTATGCCTCGCTGCCGGCGAACGCGGACGAACGGCTCGGCCCGGCACTCCTGGCTTGCGGCGTTACGACGCTGATCGCGGATCACGCGGAGGCCGACGCGCTCAACCAGCGCTGGTCGGGCACCGAGATCCCGGGCCCGCGGATTCTCGCGGCCAGGCCGGCGGCCGATGATGCTGATCCGGTGCCATGGCTGGTAACGCTCGCAGGCGACATGAACTCGGGCATGGAGCAGCAGTCTGCAGTGGAGCGGTGGCAGCAACAGGGAGTCCCCGTGCTCGCCGAGACCTGGCAGGCGGCGCTCGGCTCAGGTGCATCCCTGCTGCTCGGGGCTGCCGCACTGCCCGGCTCCCGCGGCGGCCAGCAGTACCAGGACATGAAGCATGCGGCCGGCAGCAGTGAACCCGTAACCATCGTCTCCGGCCTGGCCGATGCGCAGACGCCGAACCTGGACGCATTACTGTCGTCGAGGCAGGCCGGCCTGCTCGCCGGGAAGTTCGTTGCGCTGCGACGGTTCGCCACGCCACCGCGGATTGACAGTGGCAAGACCAGCGTGGTGCTCGGCAGCAAACCCAACGGCCTGCCTGCCGGCCTCGCCCTGCACGCGGAATTCCGCGCGCTTGCGGCCGCCGGACTGACGCCGGAACAGGTCCTCCGCGCGGCAGGCGTAAACGCAGCCTCGGCGCTTGGCGTCGGACTGCAGCTGGGCCGCATCGCTGTCGGCAGCTTCGCTGACCTGGTCATCGTGGACGGCGACCCGCTCGCGGACATCGACGATGCGATCAACGTGGTCGGCGTCGTGCGCAACGGGCGGTTCTTCAGCACCATCGGCCTGATCGATCGTATCGGCAAATCCGGAACCGTCGAATTATTTGACAATCCGCCCAAAAAAACAGGCTGGCGGCGAGCGCCCCTTTAAAAAACGGTATTTTTTCGCGGAGGGTACGATACAGGACAGTGCGCTACCCCCTGGTGGGGCGTCTAAATAGATATTTTTCAACAACTTAGGTGCAAATTTGGGCACCGCGCGTTATGTGCGGCGCAGCATTAGTGTCGGTTTTCTTTACAAACAGGCGTTTCGTGCCCGGCTTCTCTATGTGTACCGACTGCTAAAGCATTGAAAACCCAACCGCCTGAGGAGGGTTGGCACAGGTCTTGCTTTTATATACTTGCCCAAGCGAAGTGTAACTGTGCTCGGTAGCACAAAAGGAACAGACACAGGATTTAGACGCCAGAAGAACAATAACTACAAAAACAACAAGATCCAGATCCAATAACAATAAAATATCTGTATCCGACCACCGAATTTGCAGTTACCTCTTTTATTAAAAAGAGAGATTGACCCCGCCGCTAACGCCGCGGGGTTTTTTATTGGCCATGTCGCAATGGCACATGCCGGGCTGCGGCTTTGCGGCGGCCATGCGCTGACGAGCGCACCGAATTGGGACCTGTTCTGCGGCGTTTCCACCGCCGCTGTGGCTTAATCGACGTAAATCAGCCCCTGGCCAGTTGTTCATGTTCAAAGCCGTACGCATCACGATCCTGCTGTTCATCCTGTTCATGGTCGCCATGGGCACCTGGCTGACCAAGCTGCGCAGCACAGACTGGAACAACAGCCTGTGGGTGAAGATCTACCCGATAAACGGTGACGGCAGCGAAACGAGCGAGAAATACATTGCAGGACTGGGGGTCGACACCTTTGCAGGTATCGAGGAGTTCCTGACGCGCGAAGTCCGGCGCTACGGCCACGATATCAAGCGGCCGGTACGTGTAGAACTGGGCGAACCGATTTCGCAACAGCCGCCCGCGATCGACAGTTCCGACAGCATGCTCGACGTTTTTCTCTGGTCACTGAAAATGCGGTGGTGGGTGTCCGACGTGACGGACGACCAGGATCGCATCGATCCGGACGTCAGGATGTTCGTCCGCTACCACAGCCCGAACAGCACCCTCAAGCTCGACGACTCGGTCGGTGTGCAAAAAGGCATGTTCGGTATCGTCAACGCATACTCCAGCCGCAAGTTACGCGGCAGGAACAATGTGGTCATTGCGCATGAATTCCTGCACACCCTCGGCGCCACGGACAAGTACGACCGCGGCAACGGCATGCCGATCGCACCGCACGGGCTGGCAGAGCCCGACCGTTCGCCGCTGTATCCGCAGAAAAAAGCGGAAATCATGGGCGGCCGCATTCCGCTCGCGGCTGACGACGCGATAACCCCCGCGAATCTCGGCTACGTGATTATCGGTCCCTTGACGGCACTGGAAATCCGCCTGGCGGAGTAGACGTGTTTTCCGCTTCCTCTGCCAGCGACGCTGGGCTAGGCTCTCAGGATGCCCGGCAACGACAGCAGATTGCTTGAAATATCCGGACTCCGCATCAGCGTACCGGGGCGCGTGCTGGTCGAGGAACTCGACATGACCCTCGGGCGCGGCGAATTCATCGCCGTCCTCGGCCGCAACGGCACCGGCAAGACGCTGTCCCTGTTGACGCTCGCCGGCCTGCGAGAGGCCGACGGCGGCAGCGTGCGCCTCGGCGGCGCAACGATTGGCTCGCTGCGCCGGCAGCAGGTCGCGAAGCGCCTTGCGCTGCTACCGCAGGATACCGACGATATCTTTCCCGCAACCGTGCTGGATACGGCGCTCGTTGGACGGCATCCGCATATTGGTCGCTTCCGCTGGGAATCACCGCGCGACTATGAACTGGCCCATGCAGCGCTCGAGACGGTCGGCATCGGCGACCTGGCGGACCGTGACGTCCTGTCGCTGTCGGGCGGAGAACGTCGCCGTCTCGCGATCGCCCAGGTGCTCGCCCAGTCGCCCGACGTCTACCTGCTCGACGAACCGACGAATCATCTCGATCCCCAGCACCAGGTGGAAACGTTGCGCATCTTCCGGCAAGCCGCGAGCAACGGCGCTGGCGTGATCGCGAGCCTGCATGACGTCAACCTGGCGGCCCGGGTAGCGAATCGTTGCCTCTTGTTGTTCGGCGATGGGCGCTGGGTGTTCGGGGCAACCGACAAGGTACTGGACGAGGAGCGGCTCGAAGCACTGTTCGAAACGCCGATGGAAGCGGTGCAATGGCGGGACCGGCGACTGTTTGTTGCGGGTGGCGACCAGGCCAGGTAGCGATTTCAGTCCACGAAACCGCGAAGCATCCCGAGGTAATGAGCATGCAGCGCCGGTGCTGCGGCGAGTACCGATCGCGTCCCGATCCCGGGCGGGTTGCCGTTGAGGTCGGTGAATACGCCGCCCGCCTCGGTCACCAGCACGGACAACGCCGCGATATCGAGAATATTGACGTCCGACTCGATTACCGCCTCGATCTTGCCGGCCGCAAGCAAATGGTAGTGATAGAAATCGCCGTAGCCGCGGATGCGGTCGGCCGAGGCCACGATCTCGCCCAGCTTGTCCCAACCCGCGCTCCTCGCCAGTGATTTGAGATTACCGGTCGATACTGATGCCCGCTGCGGATCGTCGATACTGCTGACGGCCAGCCGTTCGCCGTGCAGGTAAGCGCCTATGCCTTTTTCCGCCCAGGCGAGCTCTTTCATCATCGGTGCGCTGGACACCCCGAGTACGATCTCGCCGTTGTGCATCAGCGCGATCTGGGTGGAAAAGAACGGGTACTGCCGGACGAAGCCCTTGGTGCCGTCGATAGGATCGACGAGCCAGAGGTATTCGGCGTCACCCTGCGTTCGACCCATCTCCTCGCCATAAATGCCGTGATCCGGAAAGCGCCCGAGGATTAGTTCGCGAATGGCCGCCTCGCATTCGACGTCGGCCTGCGTGACGGGCGTCATGTCGGCCTTGGTCTCGACGGTGAAGTTGCCCTGGTAGTAATCGCGGCTGATCTCGCCTGCTGCACGCGCCGCCTCCAGCGCGACGTGAAGGTGTTCCGAGGACAGGGTCTCGTCGTAGCTCGTCACTGGTTCGTCACCGAGTGTGTTACTTCCCGCTAGCGAGTGAACCGCGGTTTTTCCGGCCGCATGAATACCACCGGCACCTCGGCAAAATACAGCGACTCCCGCACCGTAACGGCGACCCGCAACGTGCCCTCCGGGTCCGCGAACGCCGGTATGGTGACCGTCATCTGTGCAGCAGCATCGGGTGACACGTCGTGCTCGGCTTTTGCGACGACTTCGTTGCCAGCCGACAGCAAGGCGAACGTTGCCTGGGACAGCGGAAACTCCGAATCCAGCGAGAGCTTCGTGTACTGCGCTCCGAGTTCCAGCGGCAGGATGGTCATCTTCAGATCGTTGTTGACCAGCTCGCACTCACCGCTCTCCCAGCGGCAATTCGAACGGGCAACGAGCGGATACGCGGCACCCGGCTCTGCAACGTGCGCCTTCTCGCCAGCGATTTGACCGACGGCGAACCACGCCAGTACTGCGAGGATCGGCGCCACGATCATGGCGATGACGACATGTTTGTTCTTCCACATGGGCTAGGGCCTGTTGACAACAGATCCTATCTTAGCGCAAAAAAAAGGGGGCATTGCTGCCCCCTTTTCTCAGGCCGAGAACGAATCTCAGTGACTGATTGCCTCGCCGGCACCATGCGGTACGCGGATGTCTTCCACGATGTGCTGGATGTGCTCCGGCGGTGCTGCGGTCATGTGCGACACCACGTAGGCGACGCCGAAGTTGACCAGGGCACCGACAGCGCCGAACGCGTTCGGCTCGATACCGAGGAACCAGTTCGGTGACATATCGCCGAGGTACGCCGTGCTGGCTATGAACATGATGCCCTTGTGCTGGAATACGTACAGCAGGGTCACGCCAATGCCGGCAACCATACCCGCGATTGCGCCTTCCTTGTTCATCCTCTTGTTGAAGATGCCCATCATCAGCACCGGGAATATCGACGATGCTGCGAGACCGAATGCCAGGGCTACCGTGCCCGCGGCGAAGTCCGGCGGGTTGAAGCCGAGATAACCGGCGAGCAGGATTGCAAAGGCCATGGCAATACGGCTGGCCAGCAGTTCCTGCTGCTCGGTAACGTCCGGTCTGAACACGCCTTTCAACAGGTCATGGGATATCGCCGAGGATATTGCGAGCAATAATCCCGCCGCGGTCGATAATGCCGCGGCCAGGCCGCCTGCCGCGACCAGCGCGATGACCCAGTTGGGCAGACCAGCGATCTCGGGATTGGCCAGTACCATGATGTCGCGGTCGACCTTGACCATCTCGTTGACTTCGGGATCGGCGGCGTAAACGATTCTGCCGTCGCCGTTCTTGTCCTCGAACGCCAGCAGGCCGGTCTCTTCCCACTTCTGCATCCACGTCGGCCGCTCCGCGTATACGAGCTGCGTGCCGTCGGGCTTGTTGACCGTTTCGATCAGGTTCAGGCGAGCCATCGCGGCGACGCCAGGCGCCGTCGTGTAGAGGATGGCGATGAATACCAGCGCCCAGCCGGCCGAGCTGCGGGCATCCTTCACTTTCGGTACCGTGAAGAAGCGGATGATCACGTGCGGCAGACCCGCGGTGCCGATCATCAGCGACATCGTGTACACGAACATGTTGAGATGACTTAATCGCGCGCTGGTCGTGTAATCCGCGAACCCTAGATCCGAGAGAACCTGGTCGAGCCGGTCGAGCAGGTACACTTCGCTGCCGGACATCGTCGCACCGAGGCCTAACTGCGGCAGCGGAACGCCCGTGAGCGTCAGCGAGATGAAGATCGCCGGGATCGTGTAGGCGAAGATCAGCACGCAGTACTGCGCGATCTGCGTGTAGGTGATGCCCTTCATGCCGCCGAGTACCGCGTAGACGAAGACGATACCCATGCCGATCACCAGGCCGACGTTGTAGTCGACCTCGAGGAAGCGCGAGAACGCGACGCCGATGCCCTTCATCTGGCCGATAACGTAGGTCACCGACGCGATGATGAGGCAGATGACGGCCACGATGCGCGCTGTCTTCGAGTAGTAGCGATCGCCGATGAACTCGGGAACCGTGAACTTGCCGAACTTGCGCAGGTACGGCGCGAGCAGCAGGGCGAGCAGCACGTAGCCGCCGGTCCAGCCCATCAGGTACACCGAGCCGTCGTAGCCCATGAAGGAGATCAGCCCGGCCATCGAGATGAACGAGGCGGCGGACATCCAGTCGGCGGCCGTCGCCATGCCGTTTGCGACCGGATGGACGTGACTGCCTGCTACATAGAAATCCTTGGTTGATGAAGCGCGTGACCAGATCGCGATGCCGATGTAGAGCGCGAACGTAAGCCCGACAACCAGGTAGGTAGTTGCTTGTAATGACATGATGTTACCCCCTAGACGTCTTTGTCTTCGTGCACGTCATGCTCTTTATCGAGCTTACCCATGCGATTGGCGTAGAAGAAAATCAACGCTACGAATACATATATCGATCCTTGCTGCGCGAACCAGAAGCCGAGCTTGTAACCACCCAGGGATATGTTGTTGAGTGGCTCGACCAGGATGATTCCGAAGACAAAGGAAACGACAAACCATATTGCGAGGCACAGCGCTATGAGGCGCAAATTTGCCATCCAGTATTCGGGTTTTTCAGACATACGTCCCCCTTAAAGATGCTTTTATTGGATTTGTCACCAGCGCAATCTATCAAACGGGTTCAGCGCGGCAATACAGACTTTAGTCGTAGGTGGCACCTCGAGGCACCGGCGGGCAACAGGTCTTTTTCTCTAAACTTTCATGAAAATTATATAGTTATACTTCTTTTTCGCATCGCTGCAGGCTCTGCGTGTCGCCCGCGTTCGACGATAGTAGTAGACTTTGCCCAGAATTAAAGAGCGTCCGCACGAGGACGCCGAAAGCATGATAGAGGGGAGTTTGCTGCGTTGATCAGCTGGTGGGCGCTGCTGCTGTTGTCGCTTGGCTACGTCTCGCTCCTGTTTGCGATCGCGCACTGGGGCGACAAGGCGGACCCGAGCCGTTTCTCCGGTGCCGCGCGAGCGACGATCTACGGTCTGACCCTCGCCGTTTACTGCACCTCCTGGACCTTCTACGGCGCCGTCGGCACGGCCGCCGAGAGCGGCTGGGGCTATATACCGATCTACCTTGGCCCGATGGCGGTAATCTTTTTCGGCTGGGGGATGATTCACCGCATCGTCACGGTGAGCAAGCGCCAGAATCTCACCTCGATCGCCGACTTCATTGCTGCGCGATACGGCAAGGCACGCAGCCTTGCCGTACTGGTCACCATCATAGCCACGATCGGTTCGGTCCCCTATATCGCCCTGCAGCTGAAAGCGGTCGTCGCCGGGTTCGACATCGTGTCCAATTACTCGGCGGCGGGTTCCCCGCAGAATGACACGGCGTTCGTGTTCGCCGCGGCTCTCGCGGTATTCGCCATTCTTTTCGGAACCCGCAAGATCGATGTCACGGAGCACCACGATGGCCTGATGCTCGCGATCGCGTTCGAGTCGGTCGTCAAGCTGTGCGCATTCATCGCGGTAGGGATGTTCGCCTGGTCATTACTCGGTAACAGCAGACCGGCAATCTCGCCCGAAGCAGCCGAACGCGCAGCCGCCGTGTTCAGGCTCGATCACGTTCCGGACATGTTCGTCACCCAGCTGATCCTGGCGAGCGCCGCGATATTCTGTCTGCCCCGCCAGTTTCACGTGGCAGTCGTCGAAGCTTACGAAGACGCCAATATACGGCCGACGCGCTGGTCATTCCCGCTCTACCTGCTGATATTCTCCGCTTTCGTCATTCCGATAACGATTGCCGGACTCAAGATCCTGCCGACCGGCGAATTCAGCGGAGACGCCTTCGTCCTTGCCCTGCCCATGCAGGGCGAGCATACCTTGCTGACCATGCTGGCGTTCCTCGGTGGTTTCTCGGCCGCGACCAGCATGGTCATCGTCGCAAGCGTAGCGCTGTCTACGATGATCAGTAACGAGATCGTCATTCCGGCGCTGATGAGCATCAAGATGCTCGGCCTGTCGGAGCGCAAGGANNTTCGCGGCTGCTGCGCAGTTCGCGCCGCTGATCGTATTCGGGCTGTACTGGCCTGGCGCTACGCGCACCGGCGCCATCGCGGGACTCTGTACGGGATTCGCATTGTGGTCGTATACGCTGTTCCTGCCGAACCTCGCCCGTGCCGGCGCTTTCAGCGACGCATTCATTACCGAAGGATTGTTCTCGCAGCCCTGGCTGCGNNTTGGGTGCCAATATCCTCGTCAACGTGCTGGTCTCAATGATGACGCGCCAGTCACTGGTCGAGAAGATACAGGCAAGGACTTTTGCGGGACCTGCCATCGGCTTCGGGCCGGTGCGCGCGGCGGTTACGCGCCACGACATATCGAACGCGGACCTTCGTTCGCTTGCGGAACGCTTCCTGGGTATCCACAACGTGGAGCGCTCCTTCGCGGATTTTGCGGCATCGACGGGGATCGACCTGAATTCCTCCGGGCCCGCGGACAGGCGGCTGCTGCTCTTCACCGAGCGCCTGATCGCCGGCGCCATCGGTGCATCGTCGGCCCGTGTCGTAATGACCGCCGCCCTGCGCAAGACAGGCACGGAAATCGGCGACGTCGTATTGCTGCTCGACGAAACGTCGCAGGCACTGACGTTCAACCGGCGCCTGCTCGACGCGACGCTCGAGAACATTACCCAGGGCGTCAGCGTCGTCGATTCGTCGCAGCGGCTCATCGGCTGGAACAGCCGCTACGAGCAGCTCATGAACTACCCGCCCGGCATGGTTCACGTCGGAGAATCGATCATCGACCTGATCCGGTTCAACGGTGAACAGGGCCGCTTCGGCGACACCGACGTCGAAGCCGAGATCAAGAAGCGCATCAAGCACATTCGCTCCGGCACACCGTACAGGTACCAGAGCAACTTCATCGACGGCAAGGTCATCGAGATCAGCGGGCAGCCCATGCCCGGCGGCGGCTACGTAACGACTTACACGGACATCACGGACTCGAAGATCGTCGAAAGCGAACTCGTCGAGTCCAAGGCCATGCTCGAGCAGCGCGTGGCGGACCGCACTGCCGAACTGGAGCGCACCATGACGGCGCTACAGCAGGCCAAGGCCGAAGCCGAAGACGCCAATGCGTCGAAGACGCGTTTCCTTGCCGCTGCCGCGCACGACCTTCTGCAGCCGCTCAACGCGGCCAAGCTATTCGCCGCGCTGCTGAACGAACATCGTGAGAATATGCATCAGGAGCAACAAAGCCTCGTCGAGCGCGTTGAAAGCAGCCTCGTTGCTGTGGAAGATCTGCTGGGCGCCCTGCTCGACATATCCCGCCTCGACACATCCGCCCCGGTGCCCAAGCCCGAGGTCTTCCCGATATCGGATATTTTCAAGGCGATCGAAACGCAGTTCTCCGCGGCGTTCGCCGAAGACGACCTGCGGCTGCATTTTGCAAAATCGTCCCTNNTCGATACGGGAATCGGGATCGCGCCGGAAGATCAGAAAGTCGTATTCGATGAATTCAAACGGCTCGGCAAGCGCGGCAAGGGAACCAAGCGCGGCCTCGGACTGGGGCTGGCAATTGTCGACCGCATCGCCAGGTTGCTGGGCCATGAGGTCCGCATGCGATCGGAGATCGACAAAGGCAGCATATTCGAGGTGCTGGTTCCACTCGCAGATCGCGCGGAAGCCACTCCGGCGATCAGGGGCCTTATCGACAAGGCCCCGGCATCGTCACTCGACGGCACTATCATCCTGTGCGTCGACAACGAGCACTCGATTCTCGAGGGCATGCAGGGGCTCCTCAGCAAGTGGGGTGCCAGCCCGCTCATCGCCAATAACTCGGAAACCGCGCTCGATCACCTGCGAAAACTCGGCAGCAACGGCGGCGGCTGTCCGTCGATACTCCTCGTCGACTACCATCTCGACGATGACGTAACAGGCATCGAGGTTATCGATGAATTGCGGGAATTCGCGGACATGAAGATTCCCGCGATCATCGTCACCGCGGACCACACCCAGACCGTCCGCGAGGAAATCCGGGACTCGGGTCACGCATTGCTGCACAAACCGATCAAGCCGGCCGCGTTGCGCGCCCTGATGTCGCTTATCCTGAGCCGCCCATAGCCGCAAACGGCTATTCGACGAGCCCGGGCTCCTTGGTATTCAGCCGCTGCACCGCGAGCACCGCCTGGGTGCGATTCGTCACCTGCATCTTGCGCAGGATCGCGGTCACGTGCGCCTTGATGGTCGCTTCCGAAACGCCGAGCTGGTAGGCGATCTGCTTGTTGAGCAGGCCTTCGCCGAGCATCATCAGGACCCTGAACTGGTGCGGCGTCAGTGCACTCATCGCCGCGGCGATTCGCGCCTCCTCGTTGTCCAGCCCTACACCACCCGGGTCGATGTTCTCGGGCAGCCACACCTCGCCCTGGAGGATGGCGTCGATTGCCGCTTCGATCGTGCGTATGGGCGACGACTTGGGAATGAAGCCGCTGGCGCCGTGCTGGATTGCGCGCCTTATTACCGCCGGATCGTCGACCGCCGAAACGATGACCGTCGGCAAGGACTCGTGATTGTTGCGCATGTAGGCCAGNNTCGGGATTCGCTTCCACGACCTCGTAGAGGCTCGCAAGGCTGTCCGCTTCGTGGATCACGGCGCCGGGCACGCAATTGTGAATCGCGTGGATCAGCGCCTCCCGGAATAACGGGTGATCGTCCGCAACGATGAAATTGCTGCTGTCGGATTGCGTCACGGCTGGTCCGTATCCTTACCCGCGGTTCTTCCTGTTCTCTATGAGGTGCTCGACAACGCTCGGGTCTGCGAGCGTCGATGTATCGCCGAGGTTACTGTAATCGTTTTCCGCGATCTTCCTGAGAATGCGCCGCATGATCTTGCCGGACCGCGTCTTCGGCAGACCCGGGGCCCACTGCAGCAGATCCGGGCTCGCGATGGGTCCGATCTCCTTGCGAACCCAGTTACGCAATTCGGTCGCGAGCTCGTCGCTGGGCTCATACCCTTCCATGAGCGTGACATACACGTAGATGCCCTGCCCCTTGATCTCGTGAGGATAACCGACTACCGCGGCTTCCGCGACCGCCTGGTGAGCGACGAGTGCGCTCTCGACCTCGGCGGTGCCCATGCGATGACCGGAGACGTTCAGGACGTCGTCGACGCGGCCCGTAATCCAGTAGTAACCGTCTTCGTCGCGCCGCGCCCCGTCGCCGGTGAAGTAACGGCCCTCGAAAGCGCTGAAGTAGGTCTGAACGAATCGCTCGTGGTCACCATAGACCGTGCGCATCTGGCCGGGCCAGCTGTCCAGTATGACCAGCAAGCCTGAGACCGCACCGTCCTGTATGTTTCCGTCGGGGTCGACGATGGCCGGCTTGACGCCGAAAAACGGCCGGGTCGCCGAGCCGGGCTTCAGCGCCGTCGCGCCGGGCAGCGGCGTGATCAGGATGCCGCCGGTCTCCGTCTGCCACCAGGTATCGACGATCGGGCAGCGGCCGTCGCCGACCACGTGGTAGTACCACTCCCAGGCTTCGGGGTTGATCGGCTCGCCGACCGAACCCAGCAGCCGCAGGCTCTTGCGGGACGTTTTCTTGACCGGCTCATCGCCCTCGCGCATCAGCGCCCGGATCGCCGTCGGCGCCGTGTAGCAGATATTGACCTTGTGCTTGTCGCAGACCTGCCAGAAGCGGCTCGAGTCGGGATAGTTGGGCACGCCCTCGAACATCATGGTTTGTGCGCCGTTCGCGAGCGGACCGTAGACGATGTAGGAGTGCCCGGTCACCCAGCCGACGTCGGCCGTGCACCAGTAGATGTCGCCGGGTTCATAGTTGAAGACGTACTTGAACGTCAGCGCCGCGTAAACCAGATAACCGCCGGTCGTGTGCAGGACGCCCTTGGGCTTGCCGGTGGAGCCCGAGGTGTACAGGATGAACAGGGGGTCCTCGGCGTTCATCGGCTCGCAGGGGCAGTCATCGTCCACGGACTCTTCCGCTTCGTGCAGCCAGACGTCGCGGCCATCTTCCCATCCGACGTCGTTGCCCGTATTCCTCACGACCAGGACTTTTTCCAGCGTCGTGACGCCGTCGATATTCGCGGCCGCGTCGACGTTGGCCTTCAGCGGCACGGACCGGCCGCCGCGCACGCCCTCGTCCGCCGTGATGACCACCGTCGACTCGCAGTCGATGATGCGACCGGCCAGCGCGTCCGGCGAGAAACCGCCGAACACGACGGAATGGATCGCGCCGATGCGCGCGCAGGCGAGCATCGCGACCGCCGCCTCGGGGATCATCGGCATGTAGATCGTGACGCGATCGCCTTTCTTGACGCCAATCGATTTCAGCACGTTGGCGAAACGGCAAACCCGGCCGTGCAGCTCGCTGTAGGTGATCGTGAGATCACGGTCCGGCTCGTCCCCTTCCCAGATGATCGCGGGCTGGTCCGCCTTGTCGGCCAGGTGGCGATCGACGCAGTTGTAGCAGACGTTCAGTTCGCCGTCTTCGTACCAGCGGATGTGCAGATCGTCCTTCGCGTAGGAAACGTCCTTGACCTTGGTAAAAGGCTTGGACCAATCGACGATTGCGGCCTGCTCCGCCCAGAACTTCTCGTTGTCCTCGACCGACTGCTTGTAGAGGTCGAAATACTGTTCCTCGTTTACTAGCCCATGTTGCTTGAAATAATCATTGACGGCGTAGATCTCGCTCATCGGAATCTCCACTCGGTAGGTGCGCTTTTTCGCGGGCGACGGCCCGTTTTCCGGCATTTTGAATCGCGGCCTGTACCCCCGCATTAGACATTGGTCTACAAAGGCGTGCGGATTCGACTTTTGGCTAATGGCAACCACCACGGCCCTGATTGAGTATGCGAGGGGATTCACCAAAAAACTTTCCCGGGGGAATAATCATGGGTAGTAAGTATCAACGATTTTCAGCTTTTGTGGCCGCTCTGTCGCTCACGATGTTGCTCGGTGCGGCGCCGACCGCGCAGGCCGCGTGGCAAATCAGCAGCGAAGACGGCAGCAACAGCATAAAATTCGGTTTCCTGGCCAAGCTGAGGGGCGAGTCGGTTGACCCCCCCACCGGCAGCGCAGAGCAGAATCTGTTCTTCCGCCGTCTGCGCATCCTCGCCGGGGGCAAACTCAACGACAAATGGTCCTTCTTCTTCGAGACCGACAGCCCCAACCTGGGCAAGGAATCGGGTGGCAGCAAGAACCATGGGGACATATTCATCCAGGACTTCGTCGTGACCTACAAGCCAAGTAGCGACAAGTTCATGCTTGACTTCGGCCAGCTGCTCGCCGCGGTGACTTACAACTCCAACCAGTCGGCGGTCTCGCTGCTGGCGACGGACTACATGCCCACGAGCTTCGTCTGGGCAGGCGCGCTGGACACGAAAGTCGGGCGTGACTATGGCGTCAGGGCCCGTGGCTACCTGATGAACGACAAGCTCGAATACCGTGCCTCCCTTCTTTCGGGCAACAGGGGAGCGGACTCCACGAATTCATTCCGCTTCTTCGGCCGCGTAATGTACAACTTCTTCGACCCGATGAAGGGCCTTTACTACAAGGGCACGTCGCTGGGCAAGAATAGGCATCTGTCTATCGGCGCGAGCGTGGACACTCAGGAAGATTACCAGACGACCAGTCTCGACTTCTTCTACGACCAGCCGCTCGGCGGCAATGCCCTTACGGTACAGGGTAGCTTGAGCAGCCTGGACGGCGAAAACTTCCTGACCGGCATTCCCGAGCAGGACAACATGACCCTGGAGGCCGGCTTCTATTTCGGCGAGTCGAAGCTGATGCCGTTTGTACAATTTTCAAGCCGAGACTTTAGTGACGCCGCACTTAACGACGTCGATACGACCATGATCGGCATCGGCTACTTCTTCCGCGGCTTCAACGGCAACCTCAAGTTCTCCTGGCTATCGGCGGACCCTGACACTGGTGGCAGCACCGATACGATCTGGCTACAGCTCCAGGCGTTCTATTTCTGAGCCGACTGCACGACCACGACAATCTTGTGCGTTTGTCCTGGCGGCACCCTGACGGGTGCCGCCAGTTTTACGCTGGGGCCCGCCGTGTCAGAATCGGCCCATGAACGAACTGCCTGAAATTACCCGCTTCCTCTCCGAGCTGCCGGGTTTCGATGAACTCGACGAGAAGCAGCTGCACGCGGCGGCCAAGGCTTTACAGATCGGCTACTACAAAGCCGGCAGCCAGGTTCTTACGCTCGGCGCTTTGAACAAGCAGCTGCACATCGTTCGCAGCGGCGCGCTCGAACTTCGCAACGCCGAGGGCGATCTCGTCATGCGCCCGGCCGAGGGGGACGTGTTCGGCTTCCCGTCGCTGATGAATGCAGCGCCATTGCGCAACCAGTCTGTTGCGATCGAGGACTCGCTGATCTATCACCTCGATGGTGACGTCTTTGCGGAGCTTCGCCGCAAGAACGATCGATTCGACACCTACTTCATCCGGCTGCTGTCGGACCGCCTGCTGTCGCGGCCAGCGCCGACGAAACTGCACGGGGCCGAAGGGCGCGCCGTGTCGCAACTCATCACGCGACCGCCGGTAACGATAGACGCGGCCGCGACCATCCAGGAAGCCGCGCGCAAGATGGTCGACGAACGGGTGTCGGCAATCCTCGTGATGGATGGCGGGCGCTTTTCCGGCATAACGACGGACCGCGATTTCCGGCAACGGATCGTCGCGCGAGGCCTGCCGGGTGACACCTCCATACGCGACATCATGTCCGGCAATCCCATTTCGATCGATGCCGGGGACCTCGCCTACGAAGCGGCACTGACGATGATGCAGAACAAGATCCATCACCTTCCCGTCACCGAGAACGGCGAGCTGATCGGCATGGTGTCGCGCAGCGACTTCATGCGCATCGAGACGGAGCATCCGCTGTATCTCGTCAACGACATCGCCAA
>JABAHO010000252.1_pt1 | contig 18356 bp, 29 predicted proteins | sample 7062071 | NCBI WGS metagenome assembly JABAHO01 (sample SAMN14534356, study PRJNA622989) | marine sediment metagenome | biome: marine biome [ENVO:00000428]; feature: marine pelagic biome [ENVO:01000023]; material: deep marine sediment [ENVO:00002113] | place: India: Gulf of Kutch | collected...
ATTCTATCAAATAGATTATCCATGCTCTCCTCTAAATTTCTGATATTTCCATTTACAATAAAATCATCAATTTGACCTATCTCCATTCTATATTCATCAATTTTCTCTATTAGCTGATCTCCCCATTCATAAGCTAACCATGATGCATCCGACTCGGCATTTTGAAATTCCTCCCAATAATCATAAATCTCATCTACCATAGCTAATTTTACAGCTACTCTATTAGGCTTAGCCTTAGTAAATTTTGATCTCTTAGGCTGTGCCTTTTCAATCTTTCCTAGTTTGTTTAAGATATTTTGCATTTTTTTAGTATTTACTTTGACCTCCTATACTATTTTTCAATCTCTCTATAAGATCTATTAACTCATTAGCCTGTTCATAATAGTATTGTAACTGCTCATTCATTTGTGTAACCTCTGCTGGTATTTCTACACCTAATTCTTCTAAATTTTCAATCAAAGCTGTAATTTCTCCATCTACTTCAGATGGTCTAAATTCCATGTCTAAATAGCTATCAGCATTTCTGATAACATCATAAGCCTCTAAAAAACCACTCTCATTTAAAACATAATCTATTGCAGCTAATTCATCTAGCATTTCTTGAATTTCATCTATTTGAGATAGATTAACTTTCATAGGCTTAGCTGATGTGAGCTTAGCCTTTTTTACTTTGCCCTGAGGCATTTTATTTAATACTCTTTGTAGCATAGTTTTTAACTTCTTAGATATTGTAATCCCTCATTATTCCAAACTCTATCCTGACCATGATAAGAATTAGTTAAGTCTAATCCCTCATCAAATAGCTCATTAGCTCTATCCTCTACTCCTAATTCTGATAATTGATTAAACATTTCCGTATTTAATCTATATGCTCTATCATTAGCTCCTTGCCAATCAGCATCTATACTCTGAAATCTTGATTTTAGTTTTTCTAGCTCAGAGAAAATATCAGCTACCTCATCATTCAGCTCATAAAATAAATCTCTAGCCTCTGAGTAATCATTCATCATGCTCAGTTGTACCTTTCTCTTAGAGAGCTTAGCTTTACCTACCTTTTTTTGAGGCATTTTATTTAACATTCTCTGAAATGATGTAGCCATAGTTTTATCCTTTCTTATCCTATTAACGTATTAGGTTTAAATTGTCGTATTTTTAGAATTATTTTATCTCTTATCCGTAATACTCCAATTTCAATTCATAGTTGCCTCTCGGATCAACGGGAGTTCCTGTAAAATCTGTAAATTTCAAGCCTACACCCGTACCTAAATAAGTGGTAACACTTGCAACACCAAATGAGTTAGTATCAATAAACATTTGCATTTTTCGTGTATTTGTTAGTTCTTCATTCCATTCCAATGTGTATAAACCAACACCATCACGAATGATGTTAACACTTGTTAAACCTAACGTATTGTTTATTTCTTCTACTATTGAAGGAACAACATCAAAGTAACCACGAACATTTAATGATGGCGCACCGCTACCTCCCGATGCTGTATTAAAACCCGTATTCTCTCTCACAAATGTTAGTAGAGTAGCCTGAGTAAAGGCTAAAGCTCCTTCATCTACCCACTCTCCAGCATCTACATCAGCCTTAGAGATAGTTACTACCTCATTATCAATTTGCTCTAAGATTATAAAGCTATTATCATTCTCTCTATACACACAATGGTTAATAGGAAATTGCCCTAATACCTCTGATGTAGCTAGATCAGTAGCTATTACATAGTTTCCTGATACTTTTATTTCCTTTGCCATGCTTAATTATTTAAGTATTCTAATATTGTAAGTAATTTTCTGATCTGTCTATCAGCCACCAATTTATCAGGCAAACTATCTGCCCATGCCTCCACCTCTATTAAAATCTCATCCTCATTAGTATCATTATCCATGATAGCTTTTTTCTGATCTTTTAGGCTTTTAATCTGATTAGTATAGATAGCTATTTTTCTATCTATATTCTCTATTGAGCTTTTATCTCTTACTAAAGGCTCTACCTTTTCTAATAACTCTTTTACCATGATTAACTATTTAAGTTTCTCTCTATAATTGTTCTATTTCTTGTATCATCTACTAATCTCTTATCTGAGCCTATGCCCTGAGCCTGTANNGTTCTACTTGCTGTTTTCTTTTTTGCCATATCTACCAAGTAAATTAACTATGTCTTGTAATTGCTTATCCTCCTTAGATATTTTACTCATTTTCAGCTTATCAGCAAAGTATCCCTCTATAGAAAACCCTTTTATTTTTCCAGCTTTCACATCACTCCACACCTCATCATTATCTACTTTCATAGAGATCATCCATGTACCCTTAGGCACATCAAAACCATATACTGTAGCCTTATCTTTCTTAGGATCTTCTACTAACCAGCTTTCTACTACTACCATATCATCTATAGCAAATTCATGCTCATAAGTAGCTGATGCCTGATGATGATTTTTTAGAAATAGCTCTGATGCCTTTCTAATAGTATCTTTTGAAAAATAGATGTAATACTCCCCATTTTCCTCATCCTTTCTGTAGATCTGTTTATTAGGTACAAGTGCTGATCCTAATAAAATGCGTTTCTCAGCATCTACCTCCTTAAATTCATACTTACTCTGTTTTTTCAGAGCAACAAAATCAATTTCAATAGCTGGTTGTTCTACTACAGAAATAGCATCAATTCCAAATTGCTCCTGAGTTTCATCTATTACTAGCTCTATTACTTTCATATTCCTATAACGTAATTAAGTTAAATTGTAGCATTTTCTATTCTATTCCTATCTAAACTCTGAGCTGAGGTAACATTACCACTAACTACATAAGCCTCTATAGGAGGTTGATCTAATCCCTCTAGCTGATTCAGTCCACTATCTCCTACTATATTAAACTCAGGAGAAATAACATCTCCAGCACCTCCTCCAGCTCCAGCACCTCCACCTCCTGATACGCTCTCATCAAATGTAGCACCCTCAAATTGAGTAGATGCGATCTTACCAATAGTTAATGCTGAAAATGCTCCTGCTAATCCAGCATTTATGAAATTCAATGGAGGAGGAGCTGAGGCAAAAGCTGTTAATACAGCTTGAAAACCTGATAGAGTAGCCTTAGCTAAATCAGATGCCTTTTTGATAGCAAATGCTCTTTTTTCTATCTTATTTTGCTCAGCTATTTTACGTTTCTCTATTTCAGCTACTAACTTCTCATTTCCCTCTGCGTTCTCTATCTCCTTTGCATAGCGTTTCTCTATAGCTTTACTCTGTAGCTCAGTAGCAAAATCTGTAGCCTCAGTGATCAGATCTAAGCCTTGCATAGCTATATCTAATTTTTCATTTAGGCTATCTAGCTCCTCCTGATTTTTCTCCTTTTTGTATTGTACAGTTTCCTCCTCTAAATCTCTTACTGCCTGTTGGTATTCAGCCTCAATCAATAATTTTTGCTCCGCTGATAACTCAGCCTGTGAGAGATCTAATTCTAGCTGGAGATCTAGTTGCTGTTTTCTAAACTCCATAGCACTCTCAAAATCTTTCTGAGCCTCTATCTCCTCAGCCTGTGCTAAAGCTATCCTATCCTCTAGCCTCTTTTGAGCATCCTCTAGCTCTACAGCTCTTAGCTCATCATCTCTCTGTTCAGCGTATAATAACCTGAGCTTAGTTTTTTGCTCCTCAGTCATTATCTCATTTTTCTCTATCTCAGCTAATTGCTCCTCATAGCCTTTGTTAATCTCCTCCTTTCTCCTTACAAAATCATCTTTGATCATGCTGATTCTTAGATCCTCAGCCTGTGCATCTATCTCAGTCAATGCCTCTTGATGATCTCTCTCTAATTGCTCTATAGCAAAGTCCTCAGATTTTTTATTAGCCTCTATAAGCTCCTTTTTTTGCTTAGAAGTAAGATCCTCATTATTCATGATATCCTCTCTTTGTTGCCTATAGCTCTCAATTAAAATGGTTCTTTCTTTCTCTATACCATCCTTTACTGAGTTCATTTGCTCCTCAAATATCTCTCTCTCAAATGCTATTCTTTTATCTCTATACTCCTTATATAAATCTGCCCTCTCATTAGTAGCCTCTTTCTCAGCTATTTTCATTTCATTAACAGCATCCTTATTAGCCTCTGTTAACTCTTTAGTTACTTCTACACTTTCTTTATAAACATCATTTACCTCCGCCCACTTTTTAACTAATTGGGAAGCCTTTTTTACTGATTCTTCGTATGCTTTACTATCTGCTCCTGATCTCTCCTTAATAGCTTTACTTATATTTATCTGAGCCTGAGCTTGTTTATAAGCCTCATCTCTTAGAGCTTTCTTAGTTTTCGTTATGTTTTTCTGATCAGTTAATTCCTCTTTAGATGCCTCAGCTTTCTTTTTAGCTAAGTCTAATTCTAGCTTAATCGTTTCAGTAGTAGTACCTTGCTGAGCCTTAGCTAATTCTAACTCCCTAGATAATTGTGCTAACCTCTCCTCATTAGCCTGTTTTCTCTTTTTAGCTAATTTCTCCTCAGCTTTTAACTGCTCCTCTAATTGTTTTACTTGCCTCTTAGAGATCCTGATTAGCCTTTCATTATCTTTTATTGTTTGCTCTAGTTGTTTTTGCCTTTCTCTTTCTCTATGATATGCCTCTGTAGATCCTGTAGTGATAATTGACCAAAGCATTTTAAAACCCTCTATCAATAGCTCTACTCCTTTGATAACTAACCACAATGGTAAGAAAGCTAATCTAATTCCTGTAGCTACTTTTGAGTTTCCTTCTCCTGAGAAAGCATCTACTATATCCTCCCAATAAGTAATAATCAACCCAATAGCTACTCCTATTCCTACAATGATAGCACCGATCCCTGTAGAGATTAATCCAGCCTTTACCATATTAAAGGCTTTAACTCCCATCTTACCAAAATCTAAAAAGCCTTTTCCAGCATCAGCTAAGCCTTGTACTCCCTCAGTAAATTGCATAGCTGTATCTACTTTCTCCATAGCTCCAGCTAGTACCTCACTCTCTACTCCTACTATTGATAATCCCTCCTCAATTACAGATAAATTCTGCTCTACTTCCCTTCCTACTCCCTCTACTTTAGAGATACTATCAGTTACTTTCTCTACTCCTTTATCAGCCTTATCTAATTGTTTCTCAGCCTTATCTCCAAAATTATCCCATGAGCTACCAGCTTTATCTGTAGCCTTTGATAATTCATTTACTTCATCAGTAGTTTTCTGTATATCCTTATTTAACTTATCAATATTGCTATTGATATTTAAGTCTATGTTAGTTTCTCTTGCCATTTCTAGTATGCTTTATAACCTCTCTGATAGTATTAGGTTTTTTATGCTTTCCTTTTGCTATTAAAACGTATTCATTTTGAGATGTAGTAATTTTCAATAGCTCCATTATTAACTCTAATCTGTTCATATCTATTCTGTTATTTTGCTTTCCTGATTAAAATTCTGCTCTACAATTATTCCATTACAAAATTCAAATCTTATAGTTATTGTTCTATTTGATCCTATTTCATTAGCTATGTATGTAGGCTGTACCTCTCTCCTAATAAAAATCTCCTTATTAGGCTTAGGCTCATAATACTCCTCATTTACCAAAGGCTTAATAGGTGTAGGATTATCAGGAATACATATCTCTACATATTGAGGCTGATTAATTACTGATGGAGTTATAGTTACTCCAGTTATACTAGGAGTAGTTACATCAGTTATATTACAAGGTTGACCTAAACATTCTTTAGGATATTTAACATAGTAATTTATACAATTAGATGCTGGAGGTACAGGCACATCAGGTACAAAAATAGGAGGATTAATAATTGTTTCTCCCTCAGGTTTTACATCTCTAAAGTCTAATAATAGCTCTAACTTACTTTCTCCTGTAGTTAGATTAGTAGTGAGAGTATCTATAATATATCTCTTATCTCTGATCACTACTCTATCATTGAGATCTAATCCTGTGAGTATAGACAATGGAAATACTGCCATTACTTTTACTCTCCTGTTTCTAAAGTTGTATAAGTTTTCTATGTAATCGCTATAGTACTCCTCGTACAAACTATCTATTATAGGAGTTTCTAAATAAGGATCTATCTCAGCACCCCATGATAAGCTCTTAAAATCTCCTGAGTTTAGCCATACATTACCAAATCTAGTATGAGCTGAAATCAGATCTGTTACTGTACCATCAGTTAAGTAAAAATTAGCTGTAATCTGAGGAGTACTTTGAGTAACTCCCTCCTCATACAATATGATAGGCTTAGGCACATAGGGTTTTAAATCCTCATCTAATAAATAGCCTACCTGTAAGGATGTATCAGTAAATTTGCTAAATAGTAGATGTTCAAAGTCTAATTCTATTTTATACTCTCCTCCCTCATATTGATATGTAGCTAATAGATCTCCATATTCTCTGAGAAATGTACTAGCAAAAAATCTATTAGTTAAGCTCTTACTAGGTTGATACTTAAATTCTATTTTCCTGTATAATGGTATTCTCTCTACATCTATTGTAGTTACATCTACATATTCTGTAATATTGTAAATAGTTCCTTTGCTGTACCACTCCTCTACAGTTTCTAGTACATACTTTCCATCTCCTACTCCATAACAAGTTAAATTAAACTGCTTTAATAGGTTAGCAAAGTATTTAGCTACAGTCATATCAGGAGCATTTGCTGATAAATTCTGTAGAGTAGCTGTAGTTATCTGATCACATTCTAATACATATACATTTGTAGGTATAGCTGGTATGCCTGATGATGCTGGTAATAGAAATACATAATCTATTTGTAGATCAATAGTTAATGGTGCATCAGATCTAAACTGAAAATTGTAGGTTTTATCTAATGATACCTGATTAATATTATCTATGTTCACTAACTCCTCTGAGGCATTTCCTGTAGAGGCTACACTTGTTAAAAGTTGCCCATTCTCATATACATCTATGTACCATGTGATATTTTGATCTGAGGCATTAGATGTACTTACTGAGATAATATGNNATAGTATTTGCTATAAGATCTACCTCTGATGAGGCATAATCCGTTCCTGTTATAAATGATAGAAAATCTATATCATAAGCTGGAGTAGTATAAGCATAAGCATTTGTATTTTTAAACAATCCAAAGGCTTTATTAAATCTAGGATCATCTTTCCAGCTCCCTATAAATTCAATATCAAATTGAGTTTCAAATGCCTCTAAGATTCTCTTTACTTTCAATGCTGGAAATAGCTCAGTCCATTCAATAGCTCCAGCTGGAGTATCTATGTTTTCTGCTGGAGTACTAGGATTATTATACTGCCAATATCTATTTGATGAAACTAAAGGATACCTTACATCATATTCATTTGCCCAATCCTCTATTCTCTGTTTAATTTCAGCATAGGAGTAATTATGATTATATGCACTCCAGTCTACCTCATTCATCTCAGTTTCTCCGAATAGATCTTTTAATGCCGTAAGCTCTCCATAGAAAGTACATTGATAGCTATAAGGCTTTCCATCCTTTAAATTAGCTTTCTCTAATGCTATCTTACCATCTCTAAACAATGTACCATCTAGCTCTATCCTTGCTGATCTCTTTAATTGATGATCAATAAAGGTATTCTCTCTCAGGATAACCTCACTATTATAGAAGTGCTGGAATACAATGTTATTATTCTCTGATGCTGGTACGGTAAAAGACTGAGTAAAATCATTAAATACCTTGCTAATATCTTTGATAGTTTGAATAGATGAGTTAATCTGTATCTGCTCATCCTCAAATAGATCTAGCCTTACTCCCTCAATGTATATCTGTGCTACTCTTTTCATTAAACTACATTGTTAATGTAATCATAGGTATATTCAAAATTCAGCTCATAGTTTATAACGTGCTGATTAATGCCTTCAAATAATTCTGTATCCTGTTTCAGTAACTTAGCTGGATGAGTTTCTAAATCATTTACATTTACAAAATTGCTAATAGCTATTCTCATCTCCTCACTTAACATCATAGGTATAAGTACCTGATCATTATAACTATCATTCTCTATCCAGCCTGTATTCGCTTTTAATCTCTCCTTACCATTTACATTAAATTGCTTTCTCTCAGGTAAATTTGAGCTGAAAGGAGCTATATCTCTAGCTAAGAAATCATATTCCTGTTTAGTTACTGATAGAGATCTCCTACTAGCTTTAAATAGAAATGTTCTTTGCCATGCTCCAAACTTATTAACAAAGTCTAAAGTAACAGGAGTATATTTAGCCTCACAAATAGGGAGCATATTTGAAGTCCATAACACATTGTTTAGTTCATCTAAGATCTCTACCTTGTTTCCATTAGGAGCAAAAGGAGGATAGACTAAAAAAGACTTAGTTACATACCTAATACCAAATACAGCTAGATAATCACTATCAAATGTAGCTCCTGTAACTAAATCAGTATATCTAATTGTATAATCCTCCTGAGGTAATACTATTTTAATATCTCCATATCTATATCCGTAAGGCTGATTAGTTAATCCTTGTAAGTAATTAGGATCAAACCAATATTGATAAGTACCCTCAGAAAGTAGTATAGTTCCTAAATTTGCGTTATACTCCTCTTTATATGTACCCCATCCTTCTAATGCAATATATGTGAAAGTATCTAATAAGGTATAATCCACATCTCCATCTATGAGAGCATACCTTTTTACTTTAACAAAACACCATTCAGTAGGATCTATCTCCTCCCAATTTTGATTAATTGCTAGATCATTTATTCTAAACTCAATATGCTCAATTATGTAATTGCTGATATTAAAGATTAGTTTAGTTTGATCAGGAGCTGGTATTTTTTTCTCTGTTACATACGTTGGTATAGCTGGAGGAGTATCTCCATTATTCCATATAAATATTTCCACCTTTCCTGATGTTTGTAAGTTTTCATCTACCACTATATCATAGGGAGATCTTACATAAATAGGATCATTTTGTAAATTTTCAATGCTCATTTTATTACTAATTCAAACCACAATTTTTGTACATCCTCTGCTAAGGCATCAGTTAAAGCCTCAGGTAATCTCCTCTGCCATTTTTCAAACTCAGGCTCAAAAAATTCCTTAGGCTCAATACCTTGATAGTATATACTTTTAGTCATAGCATACTTCATGCTCTGCCTACTCATAAACTTTCCTGAGGCTGTTCTAGGAGTTAATCCTTTTTTCCTCACTATCCATTTATCCAATGCCTTAAATAAACTACCCTTACCTTTACCTGATCCAAACCTAAATTTAGATCTAGGTGCTTTCTGTTTCCCTCTTTTACCATTTACTGTTACAGCACTAGGATTAGCTCCTTTTACTCCCTCATCCTGATAGTATCCATACTCCAGCATATAAAAGCTCATCACATACTCTCCCTCTGATACCTCCTCTAGCTCATACCTCACACTATCATACAATGCTCCTGATACTACTAATTTTTTCCTTTTAATAGATCTCTTTACATTGGATGTAAGCCTCTTTCCTTGCCTGTTTAAAGCTCTTTCTAATTCATTTAACATCTACTCATGTGATTAGGTATCTGTATTGTAAATGATCCTCTTACTCCAGCTAAATAGTTATCATAAGCCTGTTCAAAAAATTCTATAGATACTGATGTAATATCTAATCCATCATCCCATAAATCTCCTCTCCTTAGGCTCTCATATAATCTCAGCAATACATTGTACTGAGTATTCAATACCTCTATCTTATTATCCTTTCCATTATCTGAAAAATCTACTACATCCATAGAGTAAATATCCACACTAAACTCTACTATGTTATCTATAGGAGTAGCTGTTAGGATATTAATATGTGAGAGAGGAAAAATAGTCTGCTTAGATAGATCTATTTCATCTCCTAATCCCTCAGTAACTATACTAACAAAAGGAGAGCTTTTTAGTTCCTCTGTTAACTTATCCAATACTAAATAATACCCTGTCATTTTTTACGCATTTTATCTATTTGTCTTTTTTGCTCATTGTATTTGACCTTATCTTTTTGTACTTCATAGGAGAGAAAGGTAAGGCATCTATGAATAGGTAAGGCTGTAACTTTGTTGAGCCTGAGTATATTTCCTTTAGATAATCTGTAAATGCTGTGATACCATCCCCATTGTTTGTTGAACTGTGATCTTTCAGAAAACTCATTAATATTTTGCTCTGATTCTTTTTCTCCTGATCCAAAGATGTTAGGATATTGTTTAATAATGCCTTTTCTAAATTCCAAAAAAAAAGCGATCCACTAATAGCAATATCTAATCCTATCATCTTAAATAACTCATGAAAAGCTGTATCTCCTTTATACTCCATTATCTCATAAGTATCCTTATATTTCTTTGTGATAGGTCTGTACATTACAGATAATGCAATATGGTATGTATCCCAATTTGTGAGATTCTGCTCTATATCCATGTACTCCCCCCATGAGATGTTTTCTAAATCAGGTATAAAACCAAACTCAATGCCATTGTATTTGAATGTTTGTTTAAACTCAGGCTTTTCCTTTAGTACTGTGCTAAGGCTACTCATAAATCTCCTTATATCATTTGCCTTAATTCTCACAGCATCAGATAGTTTCAGTCCTAAAAAGATCTGTACAAATTTGTGCATTAGTAACTCCTCATCATTTGTATTCTGAGATACTTTAACCCATTTCTGATAACTCTGTAGAGGTATTTCAGATAATGATGTAGGCTCTATTACTTTTAGTTTCATATTTATATAACGTATTAGTGAATAATTGTACCTTAACCTATGTAGTATTTTGCCCTGTGAGGATCTTTTAGGAGCTTATAAACTATGTATCTTATAGCATCAATACCATGATTAAATTTATCCATAGGTACGCTCTTATTAGTTTTATCTATCCAGCTATAGTTAGTAAACTCATTGATTAGTTCTTTACTCTCAGGATCTACTATAATCTCATAATCCCACATTAAAGAAATACCAGCTGTTACACTACCCTGACCTTTCTCAGCCTCTACTATATTCAGTCCTTTATCTCTCAACTCATGTATTAATCTAGGCTCAGCACTATCTCCCACTATCAAAGCCTGAGATCCAGCATGATGTAAGTTTAACTCATAGAGCTGATGAGTAGATAGCTCTACCTCTCTAAATAGCTCCTTAACATAAATACGTTTATTTGCCTTATCTATGCTTACAGCCTCCAGCACATTAGGATCATTTCTAAAGCCGTAATCCTGACCATAGGCTACAGTATTATGCTCCTGATACTCTCCTACCTTCCAATTACTAAAGATAGCACCTACAGGAGCTGTCCTTTCTCCTGTGCCGTAAACTTTCCACCAATAAGCATTTGATCTCTTATCCTCAATATCTGCTATCTGATCAGCCGTTAAATGAGGATTATCTTTATAGGTAGTAATTAAAGGAGGATATTTTAGTAAGTACCTATCTAACCAATGCTCTAAAGGTAGAGCTGGATTAAAATCACAAATTACTCTGTACCTTGTTCTAGGAAATATCTGATCTATTACCTCCCCATCCATTTGATGAGCCTCATTTACCCATAGTATATCTCTACTCCTACCATGTATTTTACTAGGAGTATCAGCTCCATAGTAGTTAATCCTGTTTCCATACAGGCTATAACTATGCTCAGTCTTACTATGATAATCACTCCTGTATAGATCATGAGCCTTTAATACATTCTTAAAATCATGCCATGCTGTACTATTCAAAGCCGTATAAGTATCTCTCACTATGTCTATCTCCATTCCAGCATCCTCATACTCTCTACATAGCCAAATAATATAATAGATAATACTATAGGTCTTACCTGATCTAGTACCTCCCTGTAATAATGTTACTCTCTGAGCTGGTACATTCTTTTTAAGATATGTGAAATTAGGATTAGCTCTCATCTAACCACTCAGGGAGCTTACCTTTCCCCCCTATATCAAATTCTTGCCTCTCTATGTAGCCTCTATGCTTACCTTTAGTCTTTAGGTAGAATATAGTAGCTGGAGTATTTTTCTCTTTTATCTGCTCATATAAACTACTCTCAGCAAAATCTACGGCCATTTCCTGTATGCTATGTACTGCCTCTTTATACAACTCATCATTTTTTAACCAATGATAATGAGTTGATCTAGGCATTTTTGATAGCTTACAGGCATCAGTAACTACTCCTAATGATTTTTCTAAAGCCTCTAGGAATTTTCTTTTTTTAGTGTCTAATTTGTCTAAATTACTCATATTATATTTTCAGTTTCATAAGCCTCTAATACTACTTTCAGCTCATGTAATTTGCTTATAAGACAATCTCCACAATTAGATGTAGTGTATCTAGTATTAAATACATTATTGTAGATCTCAATAAATCTTACTTGCTCATTATGTTTCATTCTTGTTTTACCTCCAGCTATCCAATTTTTCAGCCATTTATAATCATCCTCCATCAAACAATTAGGAGTTTTACTTCTGAGAGGAAATAGTTTATTAAGTTTCTCTTTTCTCTCCTCACATCCACAATCCTCTCCAGCTATCCACTTTACTAGCTTTTTAATTCCTGTAGCCTCTGTAATTTTCTCTACTACATCTCCTAAGCCTGTTACTCCATTCTGAGCATCAAACTGTTTCTTAGCCTCCTTATAAATATTTGTACGCTTATCTAGGCTCTCTAGGTATTCTTTTGTTATTTCACTCATACTTGATTAAATTATATTCCTTTTTTTGTATTTTCTCTAAATCATCTCCTACTGCATTTCTTATTCTATTCTTACAGTTTACTATAGTATTTGATATACTACTGAGGCTTATATTAGATCCTTTAGCTATCTCTCTCTGAGATTTTCCTGTATTCATATAATGTAGAAACATATCTCTATCATACCAATGCCATTTTTTGATCTCAGCCTGTATCTTTTTATCTAAAATATCTAATGCCTGATGCCTATCCATATCTGCCTCCTCCTCAGGTATTCTATCACTTATCTCTACCTTATATATTTTGCCTTTTGATCTGTGAAAGTCTATTACATTATTTCTCAATGCTACATACATAAATGCTTTATTCACTACTCCATTTATCACAGCTTTATCTAATGATCCTGATGTGATTATCTTAATGTATGTTTCCTGTACTAGATCCTCAGCATAATTTCTCTCTCCAAATTTGCATACTAACATGATCCACTCCTTATGTAGATTATTCAATAGCTTTATTTGTAGATCATTCATATAAAAAAAACCCCATGCAAAATGCACAGGGAGTTATTTATCTGTTCAAATATTTATCTAATTTTTGTAGAGTAGATAGTTTTACATCATCTCCAGCTAAAAATCTATCAATGTGATACTGATGAAATTTATCTCCTCTCTCCTGTATCTCTAGTACTATAGCATTTCTGCTTTTAGTGAGTAGTACAGATCTCAGTTTCTCTCTTAATGTGTTAATATCTATATCCATAATTAAAACGGTAAATCATCATCTACATTTGAGGTATTATTAGATGCCTCAGGCTTCACATAAGGCTCTGAAAGTTTTAGGCTATAGTATGCTGTTTTGTTTTCTTTAGCTGGATTATGCCATCCTGATATTTCATATTCTTTGCCCTCTACATTAATCTTACCTCTAACATCAGGCTGTTTATCTCCTTTCTCTTTGTAAGAGTTTTTCCACAAAACACCCTTATTTGTATTGTCATAGTTACTCATAGTTGCTAATTTAATGATTTTCTAAATATTTTCTATAATTTCATTATGCACAGCATCAGGTCTTTTTTTCATGATTAAGAGCTGGTTATAGTATTCTCTACAAAGTTCTATCCTATCCTTAATCTGTTCTATCCTCTCCTCATCTCTTTCTATTTCCCATACTCTGATCCTATTTTCCTCCTCTACCTCAGGAAAGGTATGATAATTAGTAACTGCCTCCACTATAGCATCATTCTCATCTCCATTCCAAAAAGGCATTTTTTTCCAATGCTCCCTCCTTATTGCATCATAGATCATCTCATCAGGAGAGTGCATAGCTGTATAAATAACTAATCCTTTATCTTTACCTGATAACCATAGATAGCCTTGCATTTGATCTGCATAATGTTTATTAGGTAAGTTTTCATCAAACATAGGAAAAGTCTTTATAGTTTCACTATTTTTCATATCTATTACCAGCTCAGGAGTTTCCTTATCAGTACTACCATGAACGTATTCATTGTACCTATACTTTTGCTCTGTATCCTGTAGCTCCTCCTCAGTTAATCCTAGATCCAATATCCTATTAGCAAATGCTATACTTTCAGCCTCTACTAAATGCCCTTTCTCCATAGCTGGAGTAGAGATCTCCTGTACTATATTGTACTCTAATTCCAAAAATAGCTCCTGTATATAGCTCTTAGTAGTTTTACTTAGTATTTCACTCTTTGATCTAGGATTAGTCATGATCAATCCTAATGCACTACATCTAATCTTTACATCTTTTGCTCTCATTCTCTTATTTTTTTGTAATTAGTTCCTGTTTTTGTGCCTGAGTTAATGTGTATTTAGCCATTATCTCATCTAATGTTACCTCTCCTTTCTCAAAGTATTCTATAGCCTCCTTAAATTTTTGAGAGGATAGCTTAGGTTTTCCTGTTTTCTGAGCCTTAGCATCAGCATCATCATCAGAAACTAATCCGCAAATAGTAGCGTATTGATACCTCCTAAAGTATGTTATAGCACTACCATAAGCCTGATAGATATTCATATTTTTCATAGGAGCATTTTGAGGTATATCACAATAACTCTCTATCATAGTTTCACTAGGCACATGAATTAACTGAGTTAATATGCCTGTACCTTTCAATGTTTGTACTACTATGAGATTATGCCTATGTAGGATAGGCTGGATCTTTTCCACTATCTCAGCTAAATGTACGTACTTATACCCGTACCCCTCCTCACTTTTAGTTAGGATAGGAGCTTCATTTATGAAATCTCTAAATGCTGTATAAACATTTTCTACTTTCTCCTGTACCTCAGGAGCTACCATAGGCTCTGTAGCCTGATCATCATTTTTACTCATTCTGTTAAGTTTTAAATTATACGCAAATATAGTAATTATTCACTATCTAATGTCATATCCTTATAGGTTTTTTTATACTTCTGTATCATCCTTTTCAGCTCAGGTATATCATAGCTCCTNNCCTGATAGATCTCTATTACATTTGACACATTGACCGAACACATTTTTAAAAGAGTACCTAACAGCACTATGCCCTCCCTGAGAATAATAATGCCCAGCATCAAATTTTTTACCTTTCAAAGATGTACCACATGAGATACAAGGGAGATTTTTATCTCTCTCTCTCACTATTTTATTGAACCAATATTGAGCCTCTTTATGATAATCAGATACTGTTTTTAGCTCCTCTTTAATAACTCTTTTACGTCTATTCCATGCTTTTAGCTGGAGCTTTTTAGCATACTCTACATGAGCTGAAATACAGCTATCAGTATTCATACAGTATTTCTGATTAAAATACTTAGGCTCAAATTTTTCTCTACAGCTTTTACATCTCATAGACTACAGCATAACCATTCTCTACTAACCAATCATTTAGGCATACCTCCTCTCCTATATCATTGGTAAAATAGATCTCTGCTAAATATCTGCCATATTTTCCTGATCTATCTTTTATTGTTTTGATAGTTACATACTTATCTAAGATCAATTCTCTCACTTTATCCCTAGCCTCTAATCCATATTCTCTCTCCTCTCCTCTGATCTCAGGAGCATCTATTCCTGATAGCCTTATCTTTTGATTTTTCCATATAATACTAAAGCCTAAATCTAAATCTGCTCTAATAGTATCTGCATCATAAACGCTAATTACCTTTGCTATGTAGTGAAATAAATAATTCATTTTATTTGATTTTTAATGTTTCTATTTTTCATTTTCTCCTCATAGACTTTAATAATCTTTGAGGCATTTTTTACCTTATTCTTTCCTCCTTTTTTTCTACCTACTTTACTCATTACTTTCTATTTATTATACTATCTATTTCTTTATTTGTTGGAGCTAATTTATAGCATTGTTCATACTTAGTTCTCTCTTTTTTGTTTGCCTGTGCATACTCTCCAAATGATAAGAATACTATTAGAATGATATTGATAGTCAATGCTATTAGTAGCAATATATTCTCCTGTTTCATATCTCTACTCTATCTATTAATTGGTTATTATTTGATCTTAGCTGTACATTTTCCTTAGTTAGTATCATACAGGATAGTTCTAAATCTGATGCCCTTTGCCTCAATGCTCTAAATTCTCTATCCAGCTCCTCTATGAATAGCATAGCCTCTATGCACTCACTTTTACTGTACTCAAAACTCTCTATAAGATCTGATCTACTAGGATTTTTTTCCTTGATCATGTTCTTAAAGATCTCACATTTTGCATGGAGTATATTTAATCCATTCTTAGTTAATAAAAACTTTGTCATGTAGTTTTCCATAGTTCCGTTTTATTTTTAATAGTTTTCCTCACATTCTTTAAAGGTTCTACTCCTCCTATTCTAAAGCCTAATCCAGCATTAAACTCAGCTAAAATAGGACTGTCTTTCATTGTCTGCTCCCCTCCTGTATCATTATCTTTTATTTTATCTACAGATATTAGAGTGAAGTATTTCATCTCAGGATGTTTAGTTAATCTGTGAATAGTTACCACATTATCACAGCGATTAATAAAAGGTTTTCCTCCCTCAATTTCATCCTTTAATGGAGCTTTAATATGCCCACTCCATACATGAGCCTCAGGATATAATGCTCTACCTGAGCTACTAACAGGATGTGTATTAATGTATAAAGATATACCCGTTCTATTAATGAAATGCCTTGCTTTATTTAGGAATTTATAGTTATCAGTCCATTCATAGCCTCTATCTAATGCCGTATAAGGATCAATTAAACAGGCATCAGGATTAGCTCTCTCAAATACATCTAGTAAATCATTAGGCTTATAGAGATTTTTATTATCTACGAAATCAAAATATTGCTCTAGGTATGTAGAATAAAATCTAATCTCAGATACCTCCAGCTCTTTAAATTTTCTGCCTGAGAGCATCTTTATCATATCCCTGTATATTTGACCATGCCCATTTTCTCCACTATAAATACACCATCTTATATTATGAATAACAGCTAAGCATAAAGCATAGAAAGTAAAGAAATAGGTTTTACCTACATTATCATGCCCTAAAAAAATTGTTAACTCCCTCTTTTTATGTCTAAAATGCTTATCAAATAATGGAGCATTTATTCCTAATCCTTGTTTTATTCTACCCTCTTTATAGTCTATAAGATACTCTAATTGAGATCCTTTTGTTAATAAACTCATTCTAATTGTTAATTTGTTTCATTACATTCTCTGCATACTCATCCTTTACTCCTTTCTGATCTGAGAGCTTAGGCTTATCTTTTAGCCATTGTCTAGCTGTTAAATATAGACTTTTATATTTACTAATGTTTTTATAGTTGCCTATAGCATCCAGCACATTCTCTACTAAAGGCTCTGCCCATACCTCACAAAGTTTTACATATTCATCCTGATAGAGAGTTAAATGCTCAATGGATAGATATATCTCTCTATTCTTATCTTCTCTTATCTTATCTGCTGGAGTTTCCCTTAGCCTACCCTTAGCCTTACCTTTACCTTTGCTTTTCTTAGCCTTAGCTCCTCTTTTACCAGCCTCAGATAATTTAGCCTTTGTCTGCATTATAGCATCATACTGCTCATCTAAAAAATCTATATGAATATGTGCATCATCAGATTTTACTATGCCATAATTTACCAATTTATCATAAGCATCAGGCACATCTAATAGCTCTAATTTTGCATCTTCTATAGATGAATAACATCCTTTATTCCAATAGATACAGCATAATCTTAGATAAGCTCCCTGTACATCATAAGGCATTTTTGATATTCTCCCCATAGTCCAATTTGCTGGAGAGAATTTAAACCATTGTAATTGATCCATTCTATTAAGTTTTTTTGATTAATACTCATTTGAGATGCAAATATAAAAATTATATTCTCTCTACATTAGTTATCAGCTTATACCAAATATCAGATTTTCTAATTGCATCATCTATATTGTTAGCCTCTATTATTTTGCTAGTAGTGTACCAGCTTTTACCTTGATCATTACTAGCTCTAAATTCAATCCTGTACTTATTCATTCTAAAATAATTGTGTTTGTGATGTTATCTGTTTGAATCTTTTTAGACTTGCTTCATAGTAGTCTTTGTCTAATTCACAGGCTGTAAGTTCAAAGCCTAAGTTATGACAGGCAATAGCTATACTTCCACTTCCTAAATGAGTGTCGAGTATCTTATCTCCTTCTTTTGCGTAC
>JABAHO010001645.1_pt1 | contig 18340 bp, 18 predicted proteins | sample 7062071 | NCBI WGS metagenome assembly JABAHO01 (sample SAMN14534356, study PRJNA622989) | marine sediment metagenome | biome: marine biome [ENVO:00000428]; feature: marine pelagic biome [ENVO:01000023]; material: deep marine sediment [ENVO:00002113] | place: India: Gulf of Kutch | collected...
CTCGCGGTGGATCAACCCGAGGCCTCCGCGGGCCAGCTCTACAACTGCGGCGACGACACCCAGCTCACGATGCGCCAGATGGTCGAGGTCATCGCCCGCGAGATGGACCACGAGTGGGAGCTGGTGAACATGCCGAACGAGCTTGCGCGGCCGGCCCGCCCGTACACGATGCTCGACTCGACACACCACCGCGTGGTCGACCTCGGCAAGATCCGCAAACAACTCGGCTATCGCGACGTCGTCCCGGTGGAGGAAGCGCTGCGACGGACGGTGGCGTGGTACCGCGCGCACCCGCCCGAGCCCGGCGGCGAAACCGAACAGCGCCTCCAGGATCCCTTCGACTACGAGAGCGAAGATCGCCTGATCGCCGCGTATCGGGAGAGCATGAGGCGGGTGGCCGCGATCCCGATCGAAGTCGCGACCGAGCGGCCGCACCCCTACGCGCACCCCAAAGAGCCCGGAAAAGACCGGGATCACCGGGCGCGCTGAGACCCGAGCCAGGCCGATGACCGACGATCCGAAGCGTGGGCATCCGGACGATCTGCGCGAGTGGCGGCGCCAGCACGTGCCGGTGTTCAACGACCAGCCGATGAAGCTCGGCACCTTTGGGCAGAACTGCAGCAACGGCTGCACCATGACCGAAGCGGAAACCACCTTCGAGCCCACCTACGAACACAACGTCAAGATCAGCCAGCTCGCCGATCGCCTCGGGATGGAGATGCTGATTCCGGTGGGGCGTTGGAAGCACTTCGGCGGGTCGACCCACTTCAACGAGAACAATCTCGAGGTCTACACCTGGGCCACCGCCATGGCTTGCGCGACCGAAGAGATCATGGTGTTCGCCACCTCGCACGTGCCCACCGTCCATCCGCTGCTGGCGGCCAAGCAGGGCTCGAGCATCGACAACATCTCGGGCGGTCGCTTCGGTTTGAACATCGTGTGCGGGTGGTTCCGCCCCGAGATGGAGATGTTCGGGGTCGAGCTCAAGGAACACGACGAGCGTTATCGAATGGCCGACGACTGGCTCACCGTCATCAAACGCACCTGGAACGAGCAGGACTACGATCACGACGGGCCCTACTACACGATTCGCGGGGGCTTCCTGCTGCCGAAGCCCGTGCAGCAGCCGCACCCCGTCTTGATCAACGCCGGAAGCTCCGACGCCGGGCGCGAGTTCTCCGCCAAGCACGTGGATTTCAATTTCATCTCGATCAACTCGGTCGACGAGGCCCAGGGGCTGATCGCCGATGTGAAGCGGCGCGCGGTGGGCTACGGGCGCGAGATCGGTGCGATGAGTATGGGGATGGTGATGTGTCGCGACACCGAGGCGGAGGCGCTGGCCTTGCGTCAAACGATCCTCGACCACGGCGACTGGGAGGGGGCCGACAACATCATGGCACTGCTCGGGATCGAGAGCAGCTCCTTTGGCGACCCCGAGTCGATCCGCGCGCTGGCCTCGCGCTTCGTGGCTGGCTGGGGTGGCTATCCGCTGATCGGCACACCCGAGCAGGTGGTCGACCAGATGCTCGAGCTCAAGGCGATCGGCATCGACGGCCTGGTGCTCGCGTGGCTCGATTACCACGAAGAGATGAAGTATTTCGGGGAACGGGTGATGCCGCTCTTGCGGCAGGCGGGGCTTCGCCAGTAGTGCCGGCGCCGCCGAGCGGAGCGCTAGTAGTCCAGGCCCTCGATCTGATGGTCTTCGCCGATGCCCTGTGGGAGTTCGTGGGCGAGGCCCTTGTGGCAATCGATGCAGGTCTTGCCGCGTGACAGTGCGGGGCCGTGGTAGCGGCGCGCCTTCTCGCTCTGGCGTTCGAGGACCCAGGCGTCTTCGTCGTGACAGTGCCGGCACTCTCGAGAGTCGTTGGCATTCATCGCCGCCCAGGTGGTCATCGCCATATGCATCCGCCGGGCTTCGAACTTTTCCGGTGTACTGATCGTGCCGAGCATCGTGTGGTAGACATCCTTCACGCCGGACTTGGTCTTTGTCATGACCTTGGGCCAGAAGGCGTGGGGCAGGTGGCAATCGGAGCAGGACGCCCGGACCCCGGTGGCGTTGTCGTAGTGCACGCGTCCCGCCATCTCGAGCCCGATGTCCTGGTCGTGACAGGTGAGGCAGAAGGCGTCCGTCGAGGTCTCGTCGATGACGTAGGTGAAGGTGGGGACGCCGGCGACGCCGATCGCGATGCCGGTGATGACGAGCGCGCCGAGAGAGTACGTGGAGCTGGGACGCTTCAGTTTCGCGAACAGAGTGCGGATCGACACGGGACCCAGGCTACCACGAGGTCGGTTGGAATGACGGTGCGCTGCGGTACTCTCGCGCCCGCTTTCTGAGTGTATTCATGCAAACTCTCGCCCGACGACTATTGGGTCCGCGATCGTGGATCTGCGCGCTACCCGCTCTCCTGCTGATCTCGGGGCCTACCTCGGCACAGCAGTACTCCTCCGAAGGGGGGGTCGCGTGTGTGGATTGCCACGATACGCCGACGGTGATGGGGATCGTCGAGACCGCGCACGCGGATTTCGACAATCCCCGAACCCCGGCGGCGCAGAAACAGTGCCAGAGCTGTCACGGCCCAAGCGCGGAGCACATGCAGTTCCCGATGCAGGTCTCGAACGTACACTTCGGGCGCGGGGCGGAGACTTCGGCCCAAGAGCAGAACGAGCAGTGCATGAACTGCCACGGCACGATGGAGCAGAAAGAATCCTGGCGGGCCAGCGCCCACGGATATGACGATGTGGTCTGCAGTACCTGTCACAGTGTCCACGACCCGAAGCGAATCGTGCCCGCTCGCGCCAAGGTGAGTGGGGGATGTCTCGAGTGTCACGCGGGGGTCATGGCGGGGGCAGAGCAGACGGACTTCAGCCACACAGTCGGGCGCTCGATCGGCGGTCAGGACGAGCTGTCCTGCTCGGGGTGCCACAACCCTCACAGCCCCCTCGACTCGAGCCGCTGCCTCGATTGCCACGCCCAGACGCCCGAGGTGCTGGCCCAGCAGTCGGAGAAGGCGCGTCGCTATCACGAAGTCGCGATCTCCCGCGGAACCGACTGCATGCGATGCCACAAGGGGCTGGCGCATCCCATCACGCCGCTCGAGGTCGGCCGGCGCTGACTCCACCAAGGGTCGCGTGCCGCTAGGGCGAGAACTCCTCGCTGGTGAGCGTCACGCCGAGGATCACCCGGTGCTGGAAGGTGGAGCGATCGAAGGGCCGCGCGGCACTCGCAACGCTTTCGGGAACCGGTCCATCGTCGTCGACGACCTGCAACCGGTACCCCAGGTGGAGGCGCAGCCCGTTGCGGAGCTCGCGGCCGCCCTCGAGATCCAGGCCGTGGATGCTCGTNNTGGAAGTAGCGCTGGAAATTCGAGAGATCGATGCTCGCGTCGTGATGGTCGTGGCCGTAGAACAGGGATCCGTAGAGCTGAAGACGATCCATCGGGCTGGCGCTGGCGGTGAGGCCACCCGCCAGGCTCAATCGCTCGTAGGAGCGCTCCACACGGCGGCCCGTCGTCTGCGTGCCGAGGGCGTCCACCATGTGGAATTCACGATTCTCGCCGTGGCTGCCGCGGAGGTAGGCGGACAAGGCGATCGGGCGCGTCGACCCCAGCGTCTGCGAAGCGCGTAGCTCGCCGTAGATGTTGTCGTCCAGGTCCGTCGTGTACCCCGTTTCGAAGGCGTCGCGGTAGCCCAACTCCGCGCTCATGCGCAGCCCGCGCCGAGGGCGGACCACCGCGCGTCCGTAGACACCGAGGACCTCGGTGTCGCGCTCGATCAGGGCGTTGTTGNNCGCGAAGTCGATGTCTCGAGAGATGTCGTCGTAGCGCAAGCCGAGGGCGACGCGGCTCCCCCGCGCGAGGGTGTGTTCGAGCTCCCCCCCGATCCGCACCCGCTCCCATCGCTTCACGAAGGGAACGATCTGGGTGTCCGGGCGGAAGAGGGGGGTGTTCCGATCCGTGTCGTTGTCTCGGCGGTCGTATTTGAAGAATCCGTTCACTGACCATGCGGGCGCGACCCGTACGTCGAAGGCGCTCTGGGCCGAGAGGACTTCGACTTCGACGTCATCCAGACCCGCCGCGCGCTGCTCGGGAGTGCGTCTCCCCGTCTGTTCGAGGTGGCTCCACTGGAAGCCCCCTTCGACGACGGCCCGATCGCCCAGTCGCGCCGACGCGCGGGCGCCGGCGCTGAGCCGGTCGCTGTCGGGGGCGAAACCGATGGATTGAAGGTCGTCGGGGGCCGCGAAGCCGAGCGCCCCGTCCACCAGCACCCCGTCGTCGTAGCGGAGCCGCTCGTGGTCGACGTCGAGCGCGAGGGTGAGGAGACGGCGGGGGGAGAGCACGACACCACCGCCGACCTTCGCGACCTCCCGGTCGCGGTCCTGGGAAAGGCCGAGCCAGGTGTTGGAGGGGTTGCGGTGGAAGCGGCGTTGTTGGTCGCCTTCACGGGCCTCGACACCGCCCCGCAGGACGAGGACGGGCGCGAGGAGCTCGGCGGTCGCCGCCGCGGCGCCCGAAAAGAGCTCCGGGCGGAGACGGACACTCCCCACGAACCCGGTCCGGTCCCGAAAGAAGCGGTCATCGCGGTTCGAACGATCGCCGAAGACGAGACCCGCTCCCGCCGTGTTGGGGAATTGCCGGAGCTGCTCGGTGCGGATGCGGCGGTAACGCAAGTCGGCGGCGAGGCCGTCGAGGCGGGTGAGTGCAAGGAGCTTCTGGTTGAAAAAAGGAGAATCCACCTGCGAGCCCGAAACGCCGAGGTTGGCGTCGGGGCTGGCCAGACGGAGCTGGAGACGCGGGGTCTCTGCTCGACCGAAGAGGTCGACGGCGGCGTCTCGAAGTCCGAGCTCGACGGGGACGGATTTGCCTTTGTTCGGCAGGAACCCGTATTGGTCGAAGAAGCCGGCGACGTCGTCGTCCGATTCGGGGCTGTCGACCACGCTGAACTGGACGATGGGCGTGAGGGACCAGAAGAGCTGTCCCTCACGCCTCACGGAGAGGGTGGGGAGCGGCGCAGGCGGCGAAGTGTCCGCGACACGCGGGGGGGGCTCCACTGTCGTCATCGCCGGCTCGCGGGCTTCGGCGACGCGGAGCGGCGCCAGGATCGCGCACAGACCCACGAGGGCGATCCGGAGCGGCCCCACCGGTTTCAACGCCGCAACACCGGGTCGGTGAACGACCCGTGCACCGCACTGTGGCAATCCGTGCAGCGGGTCGTGAACGCCCAGGGCTCGTGCACCGCGCCCGAGATCGGGAGCGTGTGGCAGTTGATGCACGCGGCCGGCTGCGGCGCCTCGAGGAGGAAGTCGGCACTCGCCCCGTGAGGGGTGTGGCAATGCTGGCAGTCTTCCGCGACGGGCGCGTGCTCGAAGACCCAGGGTCCGGCGAATTCCTGGTGACAGGTCGTACACCGGCGGGTTTCGGCCCCGAGGCGGGTGCGACCACCCGCGTGGGGGGCGTGACAGTCGCTGCACTCGATCATCCCCTCGGCCAGCGGATGATGGGAGGGCAGGTGGAATTCGGCGGCGATTTCTGGATGGCAACCCGCGCACAACTGCGTGGTCGTGCCGGCCGTTGGAAAGATCGCTTCCTCGAGCGCGTCGGCCCGGCGGACGAGAAAGGGTTCTCGACCGTGGGTGTCGTGACAGTCACTACACAGGACGTCGCCTCGCGCGTGGGGGGACGTCGCCCAATGGAGCAGGGTCGAGCTCCCGACTCGGTGACAGCGCTCGCAGTCCGCGTTGGAGGGATGCCGGATGTCGGCGGCGCGAGCGGTGTGGGCATGGCGCTGCGCGGGGCCGTGGCACGATTCGCAGTCCGCGTGTTCCACGCTGGCGGTGTAGTGGCCGTCGTAGGACGCGTGGCAGTCCGCGCACGCGGCGGCCCCGATGTGAACACCGGCCCGCGGGAGCGGGTCGGTCCGTTCGCGACCCTCCGGTTCCGGGGGGCTCCAGCCGGCGCTGCACGCGCCCGCGAGAGCGACGACCGCCGCCGATCGCAGGGCGTGTGCGACGATTCCACGGCGCCGGGCGCCGGGTGCGGATTGCGAGGGTGGTCGTGTGGCAGCCACTAGCGTCGTCGCCGGTGTCGAACTCCGAGTGCGCCCAGCGCCCCCCAGATCGCCAGCGTCAACGCACCCGCCGCCGGCTCCGGCACCGCGTGAATGTTCTGGTCGAGGGCCATGAACGAGCCCCCGTTCTGCACCATGTGCTGGGTGGCGACGGCGTCGTCGTGACACGAAGAGCAGACCGAGGTGATCCGCGAGATGTTGAGGTCGTCGGATGGGTCGGTCACGACACTGCCCGTGTCGATCGTCGACGACAGCGTCGCCGCAGCATCTTCGGTGCTGTAGGTGCCGGGGCGGTGACACGTGAGGCAGTTGGCGGAGTTTCCGACGAAGCCCACCGACGAGAAATCGGCCGGGCCGACGAAGCCGTAGAGCACCAGCCCCTGGGTCAGATCCTTGCCCGTGTGGATGCCATGGATGATTCGCTTGAAGTCGATGGACTCTTCGCGCTTGCCGTCCGGGGTTTCGGAGGGGTCCGCGGGTCTTCGCCCGATGTCGGTGGCGTCGGCGTTGTGACACTTCGCACACGAGACCGCCTCGTTCACGCGGTTGTTGCCGTGGAAGGCCAGGCCCGCTCCCGAGCCGTCGTGACAGGCGTTGCACTTGGCGAACTCGACCACATTCCGTCGGAGCTGCGTCGACCCCCGGAGTTCGACGTTCTCGTAGGCGACCGCGGTCTGCACCGGCAGTCTGGTGTAGTTGCCGTCGCCCTGGAGATCCGCGACGGGGCGTCCCTCGAGGGTCACGACGACCGTGTCGAAGGCCCCGCTCGGTGTGTCGACCACGGCCCGGTAATCGCCGCCGCCGAGGTCGGTGACGACCCCCGCGAAATCCCGCGCGTTCACACTGATCGGCTGCGCCGGCGCCGGGCTCGTGTCGCTGCCCTCGTTGGCGAACTCCTCGGCCGTCCAGCCGATCTTCAGGTTGAGCGAGCCGCCGTTGGTGTATGCGGGGTCGCTCATCAAATCAATCTTCTGGCCGTCCCGCGTGACCGAATAGTCGATCGACAGCCGATCGTTGATCGCGTCATGGGTCACATCGGCGATTGCGTAGCCATTCGACCCGCCCCGATAGCGCGCGGCCTCGGTCGCCCGCGCGACGCCCTGGTGCACGGTCGACACCGGCAGTTGGCTGGGCGTCCAGGGCCCTGAGGCCGGGTGACAGTTGGCGCAGAAGCGGTTGTCGGCCTGCACGCCGCCGGACCCGTGGCCCTCACCCGTGTCGAAGTTGACGTCGTCGTGACACGAGCCGCAGGCGACGCGGTTGGGCACCGTCGCCCAGTTGTTCTCGTCGACGCCACCACCCGTATGGCAGGAGGTGCAGTTGTCGCTGTCTCGCGTGAAGGAGACGTGGGACCAGCGCCGGAAGCCCTGGCTGAGATCCGCCCCGTAGTGGATCTTGTGGACGAGGGGCGTCATGTCCGTCTCGCCGATCCCGGGGTTGTGACATGTGACACAATACTCCACCTCGGTGCGACCTCCGCCGTGGAAGTTGAGCTTCACGTCGGAGGTGACGCCGTGGCAGCCGTTACAGGTCGCGGTGGGGATGATCTCGCGGGTCTTGCCCGGCGCCCCAGGGCAGGCGTTGACGCCCGAGAGGGTTGCGTCGAAGTCGCACCAGCCGTTGCCCGCCGGGAGGTCGCTCGCCGAGATCTGGAGCGCCGCGCGCAACGTGTCCCCGTTGGCCACGGGGACCGAACTCGGGTCGAAGACCGTGGTGTAGCGGTAGGCCCCACCCCCCAGCGGCTCGAAGACACCGCCGGCGCTGGTGAATCGCTCGCCGGAGACGAGGGTCTGCCACTCGTTCGGGTCGCCCGAGACCGCGCCATCCACGAGGCGCGCGATCGTCACGCGGCCGTCAGAAGCGAACAGGGTCGTCACCGGCGCGTCGTTCTCGTCGCTCACCCCAAAANNAAATCCACGACGGCGCTCGTGCCGGTGACGTCGACCGCACTCACGTCGATCCGAAGCTGCCGATAGCCCGAGCCGGTGATCGGCCCCGCCGAGTCGGAATCGATGAAGTGGGCGTCGCGAAAGTCGCGGACGTTGCCGACCGGCACCGCCTCGCCCGCGGCGTGGCACCCGACACAGCCTTCGACCGACAGGCCGCTATCCGTCTGTGCCGCGACGGGCAGGGCCATCAGATTCGATACGGCGAGGACGTAGAACGAAAGGAGCAGGGCGGCGATCGTGTCGAGTTTCATGGTCTCGTGGTAGTGCCGGGCAACAAGTCGTGCGGTCGCTGCCCCATGGTAGTGCAGTCGCTCCGCGGGTGGCGACGGCGCCGAGCGGACGGGAGCGCCGCGCTCGGAGAGGCAGGATTCCGAGGGTCCGACCTATGCGAGGTCGATGGGGGTGCGCAGGGCGTTGCGCGATGTCGCCGCCTGGACCACTCGTTGAATTCCCACGAGAAAGGCGGCGGTGCGGAGGTCGGTTGCGCGTTCCCGTGCAACCGCTTCGACATCGGCGTAGGCCTTCACCATCGTCTTCTCGAGTTCGGCGACGACGCGCTCCTTCTCCCAGCGGAACTGCTGGATGTTCTGCGCCCACTCGAAGTAGCTGACGGTGACCCCGCCGGCGTTCGCCAGGATGTCCGGGACCACGAGCACTCCCCGTTCGCGGAGCGCTGCACCCGCGTCCGGCGTGGTGGGCCCGTTGGCGGCTTCGACGACGATCGTGGCGCGCACCTGGTCGACATTCTCGATCGTGATCGCGTCCTCGAGAGCCGCCGGCACCAGCACGTCCGCATCCCAGCCGACGATCTCCTTTCCGTCGAAGGGTTCGGCGCCGGGGAAGCCGTCGACGCTGCGGTGCTCCCGGACCCACGCGGCCAGGGCGTCGTTGTCGAGGCCCGCGGGGTTGTGGACCCCCCCGGCATGATCGGCGACCGCGACGATCCGGGCCCCCTGTTCCGCCATCAGCCGCGCGGCGTGGCTCCCGACGTTTCCGTAGCCCTGGAGGGCCACCGTGGCGTCGGCGAGCTCCCGCCCCCGGCTCCGGAGCGCTTCGCGCGTCGCGTACATGACCCCGCGGCCGGTCGCTTCTTCGCGTCCTTCGGACCCGAAGAGGTGGACGGGTTTTCCCGTGACGACACCCGGCGAAAACCCCTCCCGGCGGGAGTACTGGTCCATGATCCACGCCATCACGTCGGCGTTGGTGTTGACGTCCGGGGCCGGGATGTCGAGGGCCGGGCCGATCAGCCCCTGCATCTGATCGACGAAGGCCCGCGTCACCGCGCTGAGCTCGCTGGTGGAGAGCGCGAGCGGGTCGCAGTTGATGCCGCCCTTGGCGCCGCCGAAGGGCACGTCCACGATGGCCGTCTTCCAGGTCATCAGGTTGGCCAGCGCGGCCGCGTGGTCTTCATCCATCGTGGGGTGATAGCGAAGGCCGCCTTTGAAGGGCCCGCGCGAATCGCTGTGCTGGACGCGGAACCCCAGGTGGTGATGCAGCTGCCCGTCGTCGCCCTCGGTGACGAGCTCGACCTTCACCACCCGGCGCGGGGTGATCAGGATCGTCCGGATGCGATCCGAAAGGCCCAGGATATCGGCGGCGGCGTGGAAATAGCGGTGACAGGCGTCGAGCATGGCGGGGTCCTCTGTTTCATCCAGGTCTAGCGGCCGGCCTCGGCCTCGACCATCGACTGCAGCACCTTGCGACCCTTGAGGCTCATCTGATCGCCCTGCAGGCTCCACAGCGTTTCGTCGAAGAGGTCGCGCCCACCGATCACTCGTTGCTGCGCTTCGATGATGCGCTTGTCCTCGGCGAAGGCGCGCGCGTCNNTTATCCGGATGCCGTAGAGAAACAGGCCCGGCGGCTGCCAACTCACGTCCATCCGGATGTCGAGCCCGCCGTCGTAGTGGTCGCGGCCCTCCCGGAGTGCGTAGGCGCGACCAAAACAGGGGCCGCCCTTCACGTCGCGCAGGCGGTAGACGAAGTCGATGCCGTCGTCCCGGATGTCCGCCTCGAATTCGCCCGTCGGCGCAGTCGGCGCCGCACCCGCTTCGCGCGAGGCCTGCCAGTCGCTCGAGCCAAAGCTCGTGCGGTGGATGAACTCGGCGTGGGTCGGGTCGAGGAGGTTGTCGACGAGGAGCCGGTAGTCGCCCCCCACCGCGATGCGCCCGCTGCGGGATTGGTAGGGCGCTTCGCCCAGCGACAGGAACGCGGGGATCGAGCGCTCGTCGGAGCGGGCCTCCGGGTCGCCCGTCCACACCCAGAGGTAGCGGTCGCGCTCCATCACGGGATAGCTGCGCACCGCCCACCCCGACGGCACGTGGTCTTGCCCCGGAATGTCGACGCAGCGCCCCTCGCCATCGAAGGCGATGCCGTGATAGGGGCAGCGCAGGCGGCTGTCGTCGATGAGTTCGCCCAGTGAGAGGGGGGCGCGGCGGTGGGGGCACGAGTCGGCCAGCGCGAAGAGCGTTCCGTCGCGGCGCCGGCACAGCGCGAGACGCTCGCCTGCGACGACACGGCCGAGGATCGAACCGGGAGCGAGCTCCTCGGTGTGCCCGGCGATGTACCACACGTTTTTGACGAACATCCGCCCTCCCCGGTGGCTACCATCATATCGCCCGAAGCGCCGGTGTGCGGACACGAGGAGGGTCGCGATGTACAAGCTTCACAAGAGCGTCGAGCAGATGGTGCAGGAGGCGCGTCTCGAAATCGCGAACCACTCCGCCGAGGAAGCCCGGCGGCGGGTCGACGAGGACGGCGCGCTCCTGGTGGACGTGCGCGACATCCGCGAGCTCGAGCGCGAGGGAGCCATCCCGGGCGCCTTTCACGCGCCCCGCGGCATGCTCGAGTTCTGGGTCGATCCGGATTCGCCCTACTTCAAAGACGTCTTCGCCGACGATCGCGAATTCATCTTCTTCTGAGCGGGGGGCGGACGGACAAGTTTGTCCGTGAAGCTGCTCCAGGACATGGGGATGCCCCGCGTTTCTCACATCGTCACCGGCTTCAAGGGCTGGAAAGAAGCCGGCTACCCGGTGGAGACGCGAGAGAAGAAGTAGCGGCCACGGGGTGTTGGCGGCGTGGGCGAATCGGCGCAGTCCGGTCTCAGCGCGCGCCGCCGAGTTCGTCGCCGACGATCGCCAGTGCGTTCAACGCGCGCACGACTCCGCCGTAGGGTGTGGTCTGGATGATCGCCTCGAGGATCTCCGTCTCGCTGAGTCCCGCGCCGAGCGCGGAGTGGGTGAATTTCCGCAGCTGCGTTTCGAAGCTCTCGACCGTGAATGCGACGAGGGCACAGAGCAGTCGCCCGCGCAGGTCGAGCTCCGGGCGTTGCCACAATTCCCCGTAGTAGTACTGGATGCCAAACCTGTAGAGCTCTCCGGTGTACGCGTTCCCGAGGTCTGCGTAGCCCGCGGTGCTCCGCTCGCGGTGGAGCGAGGCGATGAAATCCTGGCCGCGCGCGGAGAGCGTTTCGAGTGCGTCGCCGCGCGGCGGTGCGGNNATCCATCGCGACCTCACTCGAGCCGAACCCGCAGTAGAGGCCGGTGTGGGCGAACACCTCGAGAATCGTCTCCGGCGAGAGCCCGACGCGCAGCGAGGCCGCGATCATCGCGCCGAGCTCATCGCTTCGTCCCAGCGCAGTGAGGGCCGCGAGTGTGCACAGACAGCGGTCGGACAACGAGAGGCCTTCGCGCGCCCAGATCGCGCCGTAGGACGACTCGGTCAAGAAGGCATCGAACCCGGTCGCGGCTTGGACGGGGGGCGCCGACAGGCCCAGGGTTTCGCGGAGTTCCGCGCCGCGTCGGTGGAGTTCTTCTCGGGTCATGACCTCTCCTCGTCGCGGCTCGGCTCCGTTCCGGGATGGGATTCGGGTGACAGGCGCGCGCGTTCATGATATGTCGCCGGGGCGTTCCGCCGTTCACCAGGGAGGGTTCGCCCATGGGCTCGACAGCCCTGCGCCATGTCCGGATCTGCGATCTCACCGGCCAGCTCGCCGGCGCCGGCGCCACCCGGCACCTCGGAGCCCTCGGCGCGGAGGTGATCCGGGTGGAGGACCCGGTCCGCAAGGGTCGATGGGATGTCCTCCGCGGTGCACCGCCCTTCGTCGACGAGCGCCGCGGAATCGAATTCGGCGGCGGCTTCCAGAACCACAATGTCACCAAACGCGGGGTGACACTGAACCTCCGCAGCGAGAAGGGCAAAGCGCTCCTGCGGGAGCTCGTCGCAATCTCGGATGTCGTGACCGAGAACTTCGCCTCGGGCGTTCTCGAGCGCCTGGGCTTTGGCTACGACGCGCTGCGCGCGATCAAAGACGACATCATCTATGTGTCGAACTGTGGGTTCGGACACACCGGGCCGTACGCGCCCTTCAAATCCTGGGGGCCGATCGCCCAGGCGATGAGCGGTATCACGCTGACCTCGGGTCTCCCGGATCTTCCTCCGGCGGGTTGGGGCTACTCGTACATGGACCACCACGGCGGCTACTTCATGTGTGTCGGGATCCTCGCGGCCCTCTGCCACCGAGAGACGACGGGGGAGGGCCAGTGGGTCGACATGTCGTGTTCGGAAGCCGGCGCCGCCATGCTCGGACCCGCGGTGCTCGACTACACCGTGAACGGGCGGCCGACGCGACGCGACGGTTCGCCCCACAGCAACCGCGATGCCACCGAGACAATGTGCCCCCACGGCATCTACGCGACCGAGGGAGAGGACCACTGGATCGCGATTTCGGTGCGGGACGACAGCGAGTGGGCGCGGCTGGCCGCGTTCATCGGCGAGGCCTGGGCCCAGCGGGCCGAACTCGCGACCCTTGCGGGGCGGCGCGAGAGGGAGGACGCCCTCGACGCCGAACTCGACCGCTTCACCCGGGGACACGAGCGCTACGCCCTGGCCGCGGCGCTCCAGGAGCGGGGAATTGCAGCGGCCGCCGTGGCACGGCCGGTCGAGCGGATCGACCGCGACGCGGCGACGGCGGCGTGGGGGCTCTGGCCCGAGGTCGAGCACGACGCAATGGGGCGGGTACGCGTCGACGGCCTGCCGATCCACTTGAGCGAAAGCGACTGGGAGATCGACCGAGGGTCGCCACTCCTCGGTGCGGACAACGACTATGTGTTGGGGGAGCTGCTCGGCCGCGACGCAGAAGAGCGCGCAGCACTCCGCGAGGAGGGCGTGATCTGATGGGCGCCCTCAGTGCGTGGACCGTCATCGAGCTCGCCTCCGAGGCGACGGCCTTTGCGGGAAAGATGCTCGCCGACATGGGCGCCGACGTCATCGCGGTGGAACCGCCGGANNCTTTGTCGACGACACACCCGGACCCGAACGAAGCCTGGCCTGGTGGCACTACAACACATCGAAGCGCAGCGTCGTCCTGGACCTCTCCGACGACACCGAAGGGGGAGGGCGCGACACCTTCCTCGCGCTCGTGGCGCGGGCCGACGTACTCCTCGAAGGGGAGCGGCCCGGGCATCTGGCCGGACTCGGTCTGACGGACGAGGAGTTGCGCGGCGCCCGCGAGGACCTCATCCACTGCTCGGTCACGCCCTTTGGCCGCACGGGGCCGCGGAGCACCGAAGCCGCGACCGACCTGACCCTCATGGCCGCGGCCGGCCCGGTCTGGAGTTGCGGCTACGACGATCACACGCTCCCCCCGGTCCGCGGGGGTGGGAACCAGGCGCACCACACCGGCGGCGTGTGGGCGGTCATCGCGACCCTCACCGCGCTCCTCCACCGCGCAGAGACCGGAACNNGACGTCAACCAGTATGCGGCCTCGAACGTCACGACCGAAGCGGCGACCTATATGTGGCTCGTGGCGGAGCGCGAAGTGCAGCGCCAGACCGGGCGCCACGCCGCGCCGCGCCCGACCGAAGAGACCCAGGTGCTCTGCGCAGACGGGCGCTGGTTGAATACCGGGATGCCGCCGCGTCGCCCCGCCGAGTTCGCGATGATCCGCGACTGGTTGGTGGCTGCGGAGCTCGCCGATTCCTTCCCGCAGCTCGAGCTGCTCGACAAGGCCAGCCGCTTCGAGCACATCGGGCTGGCCGAGATCGAGGAGAACCCCGAGATCGCCGAGGTCTTTGCCGCCGGCCGCAACGCCGTGGCCTGGATTGCGAAACACCTCCCGGCCCTCGAAGCCTTCGAGGGCTTCCAGAAGCGGGGCCTCGCGGTGGGGGCCGTCCTGGGGCCGGAGGACGTCGTCGAGAACCCGCACTACCGCGCGCGGGGATTCGTCGAGACGGTTCGCCACGAGGAGCTCGATCGCGACGTGATGTATCCCGGCGCGCCGATCCGGATGAACGGTTCGCCGAGCCGGATCCGGCGCCGGGCGCCCCGCCTCGGGGAACACACCGACGAGATCCTCGCAGCACTTCGTCAACCGGAGGACACACCGTGAGCGCGGAACGACAAAAAGACACGGTGCGCCGCGCCGTGGCGGCCCTCGGCCGCGGTGACGTCGACGGATTCCTCGCCGACGCCACCGACGACTTCCTCTTCACCCTCGGCGGGCAGCCGCCGGGTGGCAACTCGATGCAGGGCAAGGCGCCGTTGGCGGGCTTCCTGAAAGAGCTCTTTGGCGCGCGGCTGGTCGGCGGCGCCATCCCGATGACGATCGAAGAGATCGTGGCGGAGGGGCCCGTCGTGGTGGAACACGCGAAGGGTCGCGCGACCACCGTCGAGGGCGAGGCCTACGACAACGTCTATTGCCGGATCTGGACCTTCCGGGGCGACCAGATCGAATCGCTCACCGAGTTCATGGACACCGAGCTCGCGCGGCGCTGTCTCTGGTCGGGTCCGATCCAAGACCCCACACCCCGGGGCGACGCCGACTGAGGGCTCTGGGGCCGCGGTGCCGCCGCCGCTATTCCTTGTTCCAGTAGTCGGTGGCGTGGGTGATTTTGCCGTCGGCGATCTTGAACACGCACACGCCGGGGACGCTCCACGCCTCGTCGCCGGTTCCGCCGCTCATCACCCATTCCACGGCGGCGCTCTTCGCGGCCACCGTGACACTCGAAGCGGTGAGCGCGACACCCGGATTCTCGTCGACGAACTTCTGGGCAAAGGCGCGCACCGCTTCCCTGCCACTGTTGTTGGCGCCCGTCGCGACGTCGGCGTAGACGATGTCGTCGCTGAAGTAGGACATCACCTTGTCGACGTCGCCCTTCGACCAGGCCTCGTAGTAGGCGCGCAGATCGGCTTCGCTGATCGAGTTCTTCGCGTGATGCATGGCTCCCGCGACCGCCGCGGAGAGAAGCACGAAGACGGCCGAGAGCACGAGGGGTTTGACGTAGCGCATGAATCCTCCTTGGGGGGAATTGTCCTCGAGCCTCGCAGGCGCCGCAAACCCGGTGAGGCTCCCGCCCGCGCGCTTTGCCGTATCATGGCCGCCTGCGTCGCCCGCCGCGTGGGCCGCGAGAGGAGGAACCGATGGAACTGGGTGTGGTCATCGCCGAGGGAACCGAGGGATGGAAGACGGCGGTTCGCGCCGAATCGCTGGGCTATAGCGCCGTATGGTTCGAGGACAGCCAGATGGTGGCGGCCGATCCGGTTGCGATGATGACCCTCGCGGCGGTCAACACGACCCGGGTGAAGATCGGCACGGGTGTCCTCATTCCCTCGAATCGCATCGCCCCGCAGACGGCCAACAGCTTCGCGACGCTCAACAACCTGGCCCCGGGTCGGATCGAAATGGGGATCGGCACCGGCTTTTCGGGTCGGCGCGCGATGGGTCATCCGCCCATCACCCGCAAGGTGCTGAAGACCTACATCGAAACTTTCAACGCGCTCATGCGCAACGAGACGATCGAGTGGGAGTTCGAGGGCCGCACCCGGAAGATCCGCTTCGTGCATCCCGACAAGAATCTGATCAACACGAACGACGAAGTGCCCGTCTATGTTGCGGCGCAGGGGCCCAAGATGCGCGAGCTCACCGCCGAAGTCGACGCGCACTGGATGGCGCTCTACACCCAGCCCGAGATCGCCGCTTCGGATATGGCCGACATGCGCCGCGCGCGAAAAGCCCTCGGCAAGGACGAGGACGGTTTCCGCTCGGTGATCCTCATGGGCGGCACCCCGCTCGACCCGGGGGAGCCGGCCGACAGCCCGAAGGCGATCGCGCGCGGGGGACCCCTCGCCGCGTGCTACCTCCACAGTCTGGTCGAATCGGAGGCCGACGCCGAGGGGGCGGGGCTCAACCCGCCCGAGTTCGAAGACGACCCCTATATCCGGGCCTACCGCGAGCTCTACGAATCCTACGAGCCCGCCGACGCGCGATACCTGAGTCTCCACCGCGGCCACGCGGTGTTCCTGCGCGACGACGAGCGCCACCTGATCACCGGCGACTTGATCCGGCAGACCACGATGACCGCCGAGGTGGATGAACTCCGGGAGCGCTTTCAGGAACTCAAGGTGCAGGGCTACGACCAGGTCATCTTCCTGGTCCATCCCGGAGAAGAGGCCGTACTCGAAGACTGGGTCAAGGTGATGGAAGGCGTCTAGGCGGTGCGTTCAGCGGCGCAGACGATCCAACGCGACGAGGGCCGCCGGGTCTAGGCGCTCCGGTCTGCCACCATGCGCAGCGTCACACGCAGGTGCTGGTACTTCCACTCGCCGTCGACCTTCACGTAGTCGTCGTCGTAGCGGATCGCGAACCACTTCTCTTCGTTGTTCTCGGTGAAGGTCCACGGTCCCGAGAGGTACCAGATGCCCGTGGCGTGATCGCCGTCCACTTCGATGATCGGGTTCGTGATGTTGTGCTGTGAGAACTTGAACGTCTTGCGGAAACCCGCGAAGAGATCGCTGATCGCCTGGTGTCCCTTGGCCTGGCCAAAATCGTCGCTTTCCCAGATACCGTCCTCGACGAAGACCGACGTCACGCGATCCGGGTTGTGGTCGTCGTCGCAGATTTCGCAGTAGCGCGCCTTCAGTTGCTTGATGGCTTCGATGTCTTCGATGCGGGTGATGCGTTCTTCGAGCGTGGCCATGGTGTTCCCTTCCTCTCGAATCGCTTCGCGTGCGGCTACGCGAGCGAAAACTCCTCGTAGCCCCGCTCCTTCACTTCGTCGCAGAGCTTCTTGTACACGTTCGCACCGCCCGCGTACACCAGGAGGTGCGGCTTCTTGCCCTCGACGNNTGGTCTTGGGGACGAGGGTGGCGTCGGCCACTTCGTCGTGGTGCGCGACCCAAGCCGCTTCGGCCTCGGCGGTGGGTTCGATCGAGCGGCGCCCCTCGTCGCGGACGAAGCCGATGCAGTCGGCGATCCATTCGACCTGTTGCTGTACACAGGTCGGCACGTTGCAGAATGCGGCGACCGGTGCCATCGGGGCCATCACCGTGAACAGATTGGGGTAGCCGTGGATCTGGAGACCCATGAAGCTCCGCAGCCCCTCACCCCACGCGTCGCGCAGGAGAAGCCCGTCTCGACCGCGGACGTCGATCGCCGTGAGCGCGCCGGTTCCGGCGTCGAATCCGGTGGCGTAGATCAAGACGTCGAGTGGGTGCTCGCCCGCGCCCGAAACCACACCCGTTTCCGTGATCCGCTCGATCGGCGTCTCGCGCAGATCGACGAGCTCCACGTTGTCGCGGTTGAAGGCCTCGTAGTACTGGTTCTCGAGCGGCACCCGGCGGGTCCCGAAGCCATATCCCCGCGGCGTCAGGGCGTCGGCGACCGCGGGGTCGTCGACGCGCGCGCGGGTCTTCTCGCGCACGAACTCGGAGAATTCGTCGTTTACGGCCTGATCGAAGAAGAGCTCCTGGAAGCAACCCACCCAGAACGAGAGTGAGCCCTCCTTCCAGCGCGATTCCATCACCGCGCGTCGCTTCTCCACGGAGAGGTCCAGGAAGGGCCGCGGATCGAATTCGTAGTCGAAGCCCGCAAAGGTGGTATGGACCCGTTCGCGGAGATCCGGGTACTGGGCGCGGAGCGCTTCGCGGGCCGCGTCGTCGTACTTCGGGTTGTCCATCGGGATCGTGTNNTACGCGTTTCCCGCGGAGGTCGATGTCTTCCCGCGGCCAGCGGGAGGTGTGGACCGAGATCCCCGCGAAGCGCTCACGCCCGGGTAGATCGGGGTAGATCGGCTCGGTGAGACCCCCGGTTCCCATCACCAGGAACTGCGCGTCGTAGACGTCGCCGCGATCGGTGGTGACGCGCCAGCGTTCGGTGCCCTCGTCGAAGTCGGTGGCGGTGACGCGGGTCGCGAGCTGGATGTCGCGGCGCAGCTCGAACTTGTCTGCGACGTAGTTCAGGTATCGCTCGGTTTCTTCCTGTGCGGGGAAGCGCTCGCTCCAGTCCCACTCCTCGAGCAGTTCGTCGGAGAACCAGTACTGGTAGATGTAGGCC
>JABAHO010002514.1_pt2 | contig 18253 bp, 18 predicted proteins | sample 7062071 | NCBI WGS metagenome assembly JABAHO01 (sample SAMN14534356, study PRJNA622989) | marine sediment metagenome | biome: marine biome [ENVO:00000428]; feature: marine pelagic biome [ENVO:01000023]; material: deep marine sediment [ENVO:00002113] | place: India: Gulf of Kutch | collected...
TACATAATCAACGTGGCTCTGGAGAACGGCATCAACTTTCTCCACATACCAGTGGATCCAGAGAGCCCGATTCCTACTGTCCTTTCAAAGTTTAGACACACCAAACTGAGGCTGCATTTCTTCACAAAATCTCTGAAACAAGAAAGAGTCCCAAACCTTGGGAAGAGGAAACTCTACATTGATATATCCGAACTGTAGTCACGCGCGCGGTTGTTTAAGCAAGGAGGCTAGATAGTCTATTGATATGTTTGCTCCGCTGATGATCACTGCGACTTTCTCTTCAGGTTTTGGACGGTATTTGAATAGGAGAGCTGCTAGAGAGGCTGCTCCGGAAGGTTCAGCCAGTATGTGAGCTTCGTGTAGAAGCGCCAGCACAGCCTGACCGATTTCCTCGTCACTTACCAACAGAATGGTATCCACGTATCTTTTGATTATTCCAAAGGTTAGGTCAAGTGGTTTCCTAGCAGCTAAACCGTCTGCAACCGTGTTGACAGAATCTTCTTCTACGATTTTTCCAGCCGTCCAAGACCGGTAGACAGCTGGGGCTCCCTCGGATTGAACTCCCACTATCCTTAACTTTGGGTTCAACGTTTTTGCGGCAATNNCGAGTAATTCTAAACCAACGGTTCCCTGTCCAGCGATCACGAAGTTGTCGTTAAAGGGATGCACAAAAGTTGCTCCAGCTTCCTTTTGTATCGCCAGAGCCTTAGAGTACGCTTCATCGTAGTCTTTTCCATATCTTACGATATCAGCCCCATAACTTTCGATGGCTTCAACTTTTTCCTTCACAGCGTTTTCGGGCACAACAACCACGGCTTTGGCTCCGTAAATCTTGGCTGCGTAGGCCACAGCTAATCCGTGGTTTCCGGCGGAGGCGGTAACCAAACCTCTCTCTAGTTCTGCTAAGGAGAGACTACCTATCTTGTTGACGGCACCTCTTATCTTGAAGACTCCCACCGGCTGAAAACACTCCAGCTTTAAGTAAACTTCTGCGCCTGTTCTCTGACTGAAAACATTAGACAGGTAGGTTGGAGTTTTGGTTACGAGGGTTCCAATTTTTCTACGAGCTTCAAGTATGCTTCGAAAACTTACAACCTCTTCCTTCATGTGTTGTGCCCTCAGCTGGCTAGAGGATACAGGGTAAAACAGCCTTCTCAAACGCTACACATATAGTTTATTCTATCGTCAAATAGTCGGCAAGATGCATGCATGCATGAACGAGTTAATAGAGAAAAACGTTTTCGGGGCGTTTTGAGCGAGGTCGTTGAAGAATGTGCCCGTGAACATCTCGGGTTGACACAGGAAGCNNGCGTGCTCTCTGGTACTGATTCCTCCGATCGCACAGGCTGCGACAATCAATGAATGCACTTTCAACAAAGACTGGTACTATCCAGGTCAAACAGGTTATATCGCAGTCACAGTGTACAACGATAAGGAAAGCGCGATCAGGGTCAATAAGCTGTCTGCAACCATCGACTATTACTACACTGACGACAGTGCCTACCTGCAAACATTCGTCAACTATCCTGATCCCCCAAAGGAAATTCTGCAAGGAGAATCCTATACTTTCAACATTGATTTCAGCCTGCCAACGAACGTAGCCTCTGGTTACACAACGCTTTACGTAAAAGCCGAAACCGAAATTTGGAGCCTCGGCTCTGAGTGGCGGGAATCAGATCATCCAACCTACAGTCCCCTAGTCTACATAGAATCGCCCTATAAAGACCAGTTAGAGACACAGGAGGCAGCCAACGAAGAGCTCGAGACAACCAACGAAGAACTCGAGACAACCAACGAAGAGCTCGAGACAACCAACCAGCAAGTAACCAAACAATTACATGAACAGCAAATCCTCAACCAACAAACCACAAATATGATGTACATTCTGGGAGCTGTCACAGTGGTTCTCACCGTCGTGGTCGTCGTACTACTCGTAATCCTCAGAAAGGCAAGAAGCTATGCACTGTCTCTGTCTGCAGCCTAGTCAAAGTGCACCCAAAGCATACGAGCATCCGTACTTCACCGTGATAGCGTGAGCGATGCGCGCGCGCATCGTAGTTCATCACTCAAATGATTTTCGCGCAAACCTATTAAAGAGAACAGGGCTAGAAAATTCAGAAGAAGAGGAAGAAGGTGAGGGATGGCTAGATTGAACAAGTTAACTCGAGAAGAAGCTCTCAACTTGGTTAAGGAAAACGTCACTAAAAGGAACTTTGTTTATCATATGCTTGCTGTAGAAGCTATCATGAAAAGTCTGGCAAAACAATTCGGAGAGGATGAACACCTCTGGGGATTAACCGGGTTACTCCATGACATTGACTATGGGAAAACCGAAGATACACCAGAAAAGCACGCTACTTTGGCTGAAGAAATCTTAAAGGACTTTGCTCTACCTGAGGAGATTATTAGAGCCATAAAAGCCCACAACTATCAGTACACCAATGTTAAACCCGAAACTAGGATGGAAAAAGCCTTGATAGCTGGTGATGCCGTCTCAGGTCTTCTAGTCGCTTGTGCCTTAGTTATGCCATCAAAGAAACTAGCAGATGTGAAGGTTAAAACAGTGAAAAAGAAGTTCAATGCTAAGGACTTTGCAAGAGGCGTTGACAGGAAAAGGATGCTCTTCTGTGAGGAAATTGGAATTCCCAGAGAGGAATTCTTTCAAATCTCTTTAAACGGACTGAAACCCATCTCCACAGAAATAGGTCTATAGATACCGCATACCATTCATTGCGCGCGCGCAAATCTCGAACATTTCTAGAGCATTCGAGTGCGCAATTATGATGCTTCACAAGACGAATGAGTAAATCAATGACACAATTAGGTGATAATATTGCATAATCTTTATATTTTCAAAGTTACACTGGACTTTTGGGCATATCCTTGAGTGCCATCTCTCATTTGATGGAGAAGAGGCTCGGATTCTGAAGTCCGTCACTTCCTCTCACCTTGACTTTCCATCAAGTGAGAGTGGCATTCATTGAGGTCTGTGCTTCATTTGATTTTAGGACAACCTACACGTATCNNTGTGTGCAGAATAAGAAGGAAGAGAATCTAGTATTCATAGTAAGTGACTTGGTTCGTAAATGGTGGGTTGTACCATACCACCTTAACTGTTTCGTCAAGCATGAGAAATGCAAGATCATGATGTTCCAAACTGGCCGTGAATTCTTCCCAAGTGTCCATCTTGGTGAAGTCACCTCCAGCATCCTGCATCTGACTAGACCATTCACTCCAATCCCGCTCTAGAACAAAGTAATTGCCACCATTTTGAGTAGGAAGCTTTTCGATCTCTTCACGGATATCGATTTCTTGTCTCCATACTCCTTCGAAGGGCGAGAAAGGCGAAAACGGAGTGTAGCCGACGATAAGGATGCTGATAAGAACAATGGCTAGGCCCAGAACCAGACCAACCTCAAACTTATTCACGTTTGCGTTCCTCTCTACATGACGTTTGTACCACACAGAGATTAATAGTCGTTATGTTGAATAGGTGCAGATTCTTTGCCACCTAGTTCACGTGTCAAGTGAAATGGTGGAGACGGTAGGCACCTATTCTTCGCTTCGATTGAGCCAGAAGGCTGCATCTTCTTCGTTTAGGCGCTGCTTTAACTTCTTGTGAGTTAGATCGTCTGCTTCACCAAGTGTGGCCATAACATGTTCGACGACATACTTCTTCTTCTTTCCATGTATCCAGAATCTGTCGTTTATCTTCCGCTGTAAGTAAAGGGGCTTTTCAAGGCTAAGCAGGTTTTCAATGACCCTGCCAACGGTGCATTCGCATATTTCGTGAGTAATAGTAGCAGTATCTTCCGCTTCGGAGTCCATTAAGTAAATTGTGTATCGCCAATCGCCTTCAACTGATCTTGGATACGGAGAAACATGACTGAAACGACCATTTCCAAAGTCAAATGAACTAAAATCATCAAAAGGAGTCACACCAAAAGACTTCAAGAAAGCTTCTTGCTCCTGCAACACCTCATGATAACGTTCCCGCAACCTACTTCGAGTTTTCCTCACCAAGAGATAGCGCACCACAACCACAACGGCAGAAATGAGAATTAACGTAGCCAAACCAAGATTTGTCGGAGGCACCATAGTGAAGCATAGCCCAACAAAGGAATAAAAACTTTAGAACCATCATAAACTTCGCTAAAACCATTTTGAAATGCTCTTGCGCTAGGTCATGAAATTCTCTTGCAGTTCAATGATTTCGCCGCTATCCTTCGCCTCAGCGTACGCATCTAAAAGCTTCTGATTCAAACCGATGAAATGGAACCCCCACTTAAAGACAGATAGCAGATTTTTCGCTTCCTGTTTGAAATTGCTAATGTAAAGGGCTGCTGCAAGAGCTTCTACTGTGCATAACTTGGTCGGTATGCCGTAATTCACGGGATTTGAAGCAATCAAATATGGCAGACAACGGGAGACTCCACGAATGTTGAGTTCGAAGACTTCGTCTGCATGTATCCAACTGCAGTCTATAGCTGCCAGTCCTTGATGCAAAATTGCTTCTCGATCAGCCGGAGAAAAGGCTGTTCCTGAAAAGGGATTCAAAACAACTGCACCTTTAGGCAGGAGTTTCACTCGGTGAACAACTCTAACCATGCGAAATCGTTTGAGTTTCAGGGTTGAGCATTTTCTGGGGTCACACTGTTTAGCATGATAGATGCTGATTCTGACAGTTCTAGGTTGCACTTCCGCGCACCTGTAGATGCGACATAGGATCGTCAATAACTTCTGGAATCCATTCCAAGAGGTCTGTTGGCACCATATGATAGCCCTTCTCCTCGCTAACAAAGTCTCCAGCAGCCCCGTTAATAAAAGATGCCGCGACTGCGGCTTCAAAGGGGTCAGAGCCCCAGGCTAGAAATGCTCCGATAACTCCGGAAAGAACATCTCCCGTTCCGCCAACGGTCATGCCTGGGTTTCCCGTGAAGTTAAACTTCACGCGGGTTCCATCTGAAATTATGTCGGTATTTCCCTTCAGGACCATAATAGCGTTCAGATTATCAGCGGTTTTCCGAACATCTTCAGCTCGTTCATTCAAGTCTTCAGGAGGCACATGACCCGTCAACAACTTGTATTCTCCTGCGTGAGGTGTCAAGGTCAACGGTGAACCCGCTTTTCGCTTGAATTCAGCAAAAGCCTTGAGCCCATCGGCATCTAGCACCAAAGGAGTTTTTCTTTCCTCCACCATCTTGACTATTTCTTTTACTGCATCTCGCGTGTCCTTATGCAGTCCGAGGCCAGGTCCCATTACCACAGCAGTGGAGTTTCTTAAGTGCCGATGAATCACTGAGACGTTGCCAGCGTTGAGATAGTTGCCCTCCATTTTCACTGTGATAAGATCTGGAGACATCGAAGATATAGCATGCGCCGTTGTATGGGGCGCCGCAATATAGGCTACGTCCACTCCTGCTCGCAATGCGGCCAAAGCTACGAGAGTGGGGGCTCCGGAAAACGTTTCGCTTCCCCCGATGACAAGCAGTCTGCCGAAGTCACCCTTGTGAGCTTCGGCTGAGCGCTTCTTAACAGCCATTCGTACATCACCTGGACCCGCGAAGCGTTCGATTTCTTCTGGCAATCCTATCTTCTTAATCACTAGCTCACCCATTTGAGCATCAGCTTTGTCGAATGCAGGTTTTGTCCTGTGGAACGTAACCGTGAGATCAGCTGTGACTGCTTCACCTAAAATTTCGCCTGTATCCGAGTTAACTCCTGTCGGTACGTCAACAGCCACACAAAATGCCTTTGATTCATTAATTCTCTTTATCATTTGCGAAATGGGCGGTCGAGGAGCGCCTTCGAGTCCTATTCCAAGCAATGCATCAACTACGACATTGGCTTCAACGCTAGGAATGATAGATGAGTCATAAGCCTCATGCAAACTGATANNGTGATATTTCTGGATTTCCCGGCGAGGATAACGACGCTTTTGAATCCGCGACTGGCTAGGTGACGTGCTGTCACAAAACCGTCGCCCCCATTTCCGCCTAGACCGCAAAAAAGAGCAACATTGGCTTTTTCTGGTTTGAATCTTGTCAGGATCTCTTCCGCAACTCCTCTTCCCGCGTTTTCCATAAGTTGAAGTCTTGAAACGCCGAAATACTCAGAGTTTAGCTCTAAAGCTCGCATTTCTCTACTTGTTATACTCAATTGGCCTGCCTCACGTGCATCTGTATCTATTTTGCAGAAGATATTTTAAATAATCTACGCGTTAATGGAGGCCTTTTTGGGATTTTCAATATGCTACTCTCGTCAAGATGTGATTGATAGCGACGTGATCTAGCGGCACGACTGATTGTGCGCTAGGAGGCTAACGTCTTATTGACACGGGAAAAGAGTCTCTCCATATGACTACATGTCTAGCTAGCCACGCTTTTTAGCCTTCTGTGGAATCTCCAGATCCATACTTTGCTTTTCAACCGATAATAATTCCACATTAGCCATGTTGCTATGTCAACCATGTCATCTCTACCCCTTCTCTGGCGACACGTATTCTGANNTGATTTTCCACTCTTGGTGTCCGGAGTTGCAGGAAAAATTGAACGTTTGCTGCAGCCACAAAATATTTTAGGTTTATCAATCTCTATCATAGCCAATAGGAGGATCAGCAAAACTATGCCAGCAGCTTTCGTCTTGATCAACGCTGAAATAGGCTCAGAAGAGGAAGTTCTAAAAGAGTTGAATAAAGTTGAAGGAGTGACCGAAGCCTACATCGTTTACGGTGTCTATGACATAGTAGCAAAGATCAAGTCTGACACTATGGACAAGCTCAAGGACGTTGTCACATGGAACGTGCGAAGGCTAAACAAAGTTCGCTCCACGCTTACAATGATAATCGTAGAAGGCGCAAAATAGCTTCTTTCACTCTCTCTTTTTCTCACAGCGAAAGCCTGAAACGAACGTCTGCCTCACCTTTCAAGCAGACAGTATTCTTCTAGAAACGATCCCGCTGAAAACTTCTTATTGTAGCATATTTTGTTCTAGTTTGAGCTGGCGCAGAATGGCAACGATACATGTTGGGATCGACGACACGGATTCACCGAAAACGGGCTGCACCACCTATGTAGCTGCGATTCTCGTTGAAAAACTGCACAAACTAGGCGTTTCCTTCATTGACTATCCCAACCTGATTAGACTTAATCCAAACGTTCCTTGGAAAACCCGGGGCAACGGTGCCCTAAGCTTGCGGTTTAGATGCCACAACCACGCTGTAGACGATATTGTTGAGCAAGTCATAGATGTCATTGAGAAGCATTCTGACATGGGCTATGACGGCACTGAACCAGGCGTCGTATTCCTTTTTCGAAGCACTGTTCCAGATGAGATTAGAGCCTTTGCCAAACGGACGATTCAGGGTATTTCACAGAAAACTGAGGCGATGAAACTCATCAGACGGTTTGGAGCTGAAGCTGCTGGCTTCAAGACCGGGAGGGGTATAATCGGCGGTCTGGCTGCCATCGGTGAGATTCTAGAGAACGATCACACCTACGAGCTCATCGCCTATAGAACGCCCCAAAACCGTGGAATCTCAAGAAAACTCGATGTAGCTTCAGTTTTGGAGATGAACAAGGAAACGGGACCTTTGACCTTTAACAATGTGGATCCTGAAACCGGACGAGTTCTGATAACTCCACGAGGTCCAGATCCCATCCTCTACGGAATTCGAGGAGAAACACCACTAGCTGTCAAGCGAGCTCACGAGATGGTTCGCTCAATTGAGCCTATTGAGCGATGGGTCATCTTTCGCACCAATCATGGAACTGACGCTCATTTGAAGAGGAGCAACTCCGTGGCTGACGTGCAACCTTTTGAGTCTACGATTGTTCAAGGAACAGTGAGCCGCCAACCTTACATCGTCCCCCGACGGCATGTGATCTTTTCTATTGGAGATGAGAATGTGATCGATTGCGCTGCTTATGCACCTACTGGGGATCTTCGGAAAATAGCTCGAATGCTTGTCGTTGGAGACTTGGTTGAAGCCTGTGGAGGTGTCCGTCCGGCAACCGAGAAGCATTCAGCCACAATCAATCTTGAGAAGCTCAAAATTCTGAAACTAGCCCGAAAACACGTTTTCCACAACCCCGTTTGCCCTCGGTGTGGAAACCGAATGAAGTCGATGGGAAGCGGGAAAGGCTTCAGATGCGACAAGTGTGGTTCACGCAGCATGAGGCTGAAAAAGGACGCAGTTGAAGAACCCCGTACAATAGAAGAGCGAACGTATATGACGTCGCCGAGGTCTCAACGTCACCTGACAAAGCCTCTCTGCCGCTACGGACAAGAGAAACTTGGCAAACCAAAAAGAATGATTAGGAACTGGCATTTTCCATAGTCACTTTCTATCGTTCACCTTGAACATCTCACACAAGAGCTTGTATAGCTCCTCTCCACCTTCCACGCCTGAAAACATCTCTCTTTCAGCCTTTAGAACTCTGCCCACAACTTCGTAAGTTCTCCGCCACTCCAGTTCTTTCCATATTATGCGGTAATTCCTGAATTCCACCCAAGCCCGAAAGATCAGCACCAGGAACATCGCCACCGTTATCGCCAAATTCAGAATGTAAATTTCCAATAACTCCAACACGCCACCTCCAGAGATCACTACGTCTAGAGTGAATGTAGAATCAAATTTAAGCTGTTTTATGTTGAGTGGGAAGTCGGTAAAAAATCGGCAAAGAAATGCCAGTGTCTAATCGCAGCTTTAATATCTTCTCGCAATTATGCCCGAGCAGCAGGATCACACGATCTATCAATGTGGATTCGGAATCCGAAAGACATAAAAATTCACCGCTAGAACCATAAGGAGAGGCTTTCTTCATGAGTGAAATTGTAACTCCTCTGGTCTTCCAGCTGGGCGCCGGAGGTGTCGGTGGCTTCGTGGTTGGCTATGCCATCAAAAAAATTGCCAAACTGATCGTTGTGCTGATCGGACTTTTGCTTCTCGGGTTGATCTATCTTAGCTCACAGGGCATACTCGAGGTTAACTACAGTAGATTGTTTGATGCAATAGAAGGCTGGTTGGGTGGTGCGGGACAAGCCGTTGGCTGGCTTACACCAATAATCGCTCATTTGCCCTTTGCCGGAAGCTTCATGGTTGGGTTCTTCCTCGGCTTCAAGATGGGCTAAGAAGACCATCACTTGATACGCGCGCTTCTCTTCTTTTGTTGAAAAGGTGAAGTTCAGGAGTTCAGGTTTTGGTCGATTCGCTAGCCACCTGGTGCGCCGTGGAAAGGCGCATTTTTCCAGAGTATGTCCCACCAGTCTTGATCAGTTATTGTTTCGCCTCTGACTATGATCTCCATCACCAGGTTTAAGAGATCGTGATGTCGTTTTTCATCTGTGAATATCGATTCAAGGAGAAACTTGACTCTGTCATTGCTGGTCTTGGCTATTGCCTCTCGTACCCGCTCGATTAATTTTTCCTCGTTTTCAATGTGCCATCTAATTACTTCTTCCAGATGCTTGAACTCCTTTTCCGTCAAAGCGGGAGCCACAGTTACTATCTGAGCCGCTGATCTATAGAGGTCAGCGTGCTTGGAAGAATCGTGAGATATACCTCTTAGAACAGCCTCAACTACTGGATTCCTGATGTCTTCCAGGGCTTTGCTGACGGATCTGACAATTTCCTTCTCTAGTTTCTCTTGCTCATAGAAAAAAGCGACCAGTTCCTTATCTGAGAACTTCATAGACTCGTCTCCTACAATCGACGTTGTCTCAGCAGCAATATTAGTTTTTGCCATTTAATTTCTGCCAAGTTTTTGAAGGTCTCTTCTGATCCAGGGGTACTCATCTTCAGCGTATGGCTCTAAAGAAGCTCTTGACTTTTTCTCATTTCGCGTGCCCTTGACTACTCGGGCATTTCACGGAGTGTCTGTGCCATCCTATCCATGAACTCGAATTTCTCATCGCCAAGAAGCATGAAATCTTTGAATTCGCAAATCTCTTTTGGAAGCAGTTGAGTCTTGGACATCACGAAAAGCTCGAGCATTGTCTTTCCTATATCGAGAGAAAGTATACTAGACTTGTCAGTGTTCCCTGCAACTATGCCTAATCCCTGCTTTTTTTCTTCGTTGACCACATAGATCCAACCTTTCTCGGGGGTAACGCCAGAGACCGCGACGCTTCTCTCGGCACGTTTGAATTGAAAGATTTTGTCGCCTCTCGGAAAAACTGCCTTATTTCCTTGAAAGTCTCCTCCAGCTCTTGGGGAAATCCAGAGACAACTGTTGAACTTGAAGATTGCTTGGGTTGGGTTTTCAAATCTGCGCTTGATTTTGACGATGTTGCTATAGGGCAAGGTTAGAAAAGAAATCGAACCGAGCAAGCCCTTTATTTCTTCGTCTTCTTTAGTTTCAAAGGAAAAACAAACGCCTTTCCATAGTCCCTCCTCAACTGGTTGTCCTCTAAACGATTCTCGGTGCGTTTTTGATTTTTCGAATCCGAAACCTTCACCTAGGTAAAGCAGTCTTATTCCACCGGAATAATTTTCCAAGAACACTTTTGTTTGTATTTTGGGGAAGCTTGTGTCCAGCTGATTTGTGCTAGTGGTATTTCCGAAGAAGTAGAGGCATCCTGCGAAATCCGCGCTGGCTTTGAAGAGGGTAAAACCATTTAGGATTTTGAATATAGTCATATTTGCTTCTTTTTCTTCGACTACTTGTACGGCGGATTTCGTAGACTTGGAAAGAATGCAGAAGTCGAGTGGGAAGGAAGTCTCGAAGTTGTCGGCTGAGAAATTCATGGTTCCGCTGTGGATGCCTAACTCTGCGTCAGAAGGTGGAGTGATGTTTACGTTCGTGGAAAATGAATTGTCCAATGTCACATCTTCAACTCTTATCTCCAAGGGTTGGATCTTCCAATTATTGGGGGGCACAAAGTGCAACATTCCAGCGGCTGGTTTGTTTCTAAAATTGACTAGCTCAAGTTTCTTCTTCACCTGACTGCTGTCAAAAAATGTGGTGTCTGCCAGTTTCGCATCGAAGAGAGGTTTAGCTTTGACCACTTTTGGGTCTTTTGGAGAGAATTTCTTGGCGATTAGTGACTTCCATCTCTCACGAACGGCGTGCCAAGTCCCTCCTTCGACAAGATAGTAGAATTCTGATGTACACCCTGATTTTCCAGGTTTTATAGCGCCGAGCTCATATTCAGGAAGAAAGACGCCGTTTCCATCGAATCTTATCTTGAAAAGTCTTTTGTTGGACCACAATTGTCCGAAGCAGAAGCCATTCACCTGATCTTCGAAGCAAGCCCAAGATTCACTGTATTTCTTCGGGTCATCTGGCAAATCTGAACGTGACGCAGGGAATTCTACTAGTTCTTGCTCCAGAATTTCCTGCAAAGGAACAACCAACTTATACAACGGGCCGCGGGACAATCTTCCGAAAATTCGCGCATTAATCTTGTGGGCGACTTCTGGATTCGAATTGATTACTCTTATTTGATCCTTAATAAGAGTGGTTCCGAAAAAGCACGTTAGTGTTCGTTCCATTTTGATGCCTGATTTGTCTGGATGCACGCCTGCGAGAGTCAATCGAAGGCTTTCTGGTTCTCTAATCACTTCGTAGTCATAGTCAATTGGTCTTACGAAACCATAAGGTGGTCCAATTCCGAAGCCCCCATATGACAAGATCTTGACAGACCCCGAAATGGCTTTCTTATAGGTGATTTCCAATGATCCTCCTCGGAGTTGTACACGTAATAAAATGTCTTCACTTTCAATGAATACGGACTTTCCTCTCTTGACCTCCTTGACATAGTGAACTATGCCTCCGGGTCTTGTACACTTGATGTGAGTCAGTTCCATTTTCGTTTCAATTTCTGAATTCTTGATTCTTCCTTTGGCAAATAGTTTCAACGGGATGACACATGTTGGTGCATCATCTGGAATCTCTATTTGTACATGAAACCCTGAATGGCTTTTTGGTGGGATCTCAATCGGAAATGTGTTTTCACCGAGAGATAATTTGCCGAGTTCATCGACAAGGAAAGCTTTTCCTTTGAAGGAATCTTTCGAGTTATTGAATACATTGAATTGAATTTTTCCTTTTGTACCGGGCTGAACCATCAGAGCTTCGGGATATGTTTTATATTCCAACAGTGGCAAGATGCGCATTCCTATTTCAAGAGGAATCAATTCCCCGTTGATAACCAAGTTGGCTTTGATTGTTTTCTGCTTGCGTGAGATGTCAGGAACTTCTATTTCTGGACTGACTGTGAAATTCCCTCGCAGTGCAAGAGATTCATCGGGTTGGATGCTGAAAGATTGTTGGGGACGGGATGTGAATGTCAAACCTTCAAATCCAGCTAGGAACAGGGAGCCTTGTAATTGGCTTTCGGTTGCGTTGTTGATGTCTATTGCAAACTCCTGCTCAGCACCTGCGATTACTTTGTGTTGCTTGAGTCTAACTTGGATTGAAATGGTTTCATCGTTTAGGGTGCGCTCGATTCCTGAAAGGCTTCGTCCATATCTGTCGACATAGATTTTCAGATGGTCTCGATCTTTCGAAAATTCGTATGGAAAAAGCTCCATCTCGCCAATTTTGAATTCATCAGGGACGGGCTTCAGTTCCCTTATCTGAATCTTATACCAATCATGTTTCCTGAAGAATTCTTTTGCAAGGGGAAAATTGAGGATTCCGGGAATATAACCTTGCATTCTTACGCTTGTCTCTGGGACCCAGAACATCCCACACTTCTTGTACAAGGGGACGGCACGTAGGTTTCCAGCCCACGTGTCAAGATCTACCCGTTTAATGTTTTCTTCTTTTGCAGTCTGGATTGCTCGGAGAATTAGGGCTTTTCCATGCCCCTTTCCCAGATACTCTGGATGTACCCCAAACACACCGATATAAGCGGCGTCAGAATCTTCATAGTGGGGGTGGAGAGAACAGATTCCAGTAAAACTGCCGTTCACTGTTGAAATTAGAATACAAATGCTGTTCTGGGCTACAGGGAAGGAATCGAGGACCCTTTCCGCTGTGAACGGAACCCCTCCTGTAAAACCTCCAGGCCACAGACCCGGCTTATCAAATGAGTTGAAGAGCTCGGCTAGCTTGCGAGCATCTTCCTTCTGGAACTCGATGATCCTGGGTCCATCTGGGGCTGAACTGTCCATCTTTTGGGCTGCCCTTTTGAGCTATCTACAAGTCTAGCTAAAAGGAGACAAGTGTCATATAAACATTGAAAAAACTTCGCTCTCCTGATCGCCATCGATAAATCCGAGAATTTCATCATACTTTTCGCGCGTGCTCGTGGGTGCTTTAAGAACACCTTTTGAAAGGTACGAAAGTGCATACTATAAATATCATGCGTGTCATATTTCGTTTGATGAGCTGTTTCTGGGGAAACAGGAGGATCCTTCAAGATGGGCGTTGAGAATCTCGACAAAATCTTCAATCCCCGCAGAATAGCCGTCATTGGAGCAAGCAACCGAGAGCACTCTCTGGGAGCTAAACTGCTGAAAAACATGGTTGGCGTGGGATACAATGGAGTCGTTTATCCAGTCAACCCTTTTAGACCAACCGTGCAAGGCATAACCGCCTACCCAAACATCAAAAAGATCCCTCGGCAAGTGGAACTGGCGATCATAGCGACTCCAGCACACACCGTTCCACAAATCGTCGAGGAGTGTGGAGCCTCTGGAGTTTCAGCGGCGATTATTGTCTCAGCAGGTTTTAGAGAAGCTGGAGAAGAAGGAAGAGCCCTTGAAAAAGAGATTCTTAAACACAAGAACGCCTACAACATGCGTATCATTGGACCTAACAGCCTTGGAGTAATGCGACCAAGAATGAAACTCAATGCTACTTTTGCCAAAAGAACCGCTAGTCCTGGGAAAATCGCATTTATTTCGCAGAGTGCAGCACTATGCGCGTCGGTGTTGGACTGGGCTTCAGAAGCTCACGTGGGATTCAGCGCGTTGGTTTCGGTAGGTTCAATGCTCGATGTTGATTTCGGAGACTTGATCGATTACTTCGGGACTGATGTCCAGACATCAAGCATTGTGCTTTATCTTGAGTCTATTGAAAATGCTAGAAAATTCCTGAGTGCAGCGAGAGGATTTGCTCGAGCTAAGCCAATTGTGGTTGTGAAGGCTGGACGGTTCCGGGAAAGCGCGAGAGCTGCTTTGTCTCACACTGGGGCCTTATGCGGTGAGGATGCTATTTATGACGCCGCTTTCCGACGCTCCGGGATCATTCGTGTGGAAGCGATAAATGATCTTTTCAACTGTGCAGAAGCACTAGCAATGCAGCCGAATCCTAGGGGTCCAAACCTAACAATAATCACTAATGCTGGCGGACCTGGTATCATGGCGACTGACTTCCTTATCGCAAAGGGTGGAGCGCTTTCACCGTTGGAGAATCAAACAATTCAAGCACTGAACAATGCCCTGCCGTCCTACTGTAGTCTCTTGAATCCTATAGACCTTCTAGAAGAAGCCACCGAAGACCGGTTTAAAAAGGCGATCGAAATCTGCTTCAAAGATGCCCGCAGCCAGGGGTTCTTGATTATATACACGCCTCAAGGCGTAGCGGATCCGGTTGAGACGGCGAAGATGATTGTGGACCTTTCTCGACAAAACAAGAAAACCCTCCTCACGGCTTTTATGGGTGAGGACAACTGCTGGAAGGCTAGGAATATCCTACGGAAGAACGGTGTCCCAGCATTCACTACACCTGAGCAGGCAGTCTCCACTTTCATGTACATGCATAGCTACGCCAAGAACCTGGAGCTCCTCTACGAAACTCCCGAAGAGTTTTCTGTAGGATCACCCAACCGTCAACTCCTTAGGGAGATTTTAAAAAGAACAGCTGAAATGGGTCGTGAGGTTCTAGATCCCGTTGCCAGCTTGCGTTTCCTTCAAGCCTACAAAATCCCTACGATCAAGACCTTGGCTGCCAAAGATGCGAAGGGAGCTCAGGATGCGGCTTCCAAGCTGGGATATCCCGTCGTTCTGAAGGTCTTGTCGCCTCAGCTAATCCACAAGTCTGAACTCGAAGCAGTTGCGCTAAATGTATGGTCGCCTGAACGCGTTAAAACGTGTTTTAGAGAATTGGCTGAAAGAGTGGAGAAGGGCAAGCCTGAAGCGCAATTTGAGGGTGTTATCGTTCAACCCATGATCGAGAAAAAGAAGTGTGAAATCCTAATTGGTTCCAAACAAGACTCATGCTTCGGTTCTGTTATCATGTTTGGTGCAGGAGGGAGTTCTGCGGAGCTATTGAAAGATACAAGCATAGGATTTCCACCTTTAAATCAAGTGCTTGCGAGACGTCTTATGGAAAAGACTGCGATCTTTAGAATCTTGGAGTCTATGGAGCATCCCGTCAACGCGAAACTTGAGGAGATTCTGGTCAAGCTGTCTCAACTGGTGATACACTTCCCTGAGATCAAAGAGATGGACATAAACCCCGTCGTTGTGACCGAGGGCGATGCAGTCGCTGTAGACGCTCGCATAGTCGTAGACAAAGAAAAGATGACTCAGCCAATTCTGCCTCATGAACACGTCGTGATTGCTCCATACCCTAGAAAATATGTCACTCAATGGAAGCTAAACAACAGTACACTTGTCACTCTTCGTCCGATAAGGCCTGAGGATGAAGTTCTCCTGTCGGAGCTGTTTCAGTCGCTCTCGGAAGAAACAATGCGGTTCCGGTTTTTCCAAGTCATCCGGGAAATGCCCCATGAAGCTTTGGTCAGATACTGTAACGTGGACTATGACCGAGAAGTTGCAGTCGTCGCTGAAGTGAGAAAGGGCAAGAGAAGAATCATCGGGGTCACGCGGCTTATCCTGCAGCCCAGTCGGAAGAGCGGCGAGTTTGCTGTTGTGGTAGGAGACCAGTGGCAGAAACTTGGGCTTGGGTCGAAATTGGTTGACTACATCATCGAAATTGGCAAGGACATGGGGTTGGAGGAGATTAGCGGTGATGTTCTGTCGAAGAACTTCAAGATGATTCGCTTGTGCACCAAGAAAGGGTTCAAGATGGAGCCTGTTGATGAAGATACTGTAAGAGCAGTACTGAAGTTATCTTAGATCAATACCTCTGTCTTCCACTTTCAGTTTAGTGAGCTTGTCGTGTCTTGCTGGATTCGCGGCGTGAAACAGCCGCGTGCTTGTGTCAGATCTTGAAGACTAGTCGACATGACACATCATTTGCAGGAGTTGTGGTATGATCATGTCGACGGAGTGGAAAAGCGTGGCGTCTATCCTTCGAAGCCAACCTCTTCTTTGAGTTGTTGAACCGACTCTGGGTTCATGAGAGTTGTTGTGTCACCGACGGGCTGGTTTCTTACCAAGGACTTCAAGATTCTTCGCATGATTTTGCCACTTCGGGTCTTGGGCAGTTCATTTGAGAATATGATTTTGTCGGGTCTGGCCGTTGGTCCTATTGTAGCATCAACATGCTTTATCAGTTCTTTCTTGAGTTGGTCTGAAGGCTCAGCTTCCCTTTTTAGTGTCACGAAGGCTATAGGAACTTCGCCTTTAATGTCATGTGGAGATGCCACCACCGCACATTCTACTACTGCTTCGTGGCTCGTTATCGCATTCTCTAGTTCCGCCGTTGATAGTCTGTGGCCCGCAACTTTCATCACGTCGTCAACTCTACCGGTCAATCGAATATTTCCAAACTCATCCCATCTTCTTGCTCCGTCGCTTGTGTAGTAGTATTCTTCACCGTACACTCTGAAGTATTCCTTGTATCTCTCGGGGTTTTTCCAGATGTTTCTGAGCATTCCCGGCGCGAATGGACTTGTCTGAACCAAGTATCCTCCTTCGCCAGGAGGCACAGGCTTTCCAGTTTCGTCGAGAATGTTATGACTTGTGCCAGGGAAGCTTCTGCCGGCAACTGTGGGAATGAAGGGACCTATTCCTGGTAGGGAGTTGATGAGAGTTCCGCCGGTTTCGGTTTGCCACCAGGTGTCGATTACTGGGCATCTTCCTCCGCCAATCTTGTTGAAATACCATAACCATGCTTCTTCGTTGATGGGTTCTCCTACTGTGCCGAGAATTCGAAGGCTGTCTAGGTTGTGCTTGCTGGGCCATTTTTCACCCCATTGCATGAACATTCTTATCGCTGTTGGAGCCGTGTAAAAGACCGTCACACCATACGTTTCTACTATGCTCCACCATCTGTCTTGCTGNNTTTGTTGTCCAATATGCTTGCACTGCGTAGCCGCCAGTGTGGTGTTCAACTCCTTTCGGCTTTCCTGTTGTGCCGCTGGTGTAGAGAATGAATATTGGGTCTTCGCTGTCTCTGGGTTCGGGTTCACAGTAGTTGTCCGCGTTTTCCAGCAATTCATGCCACCAGTAGTCTCTGCCTTCAACCATGTTCACATTCAATCCCACGCGCTTGACAACTACAACTTTTTCTATAGATGTTCCTTCCACTCCTTTGTCTGCCTCTACTTTCAGGTTTATCTGTTTTCCACGCCTGTAGTACCCGTCTGATGTTACAAGAACCTTGGCTTCTGCATCCACCATTCTTTCTTGGAGTGATTTGCCGCTGAAGGCGGAAAAGACCACGCTGTGTATGGCCCCGATGCGGGTGCATGCAAGCATAGCTATTTGCACTTCCGGAATCATCGGTAGGTATATTCCAACTCTGTCCCCCTTCTTCACACCGAGACTCTGCAACACGCTAGCGAACCTGTTGACTTCACGGTACAGATCAAAATAGGTAAGTACTCTTTCTTTTTCATTCGGTGGTTCAGGGACCCATATTATCGCCGCTTTGTTTCGTCTCCAGGTCTTTATATGTCGGTCTAAGGCGTTGAAGGAAACATTCAGCTTTGCGTTGAGAAACCACTTGTAGTAAGGNNTTCTTCTTGAGTTCGTCGGATGGCCAGAACATGTTATTGTTCTGCGTATCTTTCCTAACCCACATGACGGGCTTGAACATTTTCTCAACCCTTTGTTAGAGTCCTAGTGGGAAATGTGCGATACGATATAAGCTTTCTGATCTGGATGTGCGGATGTCACACATGACTTCGTCTGCAAGCAGAAAAAGGAGAAGCAAAAGCATGCTTGACTGTGTTGTCCCTGTTCCTAGCTAGTTGCACATAGAGGTAGGACGGTTCTTTCGTGGACTTCGTTCAGGACTTCCGCTAGAGCCGTGTAGACCGCGCTTAACCCGCAGATTATTCCTTCGTACCCAGCGACCAGACCCAAGTCGGTGTTTCCCGTAAGTTCCTTTGCGGTTAAGAGGAAGAAAAGCGCTGCCAAACTCAGGAATACGAACTGGAGGGCGCGGTT